>Ga0182021_10004989_pt1 | contig 15662 bp, 12 predicted proteins | sample 612E3MmetaG_FD_120493 | JGI IMG/M metagenome (GOLD analysis project Ga0182021, IMG submission 120493) | Permafrost microbial communities from Stordalen Mire, Sweden - 612E3M metaG (Illumina Assembly) | ecosystem: Environmental > Terrestrial > Soil > Wetlands > Permafrost | place: Sweden... | reverse complement strand
GCAGCATTGACTTTGCCCATATTCGCAAGATCATAAGAGATATTCAGAGCTGTCCACGTATAGATAGCCCTGGCCCTGAAGGCCGGGTTCCTGAAAGCCGATGAAAGGTACCTGCCGAGTGAAGTTATCGAGGACTGGCACGTATCCGGGGCATTCAGTGCAATGACATCCGCTGCTTTGAATTCATTTGCGACCTGGGCCTGAAGCGGGATGTAACAAAGAACAAATAACGCTGTGATCAGGTTTTTCATGGGAAAGAAATATCCGTTAAAAATAAACGATACAATTAGAATTATCGTCTTTTTAAAGAAAAATAAATCAAAGGTATAAACCAGGGAAGACCCCCGTAGCCGGATTCACAGGCAGACCGGAGTGAATTAACCCTGAAAGTCTAAAAGACTCATTTTCAGGGCTGAATTACATCCCCCTGAAAAATTTATCAGAAAAAGCTTGACTTCGGGTATTGAAATGTAGTATTATTGTAAAATTATTTTAATATTATTTTGATATTATGGAAACAGAAAAAAAGCATTTGTTGTCAGGTTACCTCAGTGTACTGATAATTATCGTCTTCATCGCAATAGCCATTTTTCTTATGGTGAATGCAAACGAGAATTTCGTCCCAATGATATTTGCCGCTGTCCTGATTCTTGCGGTTGTTTTCATCTCAAAAGGACTGATCGTGGTCAACCCGAATGAATCGATGGTCCTTGTTTTGTTCGGTGAATACAAAGGGACTGTAAAAAGGAACGGATTCTTCTTTGTGAACCCGTTTTATGTCAGGAAGAAGATCACGCTACGGGCCAGGAATCTCAACCGGGAACCGATCAAGGTCAATGACAAGCTTGGCAATCCCATCATGATCGGCATTGTTCTGGTCTGGAAAGTTGAAGAAACCTTTAAAGCGGCGTTCGAAGTGGATGACTATTCCCGTTTTGTGGATATCCAGAGTGAATCAGCCACACGTAAACTTGCCGGGCATTATGCCTATGATAATTTTGATGACGAACAAAAAGAAATAACCCTGCGGGCAGGAGGTGAAGAGGTTCACCTTGCCCTTGAAAAGGAGCTTTCGGAACGGCTTGCCATGGCAGGCATTAAAGTTATGGAAGCCCGGATCTCTTATCTTGCCTATTCATCAGAGATTGCTGGTGCAATGCTTCGCCGTCAGCAGGCTACGGCCGTGGTCGCAGCCAGGACAAAGATCGTGGAAGGCGCAGTCAGCATGGTTGAACTGGCTCTTAATGCATTAAGCAAGAAACAGATCATCGATCTGGATGAGGACAAAAAAGCATCTATGGTAAGTAACCTGATGGTGGTGTTGTGTTCCGATAAAGATACAACCCCGGTAGTCAATACAGGAACCCTTTACCAATAACAGGATGTCAGGCAAAAAAACTTTTGTACTACGCCTGAACCAGGAAGTTTATGATGCACTGGAAAAATGGGCGGCCTCTGATTTCCGGAGTGTGAACGGGCAGCTTGAGTGGATCATCGAAAAGGCTTTGAATGAAGCAAAACGGCAAATTCCGGGCAAAGGCAAAACAACAAAAAAATGAAACAGATCAGATTTTTATTCATCCTGCTGGCGTTTTCCACCACCAGGCTGGTTGCACAGGAAATAACAGGCGACTGGGCCGGCTATTTAAACGTGCAGGGCATGAAGCTTAAAATTGTATTCCACATCCGGCAGAATGATGGAAAATTGAGTGCAACTTTCGACAGCCCTGATCAGAATGCAACGGGGCTTAAATTCGATGAAACAACCCTTAATGGAAATGATATTTCAATGAGTTCCAAATCACTTGGGATACAGTATCAGGGGACTGCCAGCAGGGCGATGGATACGATCAGCGGACAATGGATACAGGGTGGAGGTAGGTTACCGCTGACACTTGAAAGAACGACAGTGGAGGCTGTTAAAAAACCCGTCAATCCCTACGAATCGGATATTGTATTAAAAACAGCCACGGGAGATATCAACGGAACGTTAACCTTTCCGGGTGAGGCTTCGGTTGTGCCTGTTGTGATTATAATTGCCGGTTCCGGACCCACCGACCGGGACGGCAATTCCCCGCCAATATTGAAAAACAGCAGCAATTGTTATAAACTACTGGCCGATGGATTGAGGAAACAAGGGATTGCCTCCGTACGATACGATAAAAGGGGTATTGCCGGGAGCAGAAGTGCTGCTCAGAAGGAAAGCGATCTGCGTTTTGAACATTATGTGGCAGATGCATCCGCATGGATTGACCAGCTTTCCCGTGATAAGCGTTTTTCGAAGGTCATTGTGGCAGGTCACAGCGAGGGTTCTTTGATCGGGATGATCGCCTCCGGCCGGGCCAAGGTAAACGGGTATATTTCTATTGCCGGTTCCGGGCGCCCCGCCGGGGAGATCCTGAGAGAACAATTCGGGAGTCTGCCACAGGAGGACAAAGACAGGATTTTCCCAATGCTGGATAAACTTGAAAAAGGGGATACTATCGGGAATGTTCCCAAAGAACTGAATTCTTTTTTTCGCCCGAGTATACAACCCTACCTGATCTCCTGGTTCAGATACGATCCAACTGCTGAAATTAAAAAATTAAAAATACCGGTGCTGATCCTCCAGGGTGATATGGATATACAGGTTTCATTGAAGGATGCCGAACTTCTTTCAAAGGCAAACCGGAAAGCCTCACTGAAGATCATTAAAAACATGAATCATATTTTAAAGGATACCGATATTAAAGACAAGATGGAGCAGGTGAGCAAGGTTTACACCAACCCGGATCTGCCTTTAGATAAAATTTTCGAAGATGAAGTGGTCAAATTTGTCAAACAGGTCAAATGATCTGAATTATGAGCGATCCTTTTCATGGCCGGAGATGACACCCCAGGACTGGCTTATGGAAATTCTCGCCCTTACCGGTCTTGTGGCCATGTTTGTTTATGTCATTTACTATTACCCAAAGTTGTCCGGGACGATACCTGCGCATTTTGATGCGTTGGGAAATCCTGAAGGGTCGGAAAACCGTAACGTTATATGGCTCATTCCGGGTATTTCATTGTTTCTGTATATCATGCTGCCACAGATATTGCATTTTAGGCTGGCTCTTCGTTCGTCCACGTTTCTGAACAGGGTGCGTACCCAGAAACAGTTCAACGGCAGGGTCCGTCTTTTAAGGTTTCAAAAGGTGGTCCTGATCTGGGGACTTTTCTATCTTTCAGCCTCAACGATAAAGCTTTCCCTTCACCCGGGCACTGGCATAGCTGTGTGGTTTTTCCCTGTATTTCTCGGCCTTCTGATCATCCCGTCCTTGTCTTACCTGATCTTCCTGAAAAATAATCCTTAAGGGGAAAGCAGTTCTTGTTTTTTAAGGCTGTTTCTGAGATCATGGAACAGCCTTTTTTAAAGGGAGTGCTGACCGGGCAGATAGTCCCTGTCAGCATGCGATATTTTACCGGTTAAGCCAGCCTTATTTTTTTCCTACCTTTGCCTTAAAATCAATCAGAATGAACTTTATAGAGGAACTAAGGTGGAGGGACATGATACATGATATAAGCCCAGGAACGGAAGAAGAATTGTCCAAAGGCATGACTTCTGCATACATCGGCTATGACCCCACCTCCGATTCCCTGCATATCGGCAACCTCGCTTCCATCATGATGCTGGTCCACTTCCAGAGATCAGGGCATAAGCCCTTTGCACTCGTCGGCGGAGCAACAGGAATGATAGGCGATCCCTCCGGGAAGTCCGAAGAAAGAAACCTTCTCGATGAAGATGTCCTGAGATATAACCAGAACTGCATTCAGAAACAGCTGGAGAAGTTTCTTGACTTTAACTGTGGGGCAAACTCAGCTGAGATGGTTAACAACTATGACTGGACCAGGGATTTTTCATTCCTGCATTTTCTGCGGGATGTCGGCAAGCATATCACAGTTAACTATATGGTTGCCAAGGATTCCGTTAAGAACCGGATGAATTCGGGATCAGGGATCTCTTTCACTGAATTCAGTTACCAGCTGGTCCAGGGTTATGACTTCTGCTGGCTGTTCGAACATAAAAATGTAAAACTCCAGATGGGAGGTTCCGATCAGTGGGGGAATATTGTCACCGGGACCGAGCTGATTCGCCGCAAACTTGGCGGTGAAGCATATGCTATCACCTGCCCCCTGATAACCAAAACCGACGGGGGAAAATTCGGGAAGACCGAAAGCGGAAATGTATGGCTTGATCCTGCCAGGACAAGCCCTTATAAATTTTACCAGTTCTGGCTGAACAGTTCTGATGAAGATGCCGCCCAGTATATTAAAAAGTTCACCCTTTTCACTAAAGACGAAGTTAATGCGCTGATAGCAGATCATCAAAAAGCGTCTCACCTGAGGATCCTCCAAAAAGCACTTGCAAAAGACATCACGGTCAGGGTCCACTCCGATGAAGATTTTAATGCCGCCCTTGAAGCCAGCGAGATCCTTTTCGGAAAAGGGACCAATGAAACGCTTCAGAACCTGACCGAAGAAACCCTGCTTTCTGTTTTCGAAGGGGTTCCGCAATGCGGGATCGCTGCATCAGATCTCCGGGCAGGTATCGGAATTATTGATTTTCTTTCCGGTAAAACAGGCATCTTTTCTTCCAACGGAGAGGCCCGCCGGATGCTGAAAGAAGGAGGGGTGCAGATCAACAAACAAAAAGCAGGGGAAGACCTCCTGCTCGATGTTTCCTTTCTGCTTAACGGGAAATATATCCTGGTGCAGAAAGGGAAGAAGAACTATTACCTGGTTAAGATTGTCTGAAAACAGGTTTTTCTTTTGAATAAAATTAATCCTTAAATATTTCCGGAATATTACTTTTAATATTTTACCATATGAATACCAAACACAGAAATTCAGTCAATGCATTATTTGACTCAGTAACTGTTACCGTTGCATTAGTCTTAACCTTTGCATTTGCACCGGGGAAGATCCATGCACAATGGAACCATAATACTTCGGTTAACGAGCTGATCGCGACCGTTCCTGTTGCCGACATGCACCAGGTGCCGACAAGTGATGGAAAAACCTGGGTCGCCTTCTATCATGAAGCTTCCAACAATTATAACATGAGGGCACAGTTGATTGATGCCAATGGCTTCAAGCTTCTTGGAGATGACGGGGTTTTGGTCGATGGCCATACATCAGGATCAGCTACGTATGTTTTCAACGCCTGTGTTGATTCCTCCAATAACCTGATCATTGCCATGCAGGACGAGAGGAGCGGATCGGATAAAGCCGTCGTTTATAAAATATCACCGGCCGGTAACCAGTTGTGGGGAGCCGACGGTATCGTACTGGGCCTTGGCCTTGCCCCATACCCTGCCGTCCTCAGCACCGGGGAAGTCATAGTTGCATGGAACGAATCGAACAGCAACACCCTTAAACTTCAAAAGATCACGACCGGTGGTACGACTGCCTGGTCAAGTCCGATATCTATCCTTGTCGGTTCAACAGCAACAACCATGGGACAGCCGGTTGCAAATACTGCCGGGAAATTTACCGTGGTTTACCAGAAACGCGGAGTCGGTATCAATACTTATTTATATTCACAGATGTTTGATAATTCGGGTAACGCGCTTTACGCTCCTTCGCAGCTCAGCACACAGGCAACTGCTGCTGTAAGGTATTACTCTGTAGGTGCTGAAGAAGATACTGTGTTTGTCGGTTATTTTGCTTCTCCGAACACCCGGTTCAATTCCTTTCTCCAGAGGATAAATCCTGACGGGAGTATCCCCTGGGGGAATAACGGTTCAAATTTCAATACTCATGTTGGCACCAATGATAGTTTCCAGGGACCGACCAGTATCAATTTCACACCCGGTTCAAATTATGTATGGGCCGTATGTACTTTCAGCAATCCGAACCAGACCCAGTACGGGGTGTATGTCCAGAAATTCCTGAAATCAACCGGTGCAAGGCAGTTAAGCGATTATGCCAAGTCCGTATATGCCATCAGCCCCAATATGGACCAGCAGGACGGAGACCTGGCCCTGGTTTCCGATGCCCCCATGTTCATGACCTATAACTCAGTTTATAAAATCTATGCAACCAGGCTCGATGCCAGCGGCAACTTTGTATGGCCAGGCAATAACGTGGAACTGAGCTCGACTACTGCCAGCATGGCAACCCCTAAAGGAAGATACGGGTTTACGCCTGCTGGCCCCAACAGGTGTGCAGGAACCTGGACTGAGAACAGGGGTGTGGGTGACCATGGTTATGCCCAGGGTATTTCAGTCGGCGGACTGATCGGTCTGGTCGTTGCCACCCAGGGGAATGTTCCTCCTGTCATTTTAATCAATGGAGGAACTTTGCAAATGGTCGACACCGTTTTTCCCACTACTGCAAACCAGAATGTGACATGGAGCATTGTCCCGGGAACAGGCATGGCATCCATCAATACAACAGGGCTTGTCACGGCGATTTCCAATGGAACTGCATATGCAAAAGCAACCGCCGTCCAGGATACCACGGTTGTGGACTCGCTGATGATAACTATGAGCAACCAGGTTGCTGCCCCGCCTACCGTTGTTACGCTTCCTGCAACCAATATCTCTTCTTCAGGAGCCACACTAAATGGCAGGGTAAATGCGAATACTTTACTTACCAATGTTTCCTTTGACTGGGGCCTCACATCCTCGTACGGTAATAATATTGCTGCCATTCCGCCAACCGTTAACGGGACAACTGACACCGCGGTGTTTGCAGTTCCAAGCGGCCTGCAATCATATACAACATACCATTTCAGGGTGAAAGGAACAAACGGGGCCGGTACATCCGTAGGCGATGACCTTATTTTTACAACTTCACCGGGTGTAGGGGTTAATGAAAAGGACCCGCTGAAAATTGACGTTTATCCGGTTCCAAACGACGGGCATTTCAATATTTCATTAAGCAGCCCGACAGAGATCTCTTTCAAACTGCATATTTATAATAATCTCGGTGTGAGGGTTTACAGCAACCTTAACATTACAGTCAGCGGGAATACGGTTATGCCTCTTGAACTGGGTTCTGTCCCGGGGGGAGTTTATACCATCATCCTCAGTAATACTGCCGGCCAATTTGTAAGAAAGATAGTAGTAAGCAGATAATACCCGGTTTATTTTACAAACTGCCTGGCGTAATATTTGGCAGTCAGTTTTTCGCCGGTTGCCCTTTCAATCATGTCGTTCCAGTAATATTTATTGGCAGGCATGAAGATCTTTGTCTTCAGATACTCACCCACGGCTTTATTGTTTGCAAAGCTCTGGAACCTGTAATCATCCGATTTGATGATATTGGTGATGATATAATAATACAGCTGCGATGCCAGCAATTCTCCCATCAGGTAATTATGATAATAGCAGGGATACAATGCCATATGGATCTTTGTTGCCCAATCAGGCTCATTCCTGCCCACCGGACGTTTCAGCATCTGGTATTTTTCAGCCAGGTCCCACCAGAGTTTGTTCAGGTCCTGGTCGGGATTCTGGTACATGCTCTTTTCAAAATTATACATCAGCTGGGCCCAGCGGCTGAAAACGAGCTGCTCAAGCCTGAGGGTTTTAAGGCTGCTTTCTGCAATTTTCATTTTCTCCTGTTCGCTGATGCCGACATTATCCTTGATCCACTGGGGGTTTGAGGCAAAGCGTCCGAACAATTCGGCAATGGCTTCAGTCGTGAATGTGTGCGCGGGATCGCGCAGGTCCCAGGGGATAGTCATGTCCTTGTTCTTGTCATAGACTGCGTGGCCGAATTCATGCAGCATGGTGTTCATCCACTTGGTGTTGGGCTTGATGTTGCAAAGCACCCTTACGTCACCTTCCTTGTTCATATCCGTACAAAAAGCATGCTGGTTCTTGCCGGGTTTTTCGTAGAGGTCGCTTTTTTCGATAATCCCTGTCAGGGGTAATCCTATCCCGGCATAATAAGTTGCGGTCAGGGTTTCAAGGTTTTTATCCTTGTAATATTTATCCAGGTCAAGGTCATAGATCCTGGGTGCTTCCTGGAAGAACCGGTTCTGGTAGTTCCATGGCATAAGTTCATCCTTGCTCTTCATGCCATAATATTTAACCAGGTAGGCATCAATATCACCTTTAACCTCAGCATAGGATTTTTTCGTCAGGCTGTCGAGCTCATCGAAGAGTTTGCTTACCTCCCTGGGGTCCTGGTCGCCCAGTGTAAGGCTCATCTCATGGTAATTCCTGAACCCAAGGTCTTTGGCGATATCATTGCGAAGTTTGACAAGTTTTTTCAGGTCATCGGCCACCAGAAGCCCGATCTTTTTCTGGGCTATCCAGACTTCCTTTTGTTGCTCCGTATTTTTCGAATTTTTCAGGACTTCCTCCACGTCATTGTCCGACATTTTTTTGCCCCTGACCTCTGCACGGAAATTTGAAAATTTCATTTCGATCTGAGTCTGCATCCTCACCTCAGCGTTGAGTTTTGCAGTATCCGCCTGTGCCATAAGATACGCCCTGAAAAGTACATCCAGCTCCCGGCTCAGCAGGGAATCAGAGATCAGCCCGGAAATTTTTATTTCTTTCAGTTTTGCCAAAGATTCTTTGTTTGAGGTGATCTTCAGCAGTTTAAGTTGAAGTTCTTCGGATTTTTTATAATCTTCCGCTTTACCTGAGACAGAGGCGTTCCATGAAGCTAAGTTGGCATCCACAAACAGCGGGATCATCATGGAGTCATGCTTATGGATGAAAGTTTTCAGTTCCTGGTTCATTTTTTCCTTTTTTGATGTGCAACCGGCTACCAGTAGCATTCCCATAGCCAATAGCGCCAATACTTTTAATGTTTTCATTGTGGTTGATTTATTGCATGATTTTCGATATTCTCTCTCACTCCCCCATTTCCCAGCTGCTCCCTTCCTTCGAATCCTTCACCGTTATCCTGAGGTTCTGCAAGGCATCCCTGATCTGGTCGGAGGTACTCCAGTCCTTGTTTTCACGCGACCGCTGGCGGATCTTAAGTATCAGTTCCATCAGACCGTTCAGATATTCAGATTGGTCAGCCGATGACTCGTCCTTCAGTCCAAGGATTTCAAAAACAAAGGTGTTGAAGATCTTTTTCAGGAGTTCCAGATCTTCGGCCGAAATGGTCTCTTTTTTATCATTTACCAGGTTGATGATCCTGACTCCTTCAAACAGGTTTGCTATGACCACAGGACTGTTGAAATCCTCGTTCATGGCTTCATAGCAGGCTTTCTCAAGGTTCACGATTTCCGATTTATTCTGATTGCTTTCATCGGTTTCACCAGGTTTGAGGCCTGATAAGAGTTTAATAGCCGCGAAGAGCCTTTTAAGTCCTTTCTCTGCCGCTTCCAGGGCTTCGTTCGAGAAATCCAGGGTGCTTCTGTAATGAGCCTGCAGAATAAAAAAGCGTATGGTCATCGGGCTGTAGGCTTTTTTTAATGCCGGATGGGAGCCGGTGAAGAATTCATCCAGGGTTATAAAATTCCCTAATGATTTGCCCATTTTTTGCCCGTTGATAGTGACCAGATTATTATGCATCCAGTATTTAACCGATTCATGCCCGAGTGCTGCCTGGTTCTGCGCTATCTCCGATTCATGGTGAGGGAACAGGAGATCTATTCCGCCCCCATGTATGTCGAAATATTCGCCAAGATACCTCATGCCCATTGCCGAGCATTCAAGGTGCCAGCCCGGGAAACCCTCACTCCAGGGAGAGGGCCATCTCATAATATGCTCAGGCTGTGCTTTTTTCCACAGGGCAAAATCGGCCGGGTTGCGCTTTTCATCCTGTTTTTCCAGTTCGCGGGTGTTTGCCAGAAGGTCTTCAAGCACCCGGCCCGAAAGTTTACCGTAATTGTATTTACGGCTGTATTTTTCTGTGTCAAAATACACCGAACCATTGACTTCATAGGCGAAGCCTTTTTCAAGTATCTTTTTTACAAATTCAATCTGCTCAATGATATGTCCTGATGCCCTGGGTTCTATGCCCGGCCGTTTTACATTCATTGCATCCATGAAAACAAAATACCGGTCTGAATAATACTGGGCAACCTCCATCGGTTCAAGCTGTTCCAGCCTGGCTTTTTTAGCGATCTTATCTTCTCCTTCATCCAGGTCATGTTCCAGGTGTCCTACATCCGTGATATTCCTGATATACCTTACTTTATAACCAAGATTCTGCAGGTAACGGTATACCAGGTCGAATGTGACTGCGGGCCGGGCATGACCCAGGTGAGGGTCTCCATAAACCGTGGGCCCGCAAACATACATGCCGACAAAGGGCGGGTTTAAAGGTTCAAATCTTTCCTTTGTCCGGGAAAGAGTATTGTAAAGGTAAAGGCCTTGATCCATACAATCGTGATTCAGCTCCCAAATTTAAGGGAGATTTCTCAGATAAACATTGTAATAATTAAGCAGGACATTGAATTTCCGCCTGTCCATGATCCTCTTCCTATTATCCCGGTCCTGATAATCAGTCCAGCTCTGAGTATTGAAGCAAATGAATTATTTTTACCGTAGAATTGTATTCCCGTTCCTGATGATCTCCCCTGCTTTAAAAACTCCTCCTGTTTCCCGATGGGTATATTTATTTTCCATCCTGAATGCAGTCCTGCACATGGCATTTTATAACACGCTTGGTTTTCACCGGGATGAATTGCTGTATTTCTCGCTCGGCCAGCACCTTGCAACAGGATATGCGTCAGTGCCTCCATTTGTCGGCTTCATTGCCTGGCTGATGATACATACTGCAGGCTATTCACTTTTCTCGGCAAGGATAATTCCCATGATGCTAAGTGGTGTATTGGTATTGCTCGGAGCTGCCATCGCAAAAGAAATGAAAGGGAAAGCATACGCCCAGATTCTTGCCTCAATTGCGATTATAATTACTCCGTTCAATCTCCGCGCTTTTTCGATGTTGCAACCGGTTTGTTTTGATGTGTTTTTCTGGAGCCTCATCTTTTGGCTTTCACTGAAATGGATCAACACCAGGGCAGATAAATATCTCCTGTTTCTGGGACTTTCTGCCGGAATAGGCTTGCTCAACAAATATCTCATTGGACTGGAAATTGTTTGCATGCTGATGGCATTCGCTCTATCCTCCTATCGTACTATTTTTAAAAGGAAAGCATTTTACACTGCCCTTGTCATTGCGCTTCTTGTATTTCTGCCAAACATCATTTGGCAGATAACATATCACCTGCCGGTAATTACACATATGCGGGCCCTGAACGACAGCCAGTTGGTACATGTGAACAGGCTTTCTTTTTTCACCGATCAGATCTTTATAAATTCGATTGCATTTTTACTGGTTATTCCGGGCATTATAAGTTTGTGCCTCGGGAAAAGCTTTAAATCTTACCGCCTGCTCGTTTATGCAAGCCTGGCGGTTTTAATTTTCCTGGCCTTCCTCAGGGGTAAAAGCTATTATACCGGCGGCCTGTATCCCATGCTGATAGCTGCAGGCGGCGTTTACTGGGAAATGAAATTAAAGCGGTTGTTTACCAGGATCCTTTTACCAGCAATAATGGTAGTATTCGCACTGCCTGTTGTCCCTATGGGAATCCCTTTGTGGAAACAGGAGAGACTTGCGGAATATTTTGCAGGGGCAAAGAGGGATTTTGGATTCGACATGGTCCTGCGCTGGGAAACCGGTCGTGTACACAACCTCCCCCAGGATTATGCCGATATGCTGGGATGGGATGAATTGGCCGCGCTTACTGCTAAAGCATATGAACAGGTCCGGGATAAACAGGCATGCATGATCTATGCCGAGAACTACGGACAGGCAGGCTCAGTGATGGTCCTTGGGAAAAAATACAATCTGCCTGAGCCGGTTTGCTTCTCTGAAAGCTTTTTTTACTGGTTCCCCAGGGATCTCGAACATGAAATCTTCAGTTTCATTTATATTAATGATACCCTGGGGGATGATGTTCACAAGCTTTTTGCTGACTGCCGGTTGATCGGCCAGGTTCAGAATTCCTTTGCAAGGGAGTATGGCACGGGAGTATGGCTGTGTACCAATCCCCGTGCCAGTTTCAATAAGTTCTGGAGACAACGTGTTTCGGTGGTCACCAATCCCTTCCATCATTGAACCGGCCCGGGCTTTTCGCAGGGAATATTCTTTTAATTTCTCCGGGAGTTTTCACTCTGGCTAAAAAGAAAATAAATCCTAATTTTGCCCGCAACAATTAATCAATATGCTCCGATGGAAAAGATCCTTGTAATCGGGTGTTCAGGCCAGATCGGCTCTGAACTCACTCTTGAACTGAGAAAAATATACGGGAACTCAAAGGTTATTGCAACTGACATCCGGCCTGCACCGGCAGAGATCAGTGAAAGCGGCCCTTTCGAGATACTGGATGTCCTGGATGCCTCCAAACTCCAGCTTATCTGCGAACATGAGAAAGTAACCCAGGTGTACCATCTTGCAGCCATTCTCTCGGGCAATGCCGAGAAACGCCCCATGCCTTCATGGGATATCAATATGCGCAGCCTGTTCAATGTTCTTGAGATCGCCCGCGAACTGAAACTGAAACGGATCTTCTGGCCAAGCTCTATTGCAGTATTCGGCCCGACTACGCCACGATATGATACCCCTCAGTACACTATTATGGAACCGAACACCGTTTACGGCATTTCAAAACTTGCCGGTGAACGATGGATAGAATACTATTTCAATAAATATGGCGTGGATACCCGCAGCCTCCGTTACCCCGGCCTGATCAGTTATAAGACAGAGGCCGGCGGCGGCACTACTGATTATGCAGTGGAGATTTTCTATGAAGCCATCCGCCGCCACCAGTATGAATGCTTTCTTGGCCCCGATTCAGCACTTCCCATGATGTTCATGCCTGATGCCATCAAAGCCACCATCGAAATTATGGATGCCGATGCTTCGAAATTATCGCTGCGTTCAAGTTACAACGTCGCAGGTATCTGCTTTGACCCGAAGACCCTGGCAGCAGAGATCAAAAAATATATACCTGATTTCATGATCACCTACAAACCCGATTTCCGCCAGGCAATTGCCGACTCATGGCCCGCCTGCATCGACGACAGTGTCGCCCGTAAGGACTGGAACCTTACCTATGAGTATGATCTCGGTAAAATGACAAGGGTCATGCTCGAGGAGATCGGGAAAAAACTCAAATAAAACCTAATGAACCTTTAAAAGTGTTAATCAATAAACCGGACAGGTTCTGAAAGCAAGTGACCCGGGAACTGTCACTGTGGATTTGGCAGGCAGGCAATCAGGATAACACCGCTGCCAGCGGGAAAGTCTCTTTCATCCGTATCCCCTTTCCGGTCTCCTGAAGAGTACAGCATTCGGCAAACAAATCATGTTCGAAGAACAGGATGTATCCTTTATTATAAGCCTCCTTCATGAATGCCTCTTTTTCTTTTAGCGTGATCAATGGACGTGTGTCGTAAGACATGACATAGGGCAACGGGATATGTGCAGCCGAGGGGAGAAGATCGGCCATAAACACGATGGTCTTATCTCCGTATTTTATCAAAGGGATGATCTGTCCGTCGGTATGCCCGAAAAACAGCCTGAGCATGATACCGGGATATATCTCGGTATCCTTTTCAATAAGGGAAAGTTTTCCTTTTTCCCGTATCGGCAGAATGTTTTCCTCCAGGAAGGAGGCTTTTTCCCTGTGGTTTGGATCAACCGCCCATTCCCATTGCTGGCGGCTGGTCCAATAAATTGCATTCCGGAATGCCGGCTCATAGTCATTCCCGCCATGATCCCGGCGTATTGCCCCGCCCGCGTGGTCAAAATGCAGATGCGTCAAAACCACATCCGTAATGTCATCCGGTGTAAACCCGGCAGCAGAAAGAGATTTCCCGAGGCTGTCATCCCCGTTCAGATAATAATTTGAAAAGAATTTTTCGTTTTGTTTGTCCCCTATCCCGCAGTCTATAAGTATCCTGCGCCCGCCGTCTTCAATAAGGAGGCAGCGCATGGCCCAGTTGCACAGGTTGTTTTCATCGCAGGGATAAACCTTGCTCCAGATAACCTTTGGAACAACCCCAAACATCGCACCGCCATCAAGCTTCAGGTTTCCGGTATTTATAACATGCAGTTTCATTGTCTCTGTTTCAGTCAGTATTTTTCGGGGGGTTCGGTTTTGTTCTGAGGTATCAGGAACTACTGCGGGGCCCCCTCCAGGCGAAGCATTTCACACAAGCCGCCTTGGGTGCAAGGAGCCAGCTTAACCTTGGCTGAATGGCAGTCAGATTGCGCGACGCAGACACCCCAGCGGCGGTGTGAATATGCGAGCAAAGTGGGTCGCAGTAGTTCCGTAACCGAGGAACAAACCGAACCCCCGCATGTATCACTTGTATTCCAGCACACTCATCTCTCCCTGCAGTACGCGCAATGCATTGCTGGCCATGGCCTGGATCTCATTATCACCGGGATAGACCACCACTTTTGCAAGTTTTTTGACATGGTTGATAATATATTCAATAACCCTTTCGGAATGGGCAATTTCGCCGGTAAGAAGAATGGCATCCACCTCTCCCTTAAGCACGACGAACATCTCACCTATGCATTTTGAGACCTGGTATGCCATTGCATCCATAATGTTCTTTGCTTTTTCATCCCCGTTTTTAATCCTGAATTCGATTGCAGTAAGGTCCGTTGTTCCGAGGTGAGCCCTGATCCCGCCGCAATGGGTCAGGAGACAATAGATTTCATCCTTCTTTTTCTGGTCGCTCAGGCACAGTTTGACCACATCGCCAAGGGGCAGGCTGCCGCTTCGTATCATGGAGAAAGGACCGTCGCCTTCGAAACCCTGGTTCACGTCAATGACCCTGCCTTTACGGTGAGCGCCTATGGTGGTCCCGTTGCCCATATGTGCCACGATAAGATTAAGGTCTTCGTACTTTTGATTCTGGCTGTCGGCAAAAAGCTTTGCAACTGCCTTTTGGTTCAGGGTATGGTAAATTGATTTTCTTTCAATTCCCGGTGCACCGGTAATTCTTGCCACATCTTCCATTTCATCCACGGTTGTGGGATCGGCAATCATGGCCCGGGAACCGGGTATCTCTGCAGCCACTGTCTCTGCCAGTAATCCCCCGAGGTTGATGATATCCTCCCCGATGGGACTTTTCCTTAAATCTTCCTTCAGGGCATCATTCACTGCAAATATTCCTGAACTGACCGGTTTAACAAGTCCTCCGCGCGAAATGACTATTTTCACTTCGCTGAGATCGAATTCATTGCTGAAAAGCTCCTTTAAAACGATCTGTTTCCTGAAATCAAGCTGGTCATAAATAGTCTCAAAGCCGGCCAGTTCATCTGCCGTATGATACCTGTTGTTGATGTATAAAAGTTTATAATTCTGATAAACAGCGATTTGTGTTACACGGTCTTTGGGGTTGACAACTAAGATATTGAATTTCATAAAGATAAATTTTGACCTACATGTTTCTCCGGTATTGTCCGCCCACTTCAAACAAGGCGTGGGTAATCTGCCCGATAGAGCAGACCTTGGTTGCTTCCATCAGGCTTTCAAATATATTCATATTTTGCGTTGCGGTGTGCTTCAGCTGATGTATTGTTGCGGCAGAGTCCTCCCTCCAGCTTGCATGCAGCTGGTCCAGCATGCTGATCTGGTATTGTTTCTCCTCATCGGTTGAGCGGATCACCTCACCAGGCAGAATAGTGGGTGAGCCTTT
>Ga0182021_10004988_pt1 | contig 15670 bp, 12 predicted proteins | sample 612E3MmetaG_FD_120493 | JGI IMG/M metagenome (GOLD analysis project Ga0182021, IMG submission 120493) | Permafrost microbial communities from Stordalen Mire, Sweden - 612E3M metaG (Illumina Assembly) | ecosystem: Environmental > Terrestrial > Soil > Wetlands > Permafrost | place: Sweden... | reverse complement strand
TTTTTTCATTTTATTTGCTTTTCCTTTCGGTAACCGGATTAAATCCTTAAATATTTATTGATATATTTTTTATAATTGCTTCTTTTACAATTTTTGCTTCAACATTATGAAAAAATACCGGCCTGTTTATGCCTTTTAAGAGGATAAACTTGTTGGATGATGCAGAAAACTTCTTATCAAATTTCATTGCATCAAAAATATCGTCAGCAAGCCTGGCTTTTATGTTTTCAATATCCTTTACTGCAGAATCACCAAATTTTTCTAAATTAATATCAGGTTTATTACTTTGTTTTTCTATATAGACTTTAGGATTTACCGGATGTTTTTCCCTTGACTCTGTTGACATAACGGATAATTTTTCTACATCAGGTTTAAGACTTTTGCTGCTGAAGTTTTCGCTAAAATTAAGGCTATAAGGCAATTTTAATTGTTTATAAAGACTGATAATTTCCTGCCTGACGGAAGCTTTTAGCAGCCCTAAGCTTATCGAAATATCCACCGCAATAACCATGCCGATTGCGACTGCCTGGCCGTGGTTTAAACCTTTAAATCCTGAAACTTTCTCTATTGCATGCCCTGCTGTATGGCCAAAGTTAAGCAAATTCCTGTAATTATTGTCAAATTCATCTTTTTTTACTACCGAAGTCTTTATTTTTGCACAAATGTATGTAATTTCTTCGAACTGTGAAAGTGATAACAGTTTGTTAAGTTTGCCGGGATTGATTTTTTCCACAGCCAGGTTTTTTAAAAGCATAAGTATTTTTTTGTCAAATATAATCCCGTATTTCATAATTTCTGCCAGCCCGTTTATTATGTCTTTTTCCTCAAGGGTTTCCAGGAATATAGTGTCCATAATAATTGCATGAGGCTGATAGAAACATCCGATTACATTTTTTACGTTTTCAAAGTTAACCACTGCCTTCCCTCCGATACTGCTGTCGACCTGGGATATTATAGTGGTTGGCATTTGCAGCAGCTTTATGCCCCTGTGAAATGTTGATGCCGCAAAACCTGCCAGATCTCCGATTACGCCGCCACCAAACGCAATTACAACATCATCCCTGTGCATGTTAAAAGCAAGCATGTTTTCATATATAAATTTAGTGTTTTCAAGACTTTTCTGTTCTTCCCCATCTTTTAGAATTATTTTTCTTACCGATTTTTTGCAGGACTTAAGGAAATCATCAATTTTTGCGCCATATATACCATGGACTACCTCATCGGTTATAAAAAGTATTTTTTCAGCATAGGGAAAATGCTTGTTTAAAAGTCCGGGCGCAGAATTTATAATACCTTGACCGATATAGACAGGATATTTTCTTAATGCAGTTTTTCCATAAATGATTTTCATTCTTTAAAGCCTCTGCAATATTTCGTCTGCAGCTTCTTTTGGGTTTTTTATATCTGTATCCACAATGAAGTCGCAGGCATTTCTGTAAAGATGATCTCTTTTTTCCATAAGCTCGGTTATGCTGTTTAACCTGTTTGGAACTTTCAGCAAAGGCCTGTTATTTTCATTTTTCAACCTTTGGCATGCTATCTCTGGCGAAACATACAAAAAGATAATCGTGCTGTTTTTTTTAATGATTTCCATATTTTCATGCCTGACTACTACACCCCCTCCGCATGCAAACACACAGTTTTTGTTAATATATATCTTTTTTATCGAAATTGTTTCTGTTTTCCTGAAATATTCTTCTCCGTGCTTTTCAAAAATTTCAGAAATCGGCATGTTCAAACTTAATTCAATGATATTATCAAGGTCTATAAACAAAAAATTTAGCTTGTCAGCTAAAATTTTTCCGGTTGAAGTTTTGCCTGAGCCCATAAACCCTATAAGCGATATATTTGTAGTAATATGTGGCTTTATTTGTTTTTCCATTTAAAAGAGCATCTTAAAATTTTTAAATCTGACAATTTAGATATTCTTTAAATAATTTAAATAATTCCCGTAATTCTGCTTGATTTCCCTGATATTGTCCATTCCAAATTTATACTGCACGGCATTTGCAAGTTCTATTGCAAGCATTGACTCAGCAATTATTGCTGCGCTTGGAACGGCGCAATAATCTGCCCTTTCCTTAAAGCTTACAGCTGATTCTTTTGTTTTTATATTTACTGTCTTTAAACCCTTTTTGGTTGTAGGAATTGGCTTTGCAATTGCTTTGATATCTACAGGCTCTCCGTTTGTCATTCCGCCCTCAATCCCACCGGCGTTATTAGTATTCCTGTAAAAACCTTCTTTACGGCTGTAAAAAATCTCATCATGGAAACTGGTGCCTGTATCAAAAGCTGTAGAGAGAGTACTGCCGAAACTTACAGCTTTAACAGACGGAACGCTCATAACTGAAGCAGCAATCTTTGCGTCAATCCTTCTATCCCATTGTGTGAAAGAGCCCAGGCCGGCAATTACGCCTGAAGCTATCACCCTGAAGGCCCCTCCAAGCGAGTCGCCTTCTTCAGAGGTTTTTTTAATAAGTTTCATCATCCTGTCCGCAGCTTCTTCATCTGGACATCGCATCAGGGAATTTTCTATACGTTCTAAAAATTCAAAATCAGTTTTGTGTTTTAGCGGATTAAAGGATTTCTTTACAAAGCTCCTGAATTTATCCTCATCAATTCTTATTTTTCCTATCTGTTCAACATAACTTAATATAAATACGTCAAACTCGGTTAAAAACAATTTTGCAAAAGCGCCTACAGCCACCCTTACGGCAGTTTCTCGCGCACTGCTTCTTTCGAGCACTTCCCTTATTGAATTGAGCCTGTATTTCAAAATACCAGGAAGATCTGCATGGCCCGGTCGCGGATTTAACACATCTTCTTCGCTGTCAAGCTTATCTTTCTGGTTTTTCCAGTCAAGATTATTAATTAGAAATGAAATTGGTGAGCCGGTGGAAACTCCTTTCCTGATGCCTGAAAGGACCCTTATCTCGTCTTTCTCTATCGACATTCTCTGGCCTCTCCCAAATCCCATCTGCCTTCTTGCAAGTTCCAGATTTATAAAATCTGTGTCAATTTCAATTCCAGACGGATAATCATTTATTATCCCTGTCAACGCTTCACCGTGTGATTCTCCTGCTGTTAAAAAAATCATTTTATATCGCTTTCCTGCCTAATTTTATTGCTAACTTTTAAATCCGGTATTAAGTCTTTTCTATAAAGGCCGCGTTTATTATTGCATATGTCCCATCTGCGGCCTATCACATCCTTTTTAGCTCGGATCAAGCTAGGTTTGTCTGAAAATATCAATATACTTATTTTAAAATTATTTCAGTTATTAATAAAGCTAAAAAAAGGGAAATGTTAACTTATATCCCGGCAAAGAAAAAACAGGGTGGAAATGGAACGGAAGAAGCAGAGAAACATAAAAGCAACAGAATGTTACTGCAAGGGAAAAAGTTGAGAAGTAGGATAAAAACAGGCCGGAACCGAATGGATAAAACAGGAGTATTTAGAAGAAACCTACAAACCAGCCTGAAATATGGCTGCCGGCAAAAAAAGCAATAAGCCCGCCTATCGATATGAACGGTCCGAAAGGAATATAAGCTTTTAATGTTTTTTTCTTAAAGATTATAAAAATAATCCCTGCAATCGAACCTATTAAAAATCCAAAAAAAAGGCCTGCTATCACATTTTTTACAAGAAATGCTCCGAGCATCAAAGCAAGTTTTACATCCCCCATACCCATTCCTTTGGGATAGACAAGGTGTATTATCAGCATAAATACAAAAGAGCCTGCACAAAATGCCAGAGGCAGCCACCACTTTGCCGGATTACCAAGCGCAATATTTAAAGTGCTTAATATTAAACCTATCAGTGTAAAAGGAAGTACGATAATGTTGGGTATTATCATAAATTCCCAGTCAATAAAAGACACTACCAAAAGAATACCGATGAGTATCAGGCCTGTTACAGTGTTTATGGAAAGTCCAAAAATAATATAGGTAAGCAAATAAAGCATTCCTGCAAGCAACACAGTGATTATGCTTTTAATTGGCACCTTCCGGCCGCAATTGCTGCATTTGCTTTTTCTGAAAATATGAGCAAGTATTGAAAAACACGCAATCCGCGGCATTGGTTGTCCGCATGAAAAACAAATGCAGTAAGGCCTGAAAATATGCAGTTTTCTTGGAATCTTGTATATAAGAACATTAAAAAAACTGCCTGACAAAAGGCCTAAAAAAAAGAAAGCTACGGAAATTAAATAAATTTTTGGATCCATTACTTAACCAATAGGCCCTTTATCTCTTATTCTAAATCAATGACTTAACCAATTCATTCTCTATTTCTTTTAAAAGCCTTTCCTCGGGCATGATTTCAAACCATATTTTAAATGAAAATGCCGCCTGGTTAATCAGCATTTCTATGCCCGGTATCACTTCGGAAGCTCCGTCTGCCCTTGCTTTTTCAATCAGTTTTGTATTAAATGGTTTATATACCATATCAAATACGAATTTATCCTTTAGGCTCCAGCGGCCCGGAACAGCCTGCAGGTCTGTATTGTCAATATTTCCCGTATTCATGCCGGCAGGGGTACAATTTATAATAAGGTCAATTTCATTTAATCTTTCATCGATATCTGTGAGGTTTTTCAGAGGTTTTATTTTTTTAGGCTTACCGAGAAGCTCGAACAGGTAATCCGTCTTTCCGGGCAATATGTCAAATACGAAAATATCCTCTACAGGTTTCTGTAATATGGAATATGCGGCGCTTTTTGCCGCTCCCCCGGCTCCTAATAAAAGGCATTTTTTTCCTTTCCATAAAAATTTTTTATCTTCAAGGGATTTAATCACTCCTGCGCCATCTGTACTGCATCCAATTGCCTTATTATTATCTTCAGGCAAAAACCTTACAGTGTTTACTGCCCTAAATACTGTTGCAGGTTCATCTGCTGAATCAACAAGGTTAAATACATCTTCCTTAAACGGCATTGTCACATTAAGACCGACAAACCTTAGGTTTTTTGCCCCATTAAAAGACTCCTTGAGATTTATACTGCCGGGTTCAAATGAAAGGTAAACACAGTTTTTTCCATATTCTGATAAAAAGAAATTCTGGATAATCGGGGAAAGGCTATGCCTTGAAGGATTGCCGAAAAGTCCGAGAATTCCAGTTTTTGAATCAATCTTCATTAATTTGGTTTGAAATAATTTTTTTACTAATATTATAAAGCAAACTGATTTGTAATAAATAAGCTGACTGATATATCAAATTAGACAACTCCATGCTTAATTTTAAAAAGCAATTTGTTAAAAAATAATTTATTTCAAATAATTAACTGATTTTTTAATATTTTATGTCAAAAAAATCATATAAACTGAAATCCAAAATCTCCTCAATTAAAAATTCTGAAATAAATGAGAGAGCAGGGCCTTTCTTAACTGCCAGAATAAACATATCAAGGTTATTTTTTTGGCCCTGACAAATTATTTCAACCTTATTATCCCGGGTATTTTGCACATATCCCATTACCGTAAAATGTGCGGCCATGTCCCGAGCGAAATACCGAAATCCCACGCCCTGCACTCTGCCGGATACCAATATCCTGAATGTCTTTATATCTGTTTTTGAAACATCCATTGCCGGCAAATATTTTTTATTATTATATCAGTTATATCAGGCTTTTTTATTTTTTCTGTTTAAAAATTTTAAAAACTCAAACCATATAGCTGTCCCGATCCCCAATGCCAAACATATAAGCAGGTCTGTCAGACTCAATATCGAAAAATGGAATATGTTCCTTAATGCCGGGATATAAAGTGCTGCTACCAAAAAAATAATTGCTATTATCAAAACTACATAAAGCGCCTTATTTTTATCTTTAAATATTCTTATCATATTTTTGGTACGTGAGGCGTTCGTAACTATAAGCGCAAGATTTCCAAAAACAAGAGTCGTAAAAGCAATTGTTCTTGCCTCATTTTCTCCAAGACCGATAACCTTTAAAGTAATCAGGTACACTGCGATCATTATCACAAAAAGGCTCAATCCGTTAACAATGCTGATTAACATTGTGGGCCGGTTAAACATCGATTCTTTTATATTTCTCGGTTTGTTCTTCATTATATTTCCGTCCTCAGGCTGAGCTTCAAATACCGTTGAACATGCTGGGTCTATTATCAGCTCCAAAAATGCTATATGCGCAGGAAGAAGAACCAGCGGCAATTTAAATAAAACCGGCACCAGTGACATAAGCGCAATGGGAATATGGATTGAGAAAATATAAGACATGGCCTTTTTAAGATTATTATAAATCCTGCGGCCCAATCTTACCGCTGAGACTATTGAAGAAAAATCATCATCTAAAAGAACAAGAGCGGCAGATTCTCTTGCGACATCTGTCCCTCTGCTTCCCATGGCAATTCCTATATTGGCAGATTTTAGGGCTGGAGCATCATTAACACCGTCCCCGGTCATTGCGACAATTTCCCCGTTGGCTTTAAGCGCATTCACAATAAGCAGTTTTTGCTCCGGAACGACTCTTGCAAAAATATTGGTGTTTTTTATTTTTTCTTTCAATTCATCGGGGCTCATCCTGTCAAGGTCAGAACCGATAATATAGTTTTCAGGATTATTAAGGCCTATCTCCCTTGCGATGCTCTGTGCTGTACCGGGGTAATCACCTGTTATCATTATCACCCTTATGCCGGCGCTGTAACATTCGCCCACAGTCTCAGGCACATTTTTACGGACTGGATCTGTAAAACCCAAAAACCCTATAAATTCAAAATCAAATTCGTGCTGGCTGTCAGGAAGCCCGGCTTTGTCAAATGAGGCCTTTGCTGTTCCAAGCACTCTATACCCTTCGTCTGCCAGCTCGGTGACAATTTGCAGCAGGGATTCTTTCTCACTGTCTTTCATGTGGCATAATTCAATAATAGACTCCGGCGCCCCTTTGGCAGCAATAACAAAATGGTTTTGATCCGGCGACTCCCAAATATGGGAAAGTGCGGTTATTTTTTTTGATAAAGGATACTCTTTTACCAATTTCCAGCTTTTATGTATGTGTTCTGAATTCTCAAGAAATTTTTCCCCGGTTGATTTTATCGCGCTTTCAATAGGGTCAAACGGGTCTCTCTGGCTGGCTAAAATTCCATACTCTAGCAGATTATGGAATTTTTCACTGATATCTGCCGTATTATTCTTGTCAAAATCAAGATATTCATTTTCGGTATAAATCTTCTTAAGGCTCATCTTGTTCATGGTCAGTGTACCGGTTTTATCAACACAAAGTACTGATGCTGAGCCAAGTGTCTCTATTGCGCTCATCTTCCTGGCAAGCACCTGTCTTTTTGATATTCTCCAGGCTCCCATAGTCAGGAAAATAAGAAGGACTACTGAAAATTCCTCTGGAAGCATTGCCATACTCAGTGAAAGTCCGGCCAAAAAACCGTTTAACCAGTCGGGCCTTGGCACACCGTTAACTATTGTGACCCTGGTCAAACCATAAACTATTACTATAACGGCACAAAGAATTCCTCCTATAATAAGAAGGTTTTTTATTATTCTTCCTGTCTCTTTTTGAAGTATTGTAGGCTCATCTTTTATTGACTTTAAAGCTTTGCCTATTTTCCCCATTTCAGTGCTTCCGCCAGTAGAAATCACTTTTGCATGCCCGTGTCCCTGGATTATCATTGTACCTGAATAAACATAAGGAAGATCATCTCCGCCCGGACGCATCTCCTCGGGATTGCTGCCTACTTCAATTTCCTGTTTCCTGACAGGTACGGATTCGCCCGTAAGCATTGATTCATCTATTAAGAGGTTTGAACATGAAAATACTATTGCGTCTGCCGGTACCCTGTTGCCTTCTTTTAAAACAATTATATCTTCGGTAACAACTTCTCTTCCTGGAATGTTAACCTGTTTGCCACCCCTTATTACAAGCGCGCGCGGGCTTGAAAGATTTTTCAAAGCATCCAGCGCTTTTTCTGTCTTTCTTTCCTGGTAAATCGTTATCCCTATAACAACTACAATAAATGAAACAAGCATCAGCGCATCTTCAATGCTTCCAAGGATAAAATAAATGATTCCGCATATAATGAGCAGAAGAAGCATGGGTTCTTTTAAAACATTGAGTATTAAAAAAAGAAATTTGTTTTTCATGCCTGAAGGTATTTCATTATAGCCTTCAGATATTAGCTTTTTTTGCACTTCTGTTTGTGAAAGTCCGGTAACTAATTGTTCCGGGTTTTGATTTTCCATGATTTCCTTAATGGAGTTCTTTAAAGTTTTACGTTAATCAACGAATAACTGTCAATTTTTCCCAACCCTTTGATTATAATGCTGGCATTAGTGTTTGCAACTTCCATTTGTTTTTCAGAATTAGAGTCAATTATTTCAGAAAGAGTAAATTTTATAGGATTTTTGCCAGGCTGCATAATATCAAGGACATCACCCTTCTTTATTTGGTTTCTTGCCTTTATAACAGGTGCATCGTATTTTTCACTGAAACTTTCAACATTGCCTGCAAACCTGTATTTTCTTAAATATCCCACATTGCCATTATCAGTAAGTTCAAGGTTGTGCTTTCCATCCAAAAACATAAAACCTGCAGTATAAGTTCTGTGTGTAGTCTTATCAAGTTCTTTTAGAAGATAGCTCTTTTTTTGTTCAGTGAATTTTCCTTCTTTAATTAAATCGAGAGCCTGCCTGTAAACCCATGTTACACGGCTGACGTAATTCTCCGTCTTCATCCTGCCTTCCACTTTTAAACTGCGTGCGCCTGTTTCCACGACTTTATCGAGCTCCGCTAGCAAACAAAGGTCTCTTGAGTTATAAATATATGTCCCTCTTTTATCCTGGTAAACCGGAAAGTAAGCATTGGGTCTTTTCTCCTCCAAGAGATAGTATTTCCACCTGCAGGTATGAGAGCATAAACCCTTATTTGCATCTCTTCCTGACATGTACTTGCTCAGCATACATCGTCCGGAATATGAAATACATAGGGCGCCATGGATAAAAACCTCAATTTCGATATTTGATAAACGGCAGATATCCTTAATGTCACCTTGGCTTAACTCCCTTGCAAGATTTACTCTTGAAGCGCCGAGGCTTCCCCAGAAATTAACAGACTGATGGTTTGAAGTACTTGCCTGTGTGCTGATATGAATCCTTGCACCCGGAATTATCTCCTTGACTTTTTGGAAAACTCCCGGATCCGATATTATCAGTGCATCAAAATCTAGGTTTTTAATATTGTTGATATATTTTTCAAGTTCACCCAATTCACTTTCATCGATAACCGCATTTAGCGCCAGGTATACTTTTCTCCTGTTTGAATGCGCATATTCCACTGCCTGTGAAAGTTCATCGTCATTGAAATTATCCCCCATGGTTCTTAAATTAAACCGGCCGCCGCCAATATATACGGCATCTGCGCCGTATGCAATAGCATATTTTAAAATATTTAAGTTCCCGGCTGGCACACACAGCTCAGGAATATTTTTATGTTCTATCATTTATCTTTATTATATATAGATAATGAAATGCCGTCACCAATATTAAATAATGATGTTTCAAAAGCGTCTTCCTTTGTGACCATCCTCAGATACTCCTGGATTCCGGCTACACTGTTGGCGTCGTGTTTTAATATTTCTTCCCGAAATATTTTCCCACCATAAAATATATTATCTGCAATAACGGCGCACCCGATGCCAAGCTTATCCATGACCATTTCAAGGTAGAAGGGGTATTGGTATTTTGCGGCATCAATAAAAACCATGTCATATTTTTCTTTGGTTTCCTGCTCCGCCTGAATAATTTCAACCGCATTTCCATGAATAAATTCAAAACTGTAGCGGGAGCTTTCAGTTTCAATGGCAGTTTTTATTCTTTTACTATCGCAGCAGGGTTCTATCGTTTTTTTTATCAAACTGCCTATAAACAAACACGCTTGGTCAAGCCTCTTCCGGTTTAAATCAATTCCCGTATAGCTAAACTGTGTTTTGGAATTACCCACTTTGTTACTACCTCTAGTTGACTGACCTGCTTTGCTCTCTGCTGACTGATTTACTTTGCATATGCCACCTTCGGCTGATTCAAGGGCTTTGCATATGCCTATGACTGATTCTCCGGCACTGTCATAACCTCCGTATGATTTATTTGAGGCTAACTCCTTTAATATGGATTTCAGTAAAAAATATGTCGAGTAGCCGGTTCCGCAGCCTATTTCCAGTATTTTTGCGGGTTTTAACAAATAACAGGCAAGTTCAAGAAATCTTCCTGTTTCATCATCTACAATCGGGATTTTTAAACTTTCTGCATCAGCCCTCGCCTTTTTCAAAAAAACTGCTTCTTCAAGGTATTCTTTTATCTTGGGCACCTGCTTTACATAGAACAGTTTTTTAAAAGCATTATTTCTATTGGTTTGTTGCATTCACATGTTCCTGGAAAGTTTTTGAAAACTCATGCTTATGTGTTTTTTCATCAACAACCACATAAAAAAGATAGTCCACATCTGCGGGTGCAAGTGCCGCCTTAATAGCAGCCAGACCGGGATTGCAGATCGGAGTTGGTGTAAGTCCGGCATATTTATAAGTATTGTAAGGAGAATCAACTTCGAGGTCATCGTAAGTGACTATACCCTCCCACTTGTCCAGCGCATAGCGCACGCTTGCATCGATCTGTAAAAGCATACCGATTTTAAGCCGGTTATAAATTACCGCTGCGATTAAAGGTCTTTCATCAGGAATATATGCTTCCCTTTCAATTAGTGATGCAACCTTTAGAATATCGTAGTTTGAAAAATTATTAACTTTTGCATAGGACCAGTCAAGCGGTTGTGTTTCAAGCTGATACTGGGTTATAAGCATTTCAATTATATTCTTCGCAGTATACTTTACAGTGATGTCGTAAGTCTTTGGGAAAAGAAACCCTTCAAGGGTTTTTTTATCACTTAAGAATTCGTAACTGTCTTTATAAGAGTTAACATCAAGGGCGCTATCAAGTTCCTGTGGCTCAACAAAAGGAATATCTGCAATTATCCTTTCTTTTATCTGTTTTAAGGTAAAACCTTCGGGAATAGTAAGTTTATATATCACCTGTTTTTCACCGGCTGTTATAATATTGAGTATATTTTTATATTCATCGCCTGTAATTAACCGGTATGTTCCGGGAAGTAGGTTTTTTTCCTTGCCCTGATCCTGCACATAAAGCCTGAACGCAAAGGCGTCATCAACAATGCCTTTTTCTGCAAGCATTTCGGCAACCTGTGTCAGATTTGCCCCCTGCTTTATCTCTACTTCCACTACAATACCTTTTGCGATTGCAGGTTTTGCTGTTTCTGTTGCTGCTGAAGGATTTAAAAGCCCGCATGAAACAGATGCTAATAATATTACTATAGCAGCAATTGATTTCAGCATTAATACCGGTGATTTAATTCTATTATGGGAATTTTTCATTTGTTTTAATTTTTATTTTTTATTTTTTTGATTTTTGTTATTAATTTTTTTTAAAATCCTGTCAGTTGCAGTTTTTGGTTATATTACTATTTATATAAATCAAAAAACTTAAGGGTTATTTTTTATTTACTTTATTTTTGACAATTTAAATAATTTCCAGGGATTTTAAATAATCTCCAAGGATTAAAGCAGCGGATATTGTATCTGCCGCTCCTGATTTTCTTGCCTTATCCAACTTTTTTATGGACATTTTTTTATTCTGGTTTTTGTTTCTTTCATCTTTACGTGTATTATAAATTTCGGAAAACAGACCTGACGATATCTTTGAAGTAAACCTTTCATCCACTATGGAAATTGGCAACTCATAAGTTTTTAAAACATTGGAAACAAAGCTGTCTACAACTACTGCCTGGTAGCCTGATTGTCCTTTTAAATTGACAGGCCTTCCTATTACTATCCTCCCGATATCATTTTCCTTTATCAGCTTTAAAATTTTTTCACTTGTGGAGCCATTATTTTCAATCATGCCAAGAGGCATGGCTATACTGTTTTGCCTGTCTGTAATTGCAAGGCCTATCCTTTTTTCTCCATAATCCAAACCTAGAATTCTCATATCTATTTAGCTAAGGCCCTAAAGTTTCCAAAACCTTATTTTTAACAAAATCAACAGTTTCTTTTATTCTGCTGCTGTCTGAACCGCCGACCTGGGCGAATTCCGGTTTACCGCCGCCGCCGCCCTTTAACATCCTGCCGACATCTTTTGCAATCATTGAGCAGTTTATCCCCCGTGGCAACAGGTCTTTTGAAGCAGAAAGAAGTATGACAGGTTTGCTATTTATTATGTTTGCAAAAACAAGGAAAGTATTTTTACCTTTGAACTCATTGATAATCTCATCACCAATAACCCCCATTGTCTTTGAATCAATACCCGGGTAGTAGACAGAATCAGTAAAATTAAACCCTATAATGGCAGTACTGCCAGGAATGACTGTAATTACCCTGTTTGCATCAAGAACTTCCTTTTTAATTGCTTTCACCTGTAAAAAGAGTAAGTCTTCCTGTAATTTTTTTGAGTCTGCCCTAATGGATTCTATCTTTGCAGATGTGTGAAAGATATCTGAATCGATATTTTCTGATATTTCCTTTAATATTTTATAGTTTGAGTTCATGAAATTAAAAGCGGTTAGCCCGGTTACTGCCTCTATTCTCCTGATGTTTGCGCCAATGCTGGAGTCAGAAATAATCTTTAAGAGCCCTATTTCACCTGTTCTTGAAACATGTGTGCCGCCGCAAAGCTCCCTGCTGTAGTCGCCTATTTCGGCTACTCTTACAAATTTACCATATTTTTCTTCAAAAAGCGCCATTGCACCTATCTCTGCCGCATATTCCTTTGTGGTCTCATAAATCCTGACTGGATCATCGCGTTGAATTTTTTCATTTATTATTTTTTCCACTTTATCCATGTTGTCCTGGGTAGGCACTTCATTAATGTTGTAATCAAACCTGAATCTGTCATTAGCGACATATGAACCTGCCTGTGTTACCTCCTGCCCGAAAACAGTTCTTAGCGCCCAATGGAGTATATGAGTCGATGTGTGGTTTTTGCTTATATCTTTATTAAATGAGACATCTACCTGGGCCACTGCCTTCGATCCAGATTCAGTTCCGGTTGGTTTCTCCTGCCGGACAGCTGTTTTGCCAGCAACTTCAACAAGTTTATTTATACCTGAATCTTCTTTACCGGCTTTTTTATCACCTTCAAATAAGCGAGGGCTGCTACTTATAAAACCCTCTGAAATATATCCACTGTGAACCGTAAAATCTTCAAGAGGTATTTTGGTATCCAGGACAATAAAAACACCTGTATCTGTGCTTATTGTTCCTCTGTCGCCTATCTGTCCACCTTTTTCTCCATAAAATGGACTTTTATACAGCATCACTTCACCAGGCTGCCCCTCAGATAGCTTATCCACAATTTCAGCTCCTGCTGCCCCCGGGACCCCTTTTGATTTAACTTCGTTACTGTCTGATACGCTGCCATTTATCCTGATTATTGCCGCAACTTCGGAAATTGTTTTTAATTCCCTGTAGCCGGTATACTCAACCGTAAGGACTGCAGCAATTTCCTTATATAAAGGCAGATTTATTTCGACTTTCTTGTCAAATACTGTTTTTACCCTGGATATTTCTGAGTGGATTTTTAGTTGGCGGTTGAAAGACCGCATGTCCATCTCAAGATTATTCTCCTTAAGGATCTCCACAGTCAGTTCCGCCGGAAAACCAAAAGTATCATAAAGCTTAAATGAATCTTCAGAATCCATAAATTTTTTTCCACTGTTCTTCAGCTCCTCAATTTTCAGGCTCAAAACTTTTGTCCCGTCTTTTAAAGTCTGTGAAAACCTTCTTTCCTCATCATTGATAATTTTGCTGATTATATCTTTTTTATTTAAAAGTTCAGGATAAGCATCAGAATAAGCGCTTATGACAGTCTGCGCAATTTCATTTAAAAAACAATCCTCAATATCAATAAGTTTTCCAAACCTTATTGCCCTTCTTATCATCCTTCGTAAAATATAGCCCCTGGATTCATTTGAAGGTAAAACCCCATCTGCGATTAGAAAAGATACTGCCCTGCTGTGGTCTGCAAGAATTTTAATGCATCTGTTTGTTTCTGCGCTGTAGCCTTCTTCATTTTTTTCGGCAAGCTTTTTACCTGAAATCTGTTGAATTTTTGAGATTATAGGGTTAAATCTTCTAGTTTTAAATACCGACGGGTTTTTTTCGATTACTGCTTCAATTCTTTCAAGGCCCATACCGGTGTCAATATTCTTATTGGGCAATTCCATGTAATGCCCGTTTGAGTAATTGTATTGTGTAAAAACAAGGTTCCATATCTCAAGATATCTGCCGCAATCACAGCTTGGGGAGCACTCAGGGTTTCCGCATGCAAAATCCGGGCCAAAATCATAATAAACCTCGGTGCATGGTCCGCATGGCCCGGACTCGCCCGCAGGACCCCAGAAATTCTCACTTTTGCTAAATCTGTACATATGTTCCAGGGTTATACCGTGTGATTCCCACAATTGTATCGCTTCCTTATCTTCAGGTATACTGTCTTCTCCGGCAAATACTCCGACCCGCAAACTTTCAAGCGGCAAATGAATTTCGTTTAAACAAAAATCTACAGCAAAATCTATGGCTTCTTTTTTAAAATAATCTGCAAATGCAAAATTGCCAAGCATCTCAAAAAAAGTCAGGTGCCTGTCAGTGTATCCGACGCTCTCAATGTCACTGGTCCTGAAACACTTTTGTACTGTGGCAATGCGCGGATGTGGCGGTTTTTTAGTGCCAAGATAATACGGCTTAAATTGCTGCATTCCCGCAGTTGTCAAAAGAACGCTCGGATCATCTGCGGGAATCAAGCTTGAAGAAGGCATTACCAGATGGCCGTTCTTCTTAAAATATTCCAAATAAGCTTTCCTTATATCCATAAAAATCTTTTACCCATAATCCTGTTTTTTAAAGTTTATAAAAAAACCATAGACAATTAAATCATAAGCAGCTTGTTAATTCAATTTCCTCCCATCGATTGTTACGGAATTCCCGCTACTGAAGCGACTGTATTGTGAACATTTACTGGATTCTTTTAAAGCAGCCCTTATGCCCTTTTAAAGTTTTTTTGTGTCATCAAGCTTAATGGAGACTTCTGCAAGCTGCAGTTCTGTCACCTTTGATGGTGATTCTGTCATCATGCAGAATGCCGACTGGGTTTTTGGAAAAGCTATAACTTCCCTTATGCTGTCAAGTTTGCCTATAAGCATTATAAGCCTGTCCATTCCAAGGGCAACCCCGCCATGGGGAGGCGCTCCATATTCAAGGGATTTCAGCAAAAATCCAAAATTTTCTTCTATTCTTTTTTCGTCAAAACCAAGAAGCTTAAATACTTTCCTCTGCATTTCTATATCATTTATCCTGATGGAGCCTCCGCCCAATTCATTGCCATTTAAAACTATATCGTATGCCAATGAGCCGGCTTTGAGCGGTTCGCTTTCAAGTAGCTTTGCCGTTTCAATACTCGGGCTGGTAAAAGGGTGGTGCATGGGAGAAAGCCGCTTTTCCCTGTCGTCCCATTCAAAAAGCGGAAAATCAACTATCCAGGCAAAATTAAACTCCTCGTCATCTATAAGATTTAGCCGGCTTCCTAAATACAACCTTACAGCACCAAGCGATCTGCAGGTCTTTAAGAATTCATCGGCTACTATAAG
>Ga0182021_10004987_pt1 | contig 15672 bp, 15 predicted proteins | sample 612E3MmetaG_FD_120493 | JGI IMG/M metagenome (GOLD analysis project Ga0182021, IMG submission 120493) | Permafrost microbial communities from Stordalen Mire, Sweden - 612E3M metaG (Illumina Assembly) | ecosystem: Environmental > Terrestrial > Soil > Wetlands > Permafrost | place: Sweden... | reverse complement strand
GATGCGCTGCGCCACGCGGCCGGCAACTTCTACATCAACGACAAGCCGACCGGCGCGGTCGTGGGCCAGCAGCCCTTCGGTGGGGCCCGCGCCTCGGGCACCAACGACAAGGCCGGCTCCAAGTGGAACCTCATCCGCTGGACCAGCCCGCGCTCCATCAAAGAGCTACTGGTGCCGCCGACCGACTACCGCTACCCGTTCCTCTCCGGCGAGGAATGAGCGGACGCAGGCACGGCATTCGACGGTGCGCAGTGCGCAGCAGCCGGCGCGGCGTCAAATGAGCGAACGCAGTCAGGACGAGGCGCTGCGAGAAGCCGCGCGGCGGCTGGCCGCCGCGCGGCTTCTCGTGGTCTTCACCGGCGCCGGCATCTCCAAGGAGTCCGGCATAGCCACCTTCCGCGACAAGGAAGAGGGCCTGTGGGCGCGCTACGACCCCATGGTGCTCGCCACCCTGGAGGGCTACCTGAGCGACCCGCCGCTGGTGTGGGAGTGGTACGAGCACCGCTTCGGGATGGTCGCCGATGCGGAGCCGAACCCCGGTCACGTGGCGATCGCGGAATTGGAGGGCGTGCTGCCCCAAGTCGTCGTGGTCACCCAGAACATCGACGGCCTGCATCAGCGGGCCGGCTCCACGGATGTGATCGAGCTGCACGGCAGCATGCACCGGTACAAGTGTCTCTCGGAGCGACATACGGGATTCACCCGGGCCGACTTCGCCGGGCTGGCAGACAAGCCGCCCCGCTGCCCGCACTGCGGCGACCTGCTGCGACCGGAGGTCGTGTGGTTCGGCGAGGCGCTACCTGAGTCTGAGATACGGCGGGCATTCACCCTCGGTCAGCAGTGCGATGCCATGCTCGTGGTCGGCACGTCCGGAGTGGTGCAGCCGGCGGCGACGGTGCCACTGCTGGCGGCGCGCTCCGGGGCCTTCGTGGTGGATGTCAACCCGGAGCGCGACGAACTGGCAGTGGTGGCCAACGTCTTCCTGAAAGGGCCGGGCGGCGAGGTGCTGCCGAAACTGGTGGCTGCGGTCAGGGAGCTCGCCGCTCAGAACGGCGCGCCCATCTGACGCCTGGAGGGTGCCCGGCGCGCCGTACCACTATTGCGCCGGCCAAGCAGCCACTGAGGAGCGCCCCGCGTCAGGCAGGCGGCAGCTTGGTACCCAGACCGAGCTCGAGATACTCCAGGGAGCGCCGCTTGTAGCGTTCCAGCAGCTCGGTCAGCGTCTCCAGGTCCTCGTCGTTGAGCTCGCGGACGCGCACGGCCGGCGAACCAAGGATCAGGCTGCGGGGCGGGAAGGTCTTCTCTTGCGTGACCAGCGAATTGGCGCCGACGATGCTGTGGTCGCCTATGACCGTTCCATTGAGCAGGGTGCTGCCCATGCAGATCAGGCAGTCGTCGTTGACTGTGGCCCCGTGCAGGCCCACCCCATGGCTAATCACGCAGCGGTCGCCGACGGAGATGGGGAACCCTGGGTCCGTGTGGGCCACGGAGTTGTCCTGAAAGCTGGTCTCGCGGCCCAGCGTGATGCGCTCGGTGTCACCGCGCAGCACGGCCCCCGGCCACACATTAGCGTGATCGAGCAGCTCCACGTCGCCGATGATGACCGCTGTAGGGTCGACGAAGACGTTCTCGCCGAAGCGGGGCGACTTGTCTTTGTACCTGACGATGGGCACGGCCGGAGTATAACGGCTACGCGACATCCGGCGGGCCGCCCTCCGTCGTCCACCGATCTCGAGCTGCAGACGCACGACAAGACCGCGTGCCCGACAGCCGGGCAGGCCCTAGCTAGAGCCTCCCGCGCCCCGTCCGCGCCAGTGCCGCCCGCCAGCGGGCGGCAAGAAGGCGCAGTCGGGGCGCCCGCGGGCGCGCGGCACGTACCGAGCGGCGCGCCCACAGCGTCCATGCGCCGCCATCGGCGCGCGCGAAGACGGTGTAATGGTAGACCGCGCGGGCCGTCACGTCCGTGTCACGGAAGGAGCCGGTGTCGCCCTCGTAGACGAGCCGCTGCGCAGCGCCGGGCAGGTCCGCGTCATGCGGCCCCGTGGCCGGGTGAGCCTCCGACCGCAGGATGCGCACCCGCAGGAGTGTGGAGCCCGGGTAGTCCCAGGCGAACAGCACGGAGCGCTCCGTGCTGCCGACGTGGAGGCGGTGGACGTTGACGTCCGTGATGTGCTCCTGAGCGTGCGACACGGCGGCAGTGTACCTCGCGTCGTGTCGCGTCTGCTGGGCGCGGTTACCCGGCTTCAACTTCGCCGGGGTTTCCGCCGCGCGGCGCTTCTGCTAAAGTTCGGCGTCGCGCTGCGGGATCGTCATTTGGCAGCACGTGCGGCTCTGAACGTGGAACCGAGGTTCGCGCCTTCGTCCCGCAGCCAGGAAGCCTCGCTGCCGGCCCTGATCCCGCCGGTGCACCGTCTGTGGCGCGTTCGTCTAGGGGCCTAGGACGCCGGCCTCTCACGCCGGTAACGCGGGTTCGAATCCCGCACGCGCTACCATTTCCTTCACACCACACTCATCCGGGCGGCTCGGCGGCGGCTTCCAGCTCGCTCACCCGACTGCCACCCCGGGTCACCACCAGGATGCCGGCGCCGATGATCAGTGCACCGCCCAGGAACGTCCAGCGACTGAGCCGCTCGCCGAGCAGCAGCAGAGCGTACAGCGGCGCCGACAGAGGCTCCAGATAACCCAGGATGGAGACGTGGGTCACCGGCACCAGCCGCACGCCCTCGGTCCAGATCGTGTAGGCGAACGCCGTGCACACTACACCAAGGATGCCGGCTACCAGGAAGTCTCGTCCGGTCAGGTGGTAGCCGCCGCCGATGACCTGCCACAGCGCCAGCGGCAGCAGGACGAGCGCATCCAGAAACGACTCGAAGGTGACCAGCGTCGAGCTGCGCACAAGTTTGGTCAGCGAGCCCATCGTCAGCAGAAAGCCCGTGTAGAAGAAGCCGGCGCAGAGAGCGACCGCGATACCCACTGCGGAGATGTGTACGACGCCTCCTGTGACTTCGGGCAACAGGATGATGACGAGGCCCACGAAGGCGATGGCGAAGGCCGGGTAGACCCACGGGTCGGTCCGCTGCCGCAGCAGCCTCGGAGCCAGCATGGCCACCCAGATGGGCGACATGAAGAGCAGGAACATGGCGATGGCCACGGTCGTGAGGCGCAGGGCGGTGAAGAAGAGCAGCAAGCCGCCGGCATCGAAGAAGACCATGGCCGCCAGACGCACGGGAACGCCGGGCTGGCGCAGCTCGCGCAGGCTGGCGCGGCGGGTGAACAGGACGCCGAGCACCAGGCCGGCGGTGCCCATGCGCAACACCAGGAGCATGCTCTCAGGGGCGCGAGACAGATCGACGAGGGCTCCGATGGAGCCCATGACGAGGTACGAGACGACGACGAGCGCATAGCCCTTGGCCCTGCCGGCCGATGCCGCGCCGGCAGGAGGAAGCGGCGCGCCGCCGCGCCGGCTCACGCCGGCGGCGGAGCGGCCGGTTCGACGGCCGGCGTGGCCTCTGTGCGCTCGGCCGCCGGCTTCGGCTTGGACGCCGTCCGCTTGGCCGGAGCCGGACGCGCGCCGGCGGCTTTCGCCTCGGCAGTGGCAGCGGCCGGCTCGCTCGCCGGTCTTGTGGCACGCCGTGCGGCCGGCTTGGCCGTTGTGGCAGCCGGCCCGGTGCGGACCGCGGGCCTGGTGATGAGCGGCCGGTCTTCTTTCTTGGAGTCGGCATGCGCCGGCAAGTCGGCGAACACCTGCGGCACGCCGGTGAGACCGGCGGCGCGGTTGCCGCGGCCCTTGGCGCGCCGGGCCTCGTCTTCGGCTTGCGTGGGGCCGCGCCACGTGCGGCCCATGACTATGGGCAGCGCGCTCATGGCGCGTCGTGAGACCTGCGGGCTGCGATCGTTGGTGAGCTCTGTGAGCAGCTTGCCGGTGCGCACGTCCTGGGTACGCCGCAATGTGTCTATGAGCGCCATCTTCTCGTTGCCCGGCCAGTAGCGGACCACTTTGAAGAGCGTGGGGTTCACGTCTTCGTCGTCGAGCAGCGCGAGGGCTCGAACCGACTGATAGCGGACCATCGCGTTAGGGTCCTTGAGCAGAAGGACGAGCTTGTCGATGGCGGACTCCCTGCCCTGAAGCGCCTGCATGGCCAGACGGCCGACGCCTTTCGATCGCGCCAGTGCCTCCTCCGACTCGCCCATCGCCTTGGCCATGTGCGTGCCGACGGCGTAGAGGATCGGGATGGTGATGACGATGACGGCTCCGAGCCAGATCATGACGTACAACCAGAAGTGATGTTGCCGCCAGATGGTGAAGGCGTCCTTGCCATGCAGCGCCTGCACCATGATCGCGGTTCCGAGCGCCCACGTTATGGCCATGACCAAGCCTATGATCACAAGGCCTACCAGACCCTTGTTCTTCACGTGGAGTACCTCGTCCTGGAGTGCGGCTGGGATGAAACGAATCTGTCGCTAGGGTACCACCGACCAGCGGGAATGCGTACCAGGCGACCCGGGAGCGGCTGCGTTCGCCGATTCCTCAAAAACGACGCAGGGGGCGGGCGCCCGTACCGGGCGCCCGCCCCCTGCGTGTGAAGCGTTTACTGAAGACCGGCGATCAGCCCTGGACCTTCCAGTACTTGACGATCTCGGTCGGCGTGAGCTCGATGATGAAGCCGCGGAGCAGGCCCTCGCCGTACTCCGACCCCGGGTTCACGCAGAGCGTCCTGCCGATGAAAGTGAACCCACTGGATTCGTGGATGTGGCCGTGCAGGCCCATCATCGGCTGATGCTCCTCGATGACGTCGCGCACGCCCTGCGACCCGACGTGGACCATCTTGACGCCCTCGGCCCCAGACTGGACCTTGAGGTCCTTGCCCAGCAGCGGAGCGAGGTCGATGTCCGTGTCCTTCGGCGGGCAGTGGATGTTCCAGATGGAGTTCGGCACGTTCTTGAGCCAGGAGACCTTCTCTTCCAGCATCTTCTTGATGCCTTCCTCGCTGGTCTCACGCGGCGTGTCCCACGGTGTGGGCGTGACGTACTCGAGGCTGATGAGCTCGTGGCCGCCCAGGTCTACGACCTTGTCGGTCGGGTAGACGATGCCCCTGTCGGCGTGGCCCTTGATGGCCGTATCCAGCTCGATGGGGTCGTCGTTGCCGGGCATGACGATGGAGAGGATCTTGCTCGTGTCGATCTTCTCGCAGAGGAGGTCAAGCCACTTGTTCATGCGCTTGACGACTTCCTGCTTCATGATCTCGTCGACCTTCTCCGGATGCTTCTGGAGGTCTTCGAGCTCCTTCTTGTTGATGCGGCAGGAGTAGACACCGCCGTTGGCGAGCTTCTGCTCCCAGTCCAGCATCTCCTCTTCGGTCTTGAGCTTTACTTCGCGGCCGTAGTAGCCGGACTTGTAGTAACCCTTGCCGAAGTCGATCAGCGGGACGAGCGCCTTGCCGGCGAGGTCGCCGCAGAGCATGAGGCAGTCGCACTCGTACATGGCAATGGCGCTGATCCACTTGCGCCAGACGGTCTCGGCGCCGTGAACGTCTACCGAGTAGAAGATCCTCATTCACATACTCCTTTGACTTGAGAAGAGAGATGGGCGCCCTTGTCGCAAGGGAGATAGGGCGCTCGTCTCCCCGTGGACATCAGGCCGGCGGGATCTGCGTGAAGATCGCGTACGGGTCGATGCCTTCCTTGCGGTTCCGATTGTACATCCAAGCCACGAGAATCCGGCCCCCGCAGCTACAGACCGGCGTCAAGGACGATCGTCTAGTCGCTGCCGGCAGGCTCGGCGGCGGCGTGTCTGCATTATTTCTATTCGCTTTGTGCCTCGTCAACTGACCCGTCGTGAGGCCTGCACGAGTGATCGCTGCGGCTGGCACTCCCTGAGGACGACCGACGCCGTGGCCCCGGCCCAGGCTCGGCTGCGCGACACACTGGGTGTGTGGCGCATCGTCGGCGCCTCGAGCCAGCGGCGCTGCGCGACAGGAAGCCGGCGCCGCCATCTGGTACGCTTCGGGCATGCTGCTGGCCGTCACTCTCGACTATTGGAACACGCTGTTTGTGGATCGCGGCGGCCGTGAGCGGGAGCATCGCCGGGCCGCCTGTGTCTCAGCGGAGCTTGAGGCCGCGGGCCTGCACCCTGCGCCGTCCGCCGTAGAAGAGGCACTCGCGGACGGCTACACCTACTTCGAGGACGTATGGCGGCGCGAGGCGCGCACGCCGAACGCCGCCGAGACGGTCCAGGTCATCCTCGCCAGCCTGCACGCACCCGTGCCGCACGAGGTAGCCGGACGCATCGTCGAGACGTTCGAACGCCTGCTCCTGGAGGTGCCGCCAGACCCCGTGCCGAGCGCCCAGCGGGTGGTCTGCGAACTGGCCGCCACCTACCGGCTCGGCATCATCTCGGACACCGGGTACTCGCCGGGCTGGGTGCTGCGCGAGCTCCTCGACCGGCACGGCATGCTCTCGCCGCTCTCCTACCTCTACTTCTCCAACGAGCAAGAGGCCAGCAAACCGGATCCTCGCGCTTTCCGACGCACGCTGGCAGAGCTCGACGTGCGGGCGGCGGAAGCCGCCCACGTCGGCGACATGCAGCGCACCGACGTGGCCGGCGCCAAGGCAGCGGGCATGTGGACAGTCCACTTCGTGGGCGCCAACAACGCCGATGCAGAGGTCTCGACCGCCGACGTGCTCATCCGCCACTTCGACGAGCTGCCCACCGCGCTCGGCAGCCTCTCCTGCGCAGGTTGCTGAAGACGTAGCGCTCGGGCAGGTCGCGGCGCCGCAGCAGGCGTACCGGCCGGCCGCCGGCACAGCGGACGGCGGCGTCAGCGGGCAGGAGCCGCCAGCGCAGAGCCCGACCGTCGCACGACCGCCCTCGCCAGCCTGTCCATCAAAGCCGCCCTGCCGTGGGTGCCGTCGTAGAACTCGGACGACCGTCCACCGAAAGAGCTCAGGCGAGTCATGTCCAGCAGCACGAAGTCGCAGGATGGCCGCAGCGAGGCGAAGAAGGCCAGCACCTGCTGGTGGCGACGCGGCCATCCGCGGCCGGCGATGAAGTCCAGCAGCCGCGGCTGGTACGGTGAGAGGACGATCACCGGCCGCACACCCTGCTCGTTGAGCAGCCTGATGGATCCACGGACGAACCAGCTCGGCATGCTGCCCAGGCCCTTGAAACCACGCGGGTAGATGCCGCGATACTTCTCTATCGAGTCGGAGATGCCGTCCGCCAACGTCCAGCCGTGGGCCGCCTTGTAGTCGTCTGGAGCCCAGCGAAGAAAGCCGTCGGGAGTGTAGATGCGGCGGTAGCCGTAGTTCACCGCAGCTGGGGAGGCCGGATCGGCGGCCGGCAAGACGCCCACGGGGGCGGTGGGAGACGATGTGCGGACAGCCGGCGACAAGGCCGAGAGGCCGGCCCACGTCGACGCGCCGGCGGAGGTCGCCGATCCGGCCGCCGGCAGGAACTGGGCCGGTATGTACTGGCTCAGCCGGGCCACGCTCAGCAGCCAGGGATGGATGGCGCGGGCCCGGAACTGCTCCACGTCCAGCATCCAGAGCACGCGCGGAGCCGGCGTCGAGGGGAAGCGGTCGGCCACCAGGTGTAGAAAGCACCAGGCGTCGGCGCATGTGCCGGACGATACGGCGGCGTTGAAGCCGGTGAGGCCGGTGAGCCGCCGCAGCAAGGCAGGATCGAGGCGCATGGCGCGCGACGAGCCCAGCACGAGCAGCCGGGGCGCCTGGGCGAGCTTGTCGAGCAGCCTGATCTTCTCAGTGCGGCTGGCCTCCGGCGACGCCGCGGCGGTGTGCGGCCAGGCCGCGCCCAGCGAGAGGGCGACGATGGCGAGCGCGGCGAACACCGCGACGCGGCGGCGGACGGCGGAAGCAGGGCCGGCAGGGCGGCGACCCGCGGGAGCGCCGAGACTTGAAGGCTGCGCCCAGCCGACCGACGGTCGCGGCGCACTGGGGCGTCTTCCGTCCGGAAGTGGAAGCGCGGCCATCTGGCTGCAACGCGGCCGCCCGAGGGCGCCGCGGCGTGCGCTCATGAGAGGGCGGCGGCGGCCTGCGTCAGTCGGGCCGCCGCCTCGGTGCGCCCGAGCGCCGCGAGCGACTCGAACAGGCCGGGCGTGACGTTCTGGCCGCTCATGCCCAGGCGAAGCGCGGCGAACACCGCTTTGGGCTTGAAGCCCAGCACAGCCGGAAGCCCGCGAACGAACTCTTCGATGCCGGCGGCGGCGTAGGGCTCCAGGCGGCCGAGGCCGTCGGCGGCCGCCGCCAGCGTGACGGCCGCCCCGTCCGTAGCGGCCAGCCGCTCTAGAGCCTGCGTGCGCAGCTGGAGCGGCACGAAGAACCAGCCGGCGATGGCGCCGAAGTCGGCCAGCACCTCGATCTTCTCCTGCACCAGCGGCGCCACCGCGAGGGTAAGCGCCGCCTGTTCGGCCGTCGGCGCGCACGGCTCTGGCGCCACATCCGGCGGCGCGGCTCCGGCGGCGCCGGGCAGCGGAGCGTCCGGATGTCGGTAGAAGCCGGCGCGCGCGAGGTAGGCGACCAGCCGCTCACCCAGCTCCGCCGGCGGCAGGTCGCGTATGAAGCGCCCGTTCATCCAGCGCAGCTTCTCTGGGTCGAAGATGCTCGGACTGGTGCCCAACGCCTCGACGTCGAAGTTGCGCACCAGCTCTTCCAGCGTCCAGCCGATCATTGTCTCGTCGAACTCGGTGCTGAGGAAGCAGAGGTAGTTGCGCACCACCTCGACGAGGTAGCCCATGAGCGTGAGCTCCTCCAGCTTGGTGGCGCCGTGCCGCTTGCTGAGCTTCTTGCGGTCGGTGCCGAAGAGCAGCGGCATGTGCAGGAAGTGCGGCACCGGCTCGCCGAGCGCCTCGTAGATGACGATCTGTTTGGGCGTGTTGCTGAGGTGGTCGTCGCCGCGGATCACGTGCGTGATCTGCATGGTCACGTCGTCGACCACGACCGCCAGGTTGTACGTGACGGTGCCGTCGGAGCGCTGCACGATGAAGTCGCCGATGGTCTCGTTCTCGAACTCCACCGGGTCGCGCAGCATGTCCTTGAAGACGGTGCGGCCGGGTGGGACCCTGAACCGCAGGGTCCAGGGTTCGCCGGCCGCCACACGTCGTTGCGCCTCTTCCGGGGTCAGGTCGCGGCACTTTCCGCTATAGACCCACGCCCGCTTCTCCGCCTGCGCACTCTGGCGCTCGGCCTCCAGTTCCTCCGCGGTGCAGAAGCAGTGGTAGAGGTGCCCTGACCGCAGGAGACGCTCGACGAACTCACCATAGATGGCGACGCGCTCGGTCTGACGGTAGGGGCCATGTGGGCCCGGCTTCTCTGGCCCCTCGTCCCAGTCCAGCTCCATCTCGCGCAGGCTGCGCAGGATCTGGGCGATGGCCTCGTCGGTGGACCGCGACGGATCCGTGTCTTCTATGCGCAGCACGAACACGCCGTGGTTGCGGCGAGCGTAGATGTAGTTGTACAGCGCCGTACGGGCGCCACCGAGGTGAAGGTAGCCGGTGGGCGAGGGCGCGAATCGGACGCGGACTTTGGTCATTGCCTCTGCATGATACCGGAGACGACGACGCGGGGCCGTAGCGGCTTTGTCCTCCGAAGACGGTGCGTGTAGAGTCAGAGGGACCTTGCCGACCTCTCCGTCCAGGAGCATCCAGATGACTTCGCTGGCCCGCCCATCTGTCGTTCCCGGTCTCCACGAGCACCTCGAGGTGCTTGGGCTGGCCGGCAGCGGCGCGATCCATCGCAACCTCCCCCCGGCAGAGCTCGTGGCGCGCTCCCTGGCTCGCGCCGAGGGCATCCTGGCGGCCAACGGAGCCCTCGTGGTCAAGACGGGCGAGCCCACCGGCCGCTCGCCGGAAGATCGTCTGATCGTCATGGAGCACCGCATCGACGACGACATCCACTGGGGCGCCGTCAACAAGCCCTGTCGTCCGGAGCTGTTCGAGCGCCTGCTCAACAAGGCACGCGGCTACCTGCACGACCGCGACCTCTACGTCTTCGACGGCTTCGCCGGCGCCGAGCGCACCTACCGCCTGCCCGTGCGCATCATCGCCGACGCCACCTGGCACGCACTCTTCGCGACCACGCTCTTCGTGCGGCCCACACCCACCGAGCTGGCCGACTTCGTCCCCGGCTTCACGGTCATCAACTGCGGCGCGCTGAGGGCCAGTGCCGACTTCGACGGCACCCGCAGCTCGGTCTTCGTCGGCATAGACTTCACGCGGCGCATCGTCCTCATCCTGGGCAGCATGTACGGCGGCGAGATGAAGAAGGCCATCTTCAGCGTGATGAACTACGTGCTGCCGCAGAAAGACGTGCTGCCCATGCACTGCTCCGCCAACATGGGCCCGTCCGGCGACGTGGCGCTGTTCTTCGGACTCTCCGGCACCGGCAAGACGACCCTGTCCGCCGACCCGCAGCGCCGCCTCATCGGCGACGACGAGCACGGCTGGAGCGACCACAGCATCTTCAACTTCGAGGGTGGCTGCTACGCCAAGGCCATCCACCTCTCCGCCGAAGACGAGCCGCAGATCTACAACGCGATCAAGTTCGGCTCCATCCTGGAGAACGTGATCGTCGACCCACAGACGCGCGCCATCGACTACGACTCGGACTTCCTCACCGAGAACACGCGCGCCACCTATCCCATCGACCACATCCCCAATGCCGTCCTGGGCGGGGTCGGGGACCATCCACGCAACGTCTTCTTCCTCACGTGCGATGCATTCGGCGTGCTGCCGCCGATCGCCAAACTCACGCCGGCCATGGCCAGCTACCACTTCCTGGCCGGGTTCACCTCCAAGGTGGCAGGCACCGAGGTAGGCGTCGATGAACCGCGGCCGACGTTCTCGGCCTGCTTCGGAGCCCCCTTCATGCCGCTGCATCCCGCCCGCTACGCGGCCATGCTCGCCGAGCGCCTCACGTGGCACGACACGGACTGCTGGCTGGTGAACACGGGCTGGAGCGGGGGGCCCTACGGTACCGGCAAGCGCATGAGCATCGGCGTCACCCGCAAGCTGATCGCGGCAGCCACCGGCGGCGCGCTGGCCAGCGCCGCTTTCACGCCGGACCCGATCTTCAAGGTCCTCGTGCCGGAGAGCGCGGACGGCGTTCCGGCGGAGCTCCTGACGCCGCGCGAGACGTGGAAAGACAAGGACGCCTACGATCGGACTGCGCGAGAAGTAGCCGGCATGTTCGCCGAGAAGTTCGCCGAGTATCGCGACGCAGTCACCGACGAAGTGGCGGCGGCAGGGCCGTCTGCGTAGCGAGGCCCACGAGCCGCGATCTGCTCCGCCGGCACGTCCAAAGCGACTGCCAGGCGGCACGCGAGCGCCAGACCCCCAGGATGAGGAGGTTCCCGTGACAGCGCCGTTGAAGCCGACCATCACCATCGACGTCCTCGACCAGGTCGACATCCGGGTCGGCACCATAGTGGGCGTCGACGACGTGGAGGCTTCCAAGAAGCTTCTGCGACTCACGGTCGACTTCGGTGACTTCACGCGGACCATCGTCGCCGGCATGAAGGCCGAGCGCGACGACCCCACAGAGATCGTCGGGCGCCAGGCGCTGTTCGTCGTCAACCTGGCGCCCCGCAGCATGGCCGGCTTGGTCTCGGAGGGCATGCTCTTCGATATCGGGTACGCCGACGGCGTGCTGCCCGCGCTGGCGCAGCCGGAGCGACCGGTGCCGAACGGCACCCGCGCCGGCTGACTCCACGCGACCGGCCGATCTGTCACCCACGTCCAGGCGAGGAGAAGAGCACATGGGACTCGAGGAGCTCACCCACTGGTGCGAACGGGCGGTGGTTCTGGGCGCCGGCGCAGCCACGCCGATGCATACCCGGGACGTGGTCGTCGCCGAGTGGGTGAGGATGAAGTGCCTCTACGGGTGCGACGACGGTGGCAAGTACAGGACGTGTCCGCCGAACGCGCCGCCGGTGGACCAGATCAGGCGCGTGGTCGGAGAGTTCGAGCGGGCGATCCTGCTGGAAGTCGGACCGCTGTCGGGCGCCGAGAACAGCGACCCCGAATCCCGGCGCCTCAACGACACCGGCCTGGCCATGGAGCGCGAGCTCTTCCTGGCGGGCTTTCACAAGGCGTGGCTCATGGGCGCCGGCCCCTGCGACATCTGCGGCGCCTGCACGCGCGGAGAGGACTGCCCGACGCCGGAGCGCGCACGGCCCTCCATGGAGGGCTGCGGCCTGGACGTGTACACCACGGCGCGTAAGGCCGGCCGCCAGATCGAGGTCGTACGTGACCGGGAAGACGAGTACCGCTTCTTCGCCCTCCTGCTCGTGGACTAGAACCGGTGTACGCGTGATCGGCACCCCGCGACACCGGTCTGAGTGGAGACCGGCCATCGCGGTCATCTTCGGATAGCCGGCCTTCCCCTTCCGAATACCGTGGACGGCAGCCAACTACCGGACGGCGATCAAGCACCGCATTCGCGCACCAGGGAGGGCGCGCTGCGGACGACGACTCGTCGCAAGGCCGTCGCCGTGGCCCTGTGTGCGCTGGCCGGTTTCGCCCTGCTCACCATCGTCGTGCTCGGCTTCGGAGTAGACGGCTGGGACCGCGCTGCGCTGCGAGCCGCGGAGCACCTGCACAGACGCTCGCTCACGGGAGCGATCAAAGTCGTCACCGCATTCGGCACTCTCGCAGTGGTGGCACCGCTGACGCTGGTGGTGGCGGTCGCCACGCTGCTCCTGCATCGTCCGCGAGCGGCGGCCCTGGCGGTGCTCGCCGTCGTCGGTGCGAGTCTCCTCCAGCTGGGCCTCAAGCCGCTGTTCGACCGACCGCGCCCGAACGTCTTTCCGCGATTGGAGCAGGTCGGCAACGCCGCCTATCCGAGCAGCCACGCCATCGTGTCGGCTGCACTGGCGCTCGCTCTCGTCGTCATCTGCTGGAAGCGGCCCTGGCGCACGTCGGCGGCCGGTCTGGCGTTGCTCTACGTGCTTGCCGTCGGCTTCTCGCGGATCTACCTGGGGGTGCACTACCCTTCGGACGTGCTGGCCGGCTGGCTATTGGCCGGGGCGTGGGTGGCGGGCCTCGGCGCCGTTCTTGCGCCGGGGCGGCGGCGCGCCGTGACCGGCGCCGGCGGCAAAGCGGAAAGCGGCCGTGCGACCTGAGGCCGATCAGCCGGACGGCAGCCGCACTATGAACAGACCGCTGTCGCCCGGTACGGCCTCCACGCTGCCGCCGGCCGCCTGCGCGAGCCGGCGAGCGAGCGAGAGGCCGAGACCGGCGCCCGGAGCCCTGTCGCCTACGGCCTCGGCCGCCGAGCCGCGCACGCCGGGCGAGAAGATGCGCTCGGCCTCGTCCGGCCGCACGCCGGGCCCGTCGTCCGCGACGCTGATGACGACGTCGGCTCCGTCGCGGACCATGCTGAGCCGCAGCTCGCCGCTCGCATAGCGGCAGGCGTTCTCCAGCACCGGCTGCAGGATACGCGCGGCCACGTCGCCGTCCACGCCGACGTGGATCGGCTGTTCTGGCTCGGGCTCTATCTGGAGCGCCACCTCGTGCTCGGCCGCCAGATGAGCGCATGTCTCGGCGCACGAGCTGAGGACCTCGTACGCATCTGCCCGGCCGCGGGCCAGGCCGCTCTCCTGCTGCGCCACCAGCACGAGCGTATCGACCACGCTGGAGAGCTGGCGCGCGTTGCGCAGCACGGTCACCAGCGCTTCCCGGTATTCGGTCGGCCGGCGGGTTCGCCTGAGGGCCAGCTCCGATTCCGCACAGATGCGCGCCAGCGGCGTGCGCAGCTCGTGCGAGAGCTCGGCCGAGAAGCGCTGCTCACGACGCAGACTGGCCTCGATGCGTCCGAGCAGCCCGTCGAGCGTGGTGGCCAGTTGGCTGATCTCGTCGTACGGCTCGCCCTGGGCGAAGCGGCGCCCCAAGTCGTGCTCCCCCCAGGCGGCCGCGTCCGAGGTCATCCGCGCTACCGGCCGCAGAGCGGCTCCCAGCATCCAGCGGGCCAGCAGCGCGACGACCACCACGATGAGGGCCGCCAGGCTCAGCGAGGCGACCAGAGCCAGCCGGCGCGTCGTCTCGTAAGGGCTGAGCGAGATGGCGACCACGACTCTGACGACCTTCTTCTTGAGGTGAAGCGGAGGAGGCGCATACAGGCGCGTGTGGCTGGAGGCCACGTCGGCGAAGCCGCCGGTGCCGGCGACCAGCATGTGGGCGGCCGCGTCGACGACCGAGTTGACGTGCGGCTGCTCCACCGGCTGCCCGTCGATGAAGATCCAGGTCTGGCCTTCCGCTTCGATGTGCGGCCGCTGCAGCGCCGTCGTGACGTCGAACGCCGCCACCTCGGCCTGGGCGCGGGCACGAGCGGTACGATCGGCGTCGGCCGACAGGCTGCGCGAGAGCAACAGATTGAACACGAGGGTCATCACCGCAAGGGCGGCGGCGACGGACAGCACCACCGCCAGGAAGAGGCGGCCGCGCAGGGTGTGTGGACGCTTCATTCGAGGGAGTAGCCGACCCCGTGCACCGTGCGGATCCCCGGCGCGCCGGGCAGCCTGGCCAGCTTGCGACGCAGGCGCGCGATGTAGGTATCCAGCGTGTTGTCCTGAACGATGGCGCCGTGCGGCCAGGCAGCCTCGACCAGCAGCCGGCGCCGCACGGCCGCACCCGGCGAGGCGCCGAGCCGGGCCAGTATGCGGAACTCGGTCGGCGTGAGGGAGACCGACGCATCGCCGGCCCTGGCCACGTGAGCGGCCGGATCCAACTCGAGTTGACCCACGATGGTCGCAGTCTGCACGCCGGCGCGACGCAGAAGGGCCTGCAACCGGGCCACCAGCTCCTCGAACGCGAACGGCTTGGAGAGGAAGTCGTCGCCGCCGGCGCTGAAGCTTGCCAGCCTGTCCACCAGACCGGAGCGTGCGGTGAGAAAGAGGACGGGCGCTGTGACGCCCCGGGCCCGCAACGCCTGGCAGACGTCGCGGCCGTCGGCGTCCGGGAGACCGATGTCGATGACGAGCAGGTCGGGCTGACGGGTGGCGAGGCTTTGCAGGAGCTGGGAGCCCAGGCCCATTCCTTCGGCGCGAAACCCTTCCTCGCGCAGACCGCGCACAAGGAGCGAGCGCATCTCAAGGTCGTCCTCGAGGACGAAAACGGTGGCTTCTTCGACTGTCACGACCTCAGAAGTATGCGAAGGTGCGACCGACTCTTCAAGAGGCGCCGTCAACGGCGGCGGCAGAGGCGGCACGATCCGCGGCGACAGCCGTTCGAAAAGATCAGGTCGGCCGGGGCGGCAGCTGCGATGCCGCCCCGGCCGACGACCGCTCTCATCTGCTTGTAACGGACTGTGGGAGGAGGGAATCCTCTTGTCCGTCAGCTGTCGCGCCGGCGACCAGGGGGGTGGCCTTTCCAGTGCCGGGCGCAGACGAGGCGGCGTGGGGGAATACGCGGGGGGTGACCGCGCGCTTGCCAGCCTGCGAGAGCGGCCGTCCGCGGCCCACGAGGGGTGAGGTCACGGAAGGCCTGCGGTACGACGCGGGAACGAGCGGCGCATCCGAGAACCGGACAGCCGCCGAACTCCTCTCGCGGGTGCTGAGCTGAGCGAATCCCTCCACGGCCCGTACCGTACCCGGAATTACCTGAACGTCTCCTGAACGCTTCTCGCACAGGGTCGGGTACTGGCGGCCCTGCCGGGCGAAGT
>Ga0182021_10004986_pt1 | contig 15675 bp, 10 predicted proteins | sample 612E3MmetaG_FD_120493 | JGI IMG/M metagenome (GOLD analysis project Ga0182021, IMG submission 120493) | Permafrost microbial communities from Stordalen Mire, Sweden - 612E3M metaG (Illumina Assembly) | ecosystem: Environmental > Terrestrial > Soil > Wetlands > Permafrost | place: Sweden... | reverse complement strand
GTCTCATCGTCGCCGTCCATCTTGACCTTATCCAGGGCAGCGATCGCATTGATGAAGACGATCTCACCGCCGGGAACGATGCCTTCTTCGATGGCAGCCCGCGTGGCCGACAGGGCGTCTTCGACGCGGTGTTTCTTTTCTTTCAGTTCAGTCTCGGTAGCTGCACCAACACGAATGATGGCAACACCACCAGAGAGTTTGGCAAGGCGTTCTTGCAGTTTTTCACGGTCATAATCGCTGGTAGTTTTATCGATCTCGACACGGATCTGTTCGATACGGGCTTTGATCTCTGCTTCATTGCCTTTGCCGCCGATGAGGGTGGTGTTATCTTTGTCGGCAGAAATCTTTTCTGCACGTCCGAGATCAGCAATGGTAACAGATTCAAGTTTGCGGCCGGTCTCTTCAGAAATGACCTGTCCACCAGTCAGGATGGCAATATCCTGCATCATGGCCTTACGGCGATCACCAAAACCAGGAGCTTTGATGGCCAAGACATTGAGCATGCCACGAAGTTTGTTCAGAACCAGAGTAGCCAGTGCTTCACTATCAATATCTTCGGCAATGATGACCAGATCGCGTTTGCCGGTCTGGACCAGTTTTTCGAGGATGGGGACGATATCTTGAGCGGCAGAGATCTTCTTGTCGTAGATCAGGATATATGGTTCGGCAATGATGGATTCCATTTTATCGGTATCAGTGATGAAGTAGGATGAAATGTAGCCACGATCGAACTGCATCCCTTCAACGTATTCTTTTTCGAATTCCAAGCCTTTGGATTCTTCAACGGTAATGACGCCGTCTTTACCCACTTTGTCCATGACTTCGGCGATCGATTGACCGATGGAAGCATCCTGGGCAGAAGTAGTAGCGACATTCGCGATATCTTCACGGGTAGAAATGGGGGTTGCCTGTTTCTTGATCTCTTCAGAGACTTTTAAAGCTGCAGCTTCAATACCATGTTTAATGAGCATGGGGTTTCCACCGGCGGCGAGGGTCTTGAGGCCTTCATTCACGATGGAATGAGCCAATAGGGTGGAAGTAGTAGTACCATCACCAGCAATATCGTTGGTTTTGGTAGCTGCTTCTTTGATCAACTGGGCACCCATGTTTTCAAAAGGATCTTCCAGTTCAATTTCTTTTGCGACAGTAACGCCATCGTGAGTAATGGTGGGGGAACCGAATTTACGATCAATCGCTACGTTGCGACCTTTGGGGCCAAGAGTGGTGACTACTGCGTTCGCGACAATATCAATACCGTTTTTGAGTTTACGGCGTGCATCTTCACCAAATACTAATTGTTTTGCTGCCATAGATAAATCTCCTTAAAAAATGAAAATTGCACTATTACTTGGTTACAATTGCGAGCAGATCACTCTCACGCAAGATCAAAAGCTTCTTGCCGTCAACTTTGATCTCAGTTCCACCGTATTTGGCGAACAGAACAGTATCGTTGACTTTAACATCCAAGGGAACCCGGCTACCTTTTTCATCGCGATCGCCATCGCCCACAGAAAGCACGGTACCTTTTTGGGGTTTTTCTTTGGCTGTTTCAGGAAGAAAGAGGCCACTTGAGGTGACATCATTTTCTTCGAGAGGCTCAACCACAACACGACTACCCAGTGGTTTTAAATTAATTGTCATAAAATCCTCCTGCATCAATATCAAATCTGAGATTGTTTTAGCACTCGCATGTGTTGAGTGCTAATCAATCAGAATAATAATCGGCTTTGAATATCAAGTCAAGAGGTTTTGCAGAGTTCTAATACATTTCTGATATTATTTGTAACCGTAATTTGCGCAGATCCCTTCCCCCTCAGATATGATCGACATAATGGATGAATCCCCACTAAAGGCAGCACTGATCTGTTTAAATAAGGGCATGGCCTGATCGCAATATTTGTTAGAATCCTGGTGCAACCCGGCCAGATCTGAAGCATAGGTGAAGTAATAGGCAACCGAGTTTTGCGAAAGTGCCTGACCCTGGATGGGAATATTGGGAATATTATCAGGATCGCAATCCTCACCACCATTGCGGACGTAGCAACTTTCCGCGGCAGTACACCCACTCACGTAGCATTTTAGCGCGGGGATGGCACCCTCGTAATTACGTGATTTGTAATAGACAATGCCCAATTGTCCATATACCGTTGGGTCTGATGGATTGTATTGCACCGCTTTAACCATGTTTCGGCCGGCAGAAAAGAACTCGCCCATTTGTACGTAGGTGTTGGCGATGGAGATCAACGGGATTGGATCTTTGACTCCCTGCTGCTCATTGATTTTTACTGCTTTGGCAAACATATCGAGTGCATTATTGTAATTTAATAAACGTGTTGGTGTATTTTGGCTGAGGTCAGCTAATTTACGATAATTTGCGCCAATGGAAAGGTACAGCGAATTCATGTTAGGTGAAAGGGTAATTGCTTTTTGGTAGTATTCGATGGCCTGCGTGTAATTTCCCCTGGATTCTTGCACATAACCGGCAATCCGGTAGATGTCCATCTGGTCAGATTCTTTTTGTAGGACTTGGGACATATATTGATCGGCTTCGTCCCATTTTTGCTGGTCAACCAATAGTTCTGAATAATAAGCTTTGGCCAGATCATTGGTGTTGTCTAATTGCAATGCCTCAACGGCATCCTGTTCGCCCTGGTTGAGGTATTTTTGCCAGTCATCTCCGGCAATAGATTGGTTGCCATACCAGTCTGAGGCAAAAGCTTTGACGGCATAAAGCATGCTGTCATCAGGTGAAACCGCCAAGCCTTTGTCGATGGAAGCAAAAGCTTGTTGCAAACGGGTACGTTTGGCGGCATCGGTTGTGATCTGAGTAGTAGAATAGACCTGAATACGTGCCAACTTAGCCCAAAGTTCAGCATTGTTCGGTTCTACTTTCAAAGCATTTTGGTAAGCTTCAATAGCTTTTTCGAGGTTGCCGGCTTTGAATTGGGTATCCCCTTCGAGGGAATATGAGTTTAATGTACGAGTCGGAGTGGGGGTAGGCGAAAATGGCGAAATTATTTTACCGGTATTAAACCCTCGAATAACAAAAAGCAATCCCAATATTATAAGTAGACCAATAAAAATCCTCAATGGATTGGATGTGCGATTTTGTTTACTGAAAATGTGCTTTTTGTTATTGTAATCGATCATTTATACCGTAGATACTATCGTTCATACGCTCCTTGAAAGATCAAGGCGTGGCTAATTGTAGAGGAGTGGGAGTGACAATAACTGTTGCAACAGGAGTTGCAGTGCCATTGATGAGAAACGCACCCGGAGTTGCTGTGGGAACATCGGTAGCTCCCTGTTTTGCAAGCTGTTCGCAAGTGTTAATCACATCTTGTGCATTATAAACCGCAGTTTCATCATCACGCATTCCCGTGGCAACTGCCTGGGCAATTTGTAACGCCAGGTTACACTGACCTAATTTGGCCAGAGCGAGTGCGTAAGTGTAATAAAACGTTCCCGCGGTGCTATCATCCATTGGCAAACCTTGTACAGTAATACCCGTACTGGTCGTACCCCCCTGTACGGCAATTTTAAAAACATCTACTGCATCCTGATACTGTTGGTTTTTCCAGTAAGTTAAGCCCAGATTTCCGTATAAATATGGATCGGAAGGTTTATCCTGCAAAGCTGCTTCAGCATATTGGACGGCTTTGGCATAATCGCCATTGACCAGGTAGGTTTTAGCAATTAGTGTCTCTGGCTGCGAATCTTTTGGGTTCAAGGCGTTAGCAGTGGTGAACTCGGTAATGGCTTTGGCGTAAGAGAGCAGATCTGTGTAGGTAACTCCCAGTGCCATGTGCAGGTCAGCAATGTTTGGATTGATTGCAATGGCAGCCTGAAATTCGGTCACGGCCTCATCGTAGTTACCTGTATACTCCAGAATCAGACCACGAGCACGGTGGGTTTCAATTGCAGATGGTGCCAGCTCAACGGCTTTCTTCGAAAAATCAATGGCATTCTGGCTGGTATCCAAAGTGCCCTGCCCGGCCTGTACCATATCCAGATAAACTTCGGACAAATAGGCATAGGCAGCGGCATTGTCGGCGTTGATTGCGATAGCGTCTTTTAATGCACCTTCGGCTTTAATATAATCTCCGGTAAAGCTTAGCGCCCAGCCACGTAAAGCCATTGCCTGGTCATTTTTTGAATTTAATAGTAAGGAGTTTTCTGCCTGGATCACTGCATCAGTATAGTTGCCTGTATAGATTTCCAGCTTGCAGAGCGCCAGATAATTGGAAGGATTTTTAGGATCGACTTCGATGGCCTGTTTGTAGGCAGCGATTGCCATGGTTAATTTACCCTGGGTTTCGAGGTTTTGCGCATCGGTGATATAAGATTCAGGCGGCCGCGTGGGTGTGGAAGTCGAATTAAAATAGTTCGGGATCGTTGGAACAATAACCTGATTCGCGAAAATAATTAAACCAATCACTACCAATAAGAGAAAAACCCGAATGGGGTTTGACCTTTGGCTTTTATGAGACATGTTCCATTTGTTTCCTTTTATATACATCGGTTTTCATCATACCAATGGACAGATTAAGCGTCAAGGTAAATATTCGGATAACGAATGCGAGCTATTGGGTATAATTGAACCGTCTATGACTGACATCACATCCCTGGTGAATAACCAACTAGGCATCAAATTAACCGCCCAACAGATCAGCGCCTTCGAAACTTACGAAAAGGTACTGCTTGAATGGAATGAAAAATTTAATTTAACCGCCATCCGCGATGTAGAGGGGATTCGAGTTAAACATTTTTTAGATTCTCTCACCTGCATTAAAGAAATTAAATCAACACCGCCAAACCATTTGATCGATATAGGCACCGGGGCAGGGTTTCCCGGCATACCATTGAAGCTGCTTTTCCCGGCAATGCAATTAACTCTGGTTGAATCGGTTGGGAAAAAAGCCGGTTTTTGTAAATATGTGATTGAAAGACTTGAACTTGATAATGCAGAAGTGTTAACCATGCGGGCAGAAGAAATTGGTCAAATTGCTCGCTATCGTGAAAAATATGACTGGGCAGTAGCCCGGGCGGTGGCATCGCTGCCGATCTTGTTGGAGTTTCTCTTGCCGCTAGTGCGCATTGGCGGCGGAGTGTTGGCTCAAAAAGGGGAAAGTGCGCATGCCGAAGCTCAACTGGCTGAAAAAGCCAGCCAATTGTTGGGTGGCAAATTACAACATATCTCCCAACTTACTTTACCGGGTGTGGCAGAAGAACATTTTCTGGTAGTATACAAAAAAATAGCTTCAACTCCCTCAAAGTATCCGCGCCGTGTTGGTATCCCGGCAAAGATGCCGCTGTAAATTAATCCTCATTCTTGCTGATCGTACCCTGATCCACCAGCCAGCGTTCACATTTGTCTGAGAATCCAACCGGAAACAGGTTCATGTCGGTGGTGGTCAACAAGGTCTGTTCCACGTTCTGGAGATATTCCAATAAGCATTTGCGGCGGAATTCATCTAGCTCCGCTAGAGTTTCATCCATTAACAAAACTGGCCACTCCCCGGTTTTGTTTTTTAACCAATCCACCTCAGCTAGTTTCAAAGAAAGCAGAGCAGTACGGATTTGACCCCGGGAACCAAAATCTGTTAGGTCAATACCGTTGCATTGAACACGCATTTCATCCCGATGCGGTCCAATGGTGGTAACCCCACGGATGATCTCTTCACGGCGGACTTCTGCCAGCCTGGCAGCGAATCCTTGTTGGATTTGTGCCAAAGAAAAACCGGTTCGCTGGAATTTGGTTTGAATGGGAAGGGCGATTTGGCCTTCCGGTTTGGGAATTGGGTCGTAGGAAGGTTGGTAATACAAGCGCAGTACTTCTTTGGACCCGGTCAATTTTTCGTGAATACGGATGGCGATCTCGCCGATCTCTTCGATGGCCTGTATGCGTGACTGAATGATTACCGCCCCTTTTGAGGTCAGTAAATGTTCCCAAAATTCAAGTTGATTCTCATCCCCGCCGCGTTCATTCAATTGTTTCAATAATGCATTCCGTTGGGTGAGGGTTTGATTGTAGTCGGCCAAAATTTGGGTGTAGCTGCGTTCAGATTGGGCGATTGCCAGATTTAAATAGCGGCGTCTTTCTTCAGGTCCGCCTTCGAGAATGCGCGTCATTTGGGGCAGGAAGATGACAGCATTAAAAAAGCCCACAGCCTGGTTGGGAGGAATTTTTACACCGTCCAGCAGCACTTCCTTTCGTAGCCGTGTTCCACCCGTTCCGCTGAGTTCCTGGATCAGGCGAACTTCCAAACGACTGTCCTTATCTGCACGCGAGAAGTTGGCTACCAGGCGCCCTACTGCCAGTGCATCGCGGCTGACCAAGAAGTTAATCAGTTGGCGGTCATTTTGAGCATGAAAAGAGGTAAAGGTAGCCAAAAAATAAATGGCTTCCAGAAGCGAGGTTTTTCCCTGGGCGTTATTACCTTCAAGTAAGAGAATTCGCCCGGGCATGTCCATGTCCAGGCGGGAAAAAAGGCGAAAATTAGTCAGAGAGAGATGATTCAGGCGCATTGCTCAGTCTGCTGCAACTTCATCTTCATCACGCGGTTTCCACACATTATCAGTGCGGTCAGTGAAGAGGATGCCATTCAAGTGGTCGATTTCATGTTGGAAAATGCGAGCCAGCCAATCTTGAGCTTTGATCTTAATGGGTTTCCCGTGGCGGTTGAGACCTTTCACCACGATGCTCTCAAAACGATCCACGTTGCCCACCAGGTCAGGAACAGAGAGGCAGCCTTCCAAACCTTCTACAATCGTTTCTGATGTTTGAATAATCTCGGGGTTGGCTACTACAAATAATTTTTTTGGTACCGTTTCATCTTCATCGTCACCGTACTCAATAACGATCAATTGTTCAGAGATCCCTACCTGAGGTGCTGCCAGGCCTACACCCGGGGCATCACGCAGTGTTTCGATCATATCGTCAACCAGTGTTTGGAAATCTTTATCAAACGCGGTTACTTTATGGGCTTTGCGTCTGAGAATGGGGTCGGGGACAGTTACAATTTTTATTAGCGGCATAGTGCATTTCCTTTAATAAACTTTTCTTAAATAAAGCGTTTCAATTTTACCCGTTTCTCGGCGGATTTCCCTTCTCATTTTCATCTTCGTTGCGAATCCCATCATAAGTCGAAAACCATTCGGTCATGCGTTTTTGTTCAATTTTTTGAGTGTGTTCAGTGAATTCATGGAAACGGTTGAATATCTCCATTTGAATGGCAGATGGGTTGTAAACATCATCAAAAGTGAGTTCTTCGTTGCCGATCTGGATCTTTACTGTGCCAAAATTAAGTGCCATGGCAATGATGCCATTGCGTTCATATTCCACGGTTTGAATATTTTTGATCGGGGCAGCCTTTTTATCTTCCAACCCCAGCGGCCGCCGATTGACATCGACCAATTGATCGGCTGTGATGATGTAAACATCGTTGCGCCAGTCATAATATTCGTAGAACCACCAACACCATCCGATGACTGCCGCTAAGATTTCCAGAGAGTAGAGCAACACTGCGTTGGTATTAAATAATCCTGTGATGCGAGCCAGTGTGGTGACGACAATCAGAATTAAAAGTAGGTTAGGTAGAAACAATTTTTTAAGCAGTATCCACCAATGGGTGCGGTAAATGACAGCACCGTCCTTTTCCAGACGGAGCGTAAAGAAACGGGCAATAAGATCGGAGAAGGAATCAGCATAATAATTAACCACGGACGGTTTCTCTTCAATTGGCGGAGTTGGCCGCGAGTTTAGTGTCCGTTCAGGGTAAAAACGGTTTTCCAACATGGAGTGCATGGCTTCTGCTTCTTGACGGTGCTGGTCCGCTAAAATGCACTTCCGGCGATATTCCAGGTAGGGATATACCAAATCTGGGTCAGGAAGTTTGTTGATCTCGAGGTTGCCAGTATAGGCGCGTGCAGTGACAGCGCCGTAGCCGATCAACCGGCCAATGAATGAGGTATTCAATCCCACCGAAAGGATCGCATTCATGGGTGTTTCTACCCGGCTCTCAAAAATTCCGACCAACAATTTTTGGATCAAAACGCGGTCTTTGGTGAGAACAAAATATTCATTTGACCAGGCGAGTATTTCCCACAATCCCAGTACTAATCCCATGAAAAGTGAGAATACTGCCAATACAAGCCATATTATTGAGTTATGTAAATCTGTAAACGCAAGGAACAACAGCCCGGAAAAAGCCAGCAGCACGATGAGTAAAAGTGGAATTAATTTTATCCAGAGAAAAAAAGGGTGACGGTGTAAGAGCAGAAAAATGGTTTCTGTTGGCTGCCGCCAGGTGAACTGTGTTTTGCAATAATTTTTATAGGTGGCGGCAAACATGCGAAAAATACGCTTAATAATTGAAGATTCTCTGCAAACGCGCTCAATATTCTCTTTGGATATCTTCACCAACAACACTGAGGTTTTGGCAATTGCTCCGGTTTGGTATTCGCGATTCAGAAGCGCATCTTCCCCAAAATGATCGTAGGCTTCAAGTAATTGCAGTTTTCGAGGGCCACCTTTTGCCGGTAGAAATATTTCCACTTTACCAGAAAGGATAAAGAAAAACGTTTTCGCATTCTCTCCAGGCGAGAAGATCGAACTTCCCGGATTGATCTTGGATCGTTCAAGAAAAGGTAAAAGCAGCCCTAAATCATCACTGTCCAAATCGCTGAAAGGGTAAATATCCTTAAGTCGCTGTAAAAATGGTGATTGTGTATCTGACATGAATTAAGTATATCCAACCTTTGTGAAACCGCCACATATTGAGCGTAGCGATATCTGGTAAAATCGAAGGTGGCTTTCACAGCCAGGAGTATTTTGTATGAATCGAGTTAAGAATTTTTCTTTACTAAGATGGATTTCGTTGGCGCTGATTATTTCAGCAGTGCTTTTGCTAGTTGTGGAATTAATTGCTTTTAGCCGTTTGCGCTCAGGTTTTGCTTTGGGAACCACGATTGCTAATGTACCTGTGGGTGGGTTGACTTTGGACGAAGCTGCTGATCGATTAACGCAAGCCTATTCATTGCCAGTGGAATTACATTACAACGATGCCGTGATTCAGGTAAAACCGGCTGCTTTGGGTTTTACACTGGATTTGAACGCCATTATCACTGCAGCCGATCAAAAGCGCAGTTCCACTCCGTTCTGGAGTGCTTTTTGGAATTATATTTTCAACCGTTTTCCTTCTTCGCAAGATATCCCACTGGTAGCCACAATCGATGAGACTGCCCTGCAAGATTATCTGCAAAATGAAATTGCATTGAGGTATGACCAACCTGCTCAAGCCTATTCGCCAATTCCTGGAGGGGTCAATTTTGTCCAGGGAAAAACCGGCACAAAATTAAATTTGGAGCGCTCGGTAACATTGGTAGGAATGGCCTTACGTTCACCCACTTCACGGGTGGTGAATTTGACGGTGGATAAGATCGCATCTTCAAAACCCTCGTTGGAAAACTTGAAAGTTCTCCTACGGCAAATTATCGATGTTTCCAAGTTCAGTGGAGTAACTGAGATTTATCTCTTGGATTTGCAGACCGAGCAGGAAATGCAGTTGGCTTATCAAGATGGGAAAATTCTTGACCCAAATATTGCATTTTCCGCAGCCAGTACTATCAAAGTTCCAGTGATGGTCAGTTCTTTCAAGAGGACGGGCAAACCAGTTACTTCAGATTTTACAAAACTTGTCGAGGAAATGGTCGAAACATCCAGCAATACAGCCCCCGATACCCTCATGAAATTGGTCATCGACCCGAACATCGGTCCTCTGGGAGTAACAAGTGATATGAAAGCGTTGGGGCTTAACGATACATTTTTAGGCGGTATGTTTTATGTTGGGGCTCCTCTGCTGGTCGCAACAAAAACCCCGGCCAACCAACGGACAGATATCAATACCAGCCCGGATAGTTACAGCCAGACAACACCTGCGGATATGGCGAGCCTGTTGGATGATATCTATGAATGTGCAGAAACAGGTGGAGGAACATTTGCAGCCGTTTTTTCGGGCCAAATTACCCAAAATGATTGCCAATCCATGATCACTTATCTCATCCGCAATGAGCAGCCAGGATTATTACGAGGCGGGCTGCCGGATGGGACACAAATTGCGCATAAACACGGCTGGACAGATAATGCAGATCAAACCATCAATGTCTTGGCCGATGCAGGAATCATTTACTCACCGGGTGGAAATTATATTCTCGCGGTCTATACACAAAGTGACCAGCAAATCATTTGGGATAATGGCAATTTACTGCTGGCAAATCTTTCGCGAGCAGTCTATAACTATTTTAATTTGGCCTCTCAATAACCAAAAAATTTGCAGAGGACTTTAAATTCCATAAGTAGAATCTTGCCGGTTTTTTGAGATTCAAGTATAGTCAATTATTATGTGAAAATGGCAATCAAGGATAAAACAATATGGATATTTCTCCATCAGCGGATAACAACAGTTCTTGGTTAGACAGGTCAGTATTCCCTTTTTTCCCAAAATTTAAAATCGAGCATTTGATCATTGCCATTCTCTTGATACTGGCAGTGATCAGCCGCTTCTATAATTTGGGCGAACGGGATATGAGCCACGACGAAGTTAACCACGTCGTGCCCTCTTACGAACTCTACCAGGGGCAGGGATATGTTCACAGCCCAGTCACACACGGCCCATTGCAGTTTCATCTGATAGCAGCCACTTATTTTCTTTTAGGCGATAACGATTACACCTCCCGGATCCCCAGTGCCTTGTTCAGTGTTGCAACAATCGCTTTTATTTTGTTGGCTTTTAAGCGTTATCTCGGAAGAATTGGTGCCTTATTCGCTGGTCTTTTCTACCTAATTTCTCCATTTATGCTTTTTTATGGCCGCTACACTCGTGATGAGGCTTTCTTGGGCCTGTTCGGGGTGGTCATCTTCTTTGTCGTCCTGTATTATCTAGAGAAGGGGAAAACTTCTTCATTACTAATATTGGCGGCGATGCTTTCGCTGCAATTTTGCGCCGAAGAAACGGCTTTTATTTACACCGCTATTTTGCTGATCTTTTTAGGAGTGGTTTTCTTAAAAGATGTTACGAAAAAGCAATGGAAAAATAAGCTGTATAAGGATGCTTTTTCATTTACCATGATCTTTGCGCTTCTATTGGCCGGGGTGGCCATGATCGCTTCGACAATGGAAGCGAAGGCAAATTCTACTTCGCAGCCGTTTACAAATCCCTTCTGGCAGGGGTTATTACCCCTTTATCATGCTGTGATGCTCATCGGACTTGGATTGGCTGTGATTGCTGTGGTCATTGCTCTCATCAATCTCTTCGCCGGGTTGAGTTGGAAAACTGTCAAAACCATTCGCTCTTTCGATCTGTTGATCTTGACCCTTACCCTGGTTCTACCCTTGTTAACTGCATTCCCGGTGAAATTACTGGGATGGGACCCGATCGATTATACGCAAGCCGGGCTGATCCATACTTCGATTATCCTGGTAATTATGTGTTTGATCGCAGTTTTCATTGGCCTGATATGGAAACCTTCCATTTGGTTAAGCGCTGCAGGAATTTTCTATGCAATTTTCACTGTGTTTTTCACCACTTTCTTCACCAATGGACAGGGTTTCTTCACCGGGATTGTTGGTGCGCTGGGTTACTGGCTCTCACAGCAATCGGTCAGCCGCGGCACACAGCCCTGGTATTACTACACTTTCCTGCAAATCCCCATGTACGAGTATCTCTCGGCACTGGGTACAATTCTGGCAGTGATCTATGCAACAAGACACCGGTTGTTTTCTACCCTGCCCGGGATTTCTCCGGCTGCTCAATCTGTTGAAGTCCAGAAACCCGTGTTCGAGCAAATGACCTTACCTGAGACCCGTCAGCCGGAACTAGTTGAGTTGCAAATTTCTAACCCAGAATCACAAACAGGTCTGGCAGAGGATGTTCTAGTTGAAGAAGAACCGGAATTAAACAAACGACTTCCGGTATTATCCTTTTTGGTTTTCTTCTCTATTTTGAGCTTAATTGCCTACAGCATTGCCGGCGAAAAAATGCCGTGGCTGACATTTTACATCGTCATGCCTGTGCTGTTGGCAGCCGGTTGGGGAGTGGGGTATCTGGTCGAGACCACTCCGTGGAAAAAACTGGCAAATGGTAAAGGTCTCTTTGCTGCTCTTTTAGTGCCTGTTTTTTTGGTCAGCCTATTTGTTGCTCTGGGAGTGTTGGTTGGCCCGAATAAACCATTCGCTGGTATAAATTTAGATCAGCTCCAGGTGACCAGCACCTTTATTTTTTCAGTTCTAGCCTGTGTTCTCAGTGCCTGGGGCGTCTTGGCATTTCTCAAAGATTGGAACGGCAAAGATCTTTGGCGCCTGGCTGTGGCGGGTTTCTTCCTGATATTAACTATTTTGACTGCCCGTTCCTCGTATCAGGCTAATTACATTAACTTTGATAATGCCAAAGAATTCCTGGTCTATGCTCATGGAGCTGCCGGCCCCAAACAAATCTTGAGCCAGGTGGAAGAAATTTCAACCCGAATCACCGGCGGAAAAAATATTAAAGTAGCCTATCTCGGAGATGCGTTGTATCCCTATTGGTGGTATTTCCGTGATTACCCGAACAAGATGTGGTACAAAGATGCGCTTACCAAAGATTTGCTCAATTACCCGCTGGTGATCAGTGACGACACCATGCTCACCAAAACGCAATCTATTCTGGGAAATAGTTACAATCAATATGATTACAAACGGTTGTGGTGGCCGATGATGGATTACACCAACTTGACCTATGAACGGGTGAAAAACGCTGTGTCGAACCCACAGATGCTTGAAGCGCTCTTCGATATCTGGTTCAACAAGGATTATACGCTGTACGCCAAGATCACCAATAATCAGAGTCTCACGCTGGAAACCTGGCAGCCTTCAGCAGGATTGCATTTTTTCATCAAAAAAGATATTGTCGCTGAAATATGGGATTATGGAACGACACCCGCTCAATCTGCGGTGACTGTTGTGGACCCGTATGCAAATTATTATGCGAAGCTTACCCCCGATTCTTTCTTCGGTCAGGCGGGGACGGCTGCTGGACAATTCTCTGATGCACATGGAATTGCGCTGGCACCTGATGGTTCTGTGTATGTGACAGACACCAACAACTCCCGAATTGAACACTTTTCAGCAACAGGTCAACTGCTCACCTCATGGGGAGTAGCGGGCAATGTCAATCAGGGTTCCGCGCCTGGTGGCTCTTTCAAAGAGCCCTGGGGAATCGCGGTGAGCCCTGATGGTTCGGTTTATGTAGCCGACACCTGGAATTATCGCATTCAAAAGTTTTCTGCTGACGGCTCTTTTATTACTATGTGGGGCACGGCAGGGCAGGGAGAATCCCCAACTGCTTTCTGGGGCCCGCGTGGAATAGCAGTTGACCAAAAAGGCGACGTGTACGTGACTGATACCGGTAATAAACGTGTGGTTGTTTTTGACGGGAATGGTACTTATATTGCTGAATTTGGTACTTATGGAATGGACGGCGGTCAATTTGATGAGCCGGTGGGAATAGCGGTTGACAAAGATGGCCTGGTCTATGTGGCGGATACATGGAATAAACGCATTCAAGTATTCACCCCCGATGCAAGCGGTAAAACGTTTGACTTTACACGGTCCTGGGATGTAAATGCCTGGAATAACCAATCTACCGAGAATAAACCTTTCCTGGCTGTGGATGATTCGGGAAATGTCTTTGTGACTGATCCAGCGGGTTTCCGCGTGCTTGAATTTACCAACAAGGGGCAGATCGTGCGGGTTTGGGGAGATTACTCTGCCGGTATCGATGGTTTTGGAAATCCGGTGGGAATTGCACTGGATAACAACGGACACGTTTGGGTGATGGATTCGGGAAATAGTTTTGTGCTGCGTTTTACTCTTCCCACAACTTCAGCCACCTCAAACGCCGAGATACCTGCTATCCCAACAGCGCAGGTAACTTTGCAATACAATGCAACCACAAATGAGTTAGTGGATAGCGCCAATGTTGCTTATTACCAGTTGGATGCTACCAGTAAAATATGGGTTCCTATCGTTCCAGATGCGGTCACTAAGAACTTTGCAGAATCGCTTTTACCCTATCAGGACTTGACTAAAAACTGGTTCCTGAAAACCAAAGATGGAACAGTGGTCTATCAATGGGATGCGAATGCGCTCGTTTGGAAATTACTTTCTCCAGTTTCTGCCACGGCAACAAAATAACTGTAATAATGAAAAGAAGCTTGTCCAAAATTATCCGGACAAGCCTCTTTTTTATTTAATTGGTTACTAGTTCTTATTGTCATCCACTAGAAAGCGACTTAAGATAAAACTTACCACACTTACGATCAAAGCACCCAGAAAAGCATATAAGAACTTTTGATCTGGGATAACAAATCCCATTTGGAAGGCCTGCCCGATCCAACCTGCAATGAGGAACAGGAGGGTGTTTACCAGTAATGTTCCCAACCCAAGGGTGAGGATCAAGATCGGGCAACTGGCTACCATCAAAACTGGGCGAATCAAGGCATTCACCAGGCCGAAGATCAAGCCCAATACCAGGAAAGCATACCACTGGTTGTTTTGCATAATAATGTGCCCGGAAAGCAAAGCAACGGCAGCGTAAAGAGAAACTGCATTGATAATTACGCGAAGAAGAAATTTTCCCATTTTATGATCCTTTCAATTGAATCTATATACGACGAAAAACTGAAAATGGTTGCAAATGCATTCTATCTGGCAGAATTTTCGGCATAAGGCAGGTCATTTTCCATCCAAATCAAGGTGTTGAGATCATTCATGCCAATAGACTGAAAAGCTGTGACCGCCCGGTGAGCGGGATAATTCAGTTGAATTCTATTGGGGTGAGATGTATGGTGGGCGATCGTAGAAACCAGAGGGGGAATCGCTTGTTCTTCGAAAGCTGGTGATGTGGCCAACCAGAGATAATTCTGAAAGGGATTTATCACTTCAAGAGAAGCCAGACCGACCAGGCGTTCGCCGTCTTTTGCTTCCCAGAATTGAATTGATTCTGAATTTAACCAGCGAGACAGGCTGTTGAAAAAGCCGGGTTCTTGATTGGAAAGTTGGAAAGGGAGAAACCAGGTCACCTTTTCCGGGTAGATCTGTTCCAGCCATTTTTTTTGCTGCGGCCAATTTTCAGTACTGCGCGGTTTTACTTTAATTGAATTCAATGATTCCGTCAAAACAGCGGGACGGTGATCAATGCCCCAATTGGTGCGGCGGGTAATTTCGTAAAATCCCAGCGACTCATAAAGATGGATGGCGATCGGGTTATCTTCACGAACTTGCAGCAGCAAAGATTTACCATTATGTTCACGAGCGTGCTGAAGTGCCCGCCGGGTAAGCCTTTTGGCGATCCCCTGGTGGCGGTGCTGGGGATCAACGGCAACATTGGCAACAAAATAAATATTTTGCTCTTTTTTTTTGATGTAAATCAGAGTGATATTACCGATGATCTTGTCATTCTCCACACAAACATAACCATGAAATGGCACAGAAGAAGTTTCTGGTGAACCCGTATCCAAGTAGAAAGGATTTCCCTCACGACCGATCCGGCGAATATTTTGTAGATAGGCGCGTCCTTCTGCGTCCATATGGTCAGCAAAGCAAGTTTCGACCAGATTCGCCACTTCGTCCAAATCTCT
>Ga0182021_10004985_pt1 | contig 15675 bp, 9 predicted proteins | sample 612E3MmetaG_FD_120493 | JGI IMG/M metagenome (GOLD analysis project Ga0182021, IMG submission 120493) | Permafrost microbial communities from Stordalen Mire, Sweden - 612E3M metaG (Illumina Assembly) | ecosystem: Environmental > Terrestrial > Soil > Wetlands > Permafrost | place: Sweden... | reverse complement strand
TCCCAAGCCACCGGAATTTTTGACCTAGAAACCGGAAAGGAACCACAGATGCACACAGATTCACACGGATACGGTCGGAACTCGGGAAGAATGGGCCGGCATCGAAACGGGCGCACGGTGGGTTGCCTGCGTCCATTCATCCGTGTCCATCTGCGTTCATCTGTGGTAAAAATCAGGGGCTTGGGTTTGGTTGCGGCTCTGCCGCGCCAGGGTAATTCACGGCAAATCGTTCTCGTTCTCTCGCGTTTAGGTTGATGCTCGGAGGGGAAATTCGAGAACGAGAACGAGAATGAGAATGAGAATGAGTACGATGAACGCTGGATACCGTAATTGGGCTACGGAGTGAAGACGAGGTCGTCGTCGGTGTACATCTGGCGGTCGGGGCCGGCGGAGCGGAGCTCCATGCGCGTGCCGCTGAGCGCGTGGAAGAAAAATGGCGTGCCCCAGCGGTCGCAGAGCTCGCCGCGAGCGTTGATCGCGGGGTGATCGCGGCGGATGAACTGGAAGTTCAGGGGATTCTTGCCAGTCAGGGCGGCGGTGATGGCCGCGTTGTCGCCGACGGGATTTCCTTGTTCGTGAAAATTGGTCTGCCAGGCGAGCAGGATGCCGTTGAGGACCTGGAGATCCCGCTGGATCGTGGTGCGCGGGGAATTGAGTTCGTCGGCCAGCGGCGAGGGAGGTTCGGGGGAAAGCGGAGAGCGGGAAGCGGAAAGCGGAGAGGCAAGATTGGCGGAAGGGAGGGCGTCGCTCGTTGAGCGCTGAGAGGTGGGCGGAACCGATTTTCCATTTTTCGCGGGAGAGTGGCGGGCGGGCCAAAAGATCATCGCCAGGCCGAGCCCGATCAACACTACCGCGAGCAGGGCGACGAGGGCGCGGAGGGCGTTCGGCCGGGGCGAGGCGGGTTTGTTTTCGGGATGGCTCGGGGGCTCCATGGGAATCAGGCCGCTCGCGGGTCGGCGGTCATCCGCCGTCGCCAAGCTTTGGCGGGACAAGTAGACCGCCGCTACAGGGGCCGGCGGTCAAGCGCGTGATTGGGGCGCGCCCCAGTTGTTGAGTGACTGTTTGCCGGAAGACATGGGCGGGACGCCCATGCCACGCTTGCCCGCCGTGGTGGGTGGCACGGGCGTCCCGCCCGTGGTTTTGAGCGGCCTCTCAAAACCTGAGATGGGCTTGTGCGTTGGGCGAATCACAAAAAGGCGAGCTCGGGGCGGCTGTAATTGAAGCGGCCAAGGTTGGGGAGCACGACCGGAAGATTCGTCGGACTCACGCCGAACCAGAGGGCGAGGCGCGCGCTATACTCGTCGACCGACGTCGTCGGGATCCAGCGGCCGCGGCCCGTGTCCTCGGGGCCGCCGATCGCCAGGTCGGGCATCTGGCCGTAGAGGTCGCCGCCGTTGACGGCGCCACCCAGGATCAAATGGTGCGAGCCCCAACCATGGTCGGAGCCGGCGCCGTTGGTGTTGTAGGTGCGGCCGAAATCGGAGGCGGTGAAGGTGGTCACCTGCTTGGCGACGCCCAATTCGACGGTCGTGTCGTAGAATGCCTTCAGCGAGCGGGAGAGGTCGGCCAGCAACGTGGCGTGCGCGCCGGTGGCAGGGTTGGCAAGGTTGACCTGCGCGGAGTGGAGGTCGAAGCCGCCGACGCGGGCGAAGAACACCTGGCGCTTGAGACCGAGCTGCGAGGAGACGGCGATGAGGCGCGCGATGGTGCGGAGCTGCTGGCCGAGGCTGGTGTTGGGCAACGCGGTTTGAAACGGCGCGGCGCCGCCGATCAGACCGGAGAGCAGCGCGCTGTCGGAGATGGCCTGACTGGTGAGACCGGCGAAGGCGGTATCGAAGAGATTCCGATCGGGTGTCTGGAGAATGTCGTTGAGCGCGGTGGAGCGCACGCCGTTGGCGCTGGTGGTGCCGGTGCCGGCGCCGGAGAGCGCGATGGCGCCCGAGGGGCTGACAGCGTACTGCACGACGTTTTGGCCGACCTGGAACGAATTCTGGCCGTTCAGGCTGATCGACATCGAGATCGTGTTGTTCTGGTTGAACGCATTCGTGAGATCAGCGAGGCGGCCGCCCCAACCAGAGGCGAAAGCCTGGTCGGGTACGCTGCTCTGCCACTCGACCTGCTGATCGCTGTGCGAGTAGAGCTGCCGCGGCAGCGGGATGGACTGCGCGGTGTACTGGCTGAGCGTGGTGGGGTAGCAAAGCGTGCCGGCGTTGGCGAGCAGGGCGAGGTGGCCGGCGTCGAAGAGGGCTTTGAGGCCGCCGGCGGAGTCGCTGCTGACTTCGGCGGCGAAGCCCGGGTGCAATGCCCAGGCGCGGCCGTCGGTCGTTTTCGGTGTAATGCCGAGGAGTGCGGATTGGGGCAGCGCGAGGATGTCACGGTTTTTGGCATACGCGGCGTAGCCGCCGCTGTCGTTCGGGATGATGACGTTGTTGGAATCGTTGCCGCCGGCGAGGAAGAGGCAGACGAGGGCCTTGAAGTCGGCCGGGATCGCGCGGCCGGTGAGCAGACCGGAGCCTGCCGGGAGCGCGTCGGCTTGGGCCACGGCACCGATGAGCCGGAGCTGGGCGAGAGTCGAAAGCAGGCCGGTGGCGGTGACGGCGGCGCAACAGGCGCCGATGAACTTGCGGCGGGAGAGGTCGGACGGGGAAGGCATCGGAAAGTGAAAGTGAAAGTGAAAGGGAAAGTGAAAGTGGGGCGCGGAGGGCGGTCGGATGGGAAATTTTGAAAAGCTGAAATTCTGAAACGCCGAAATGGCGGACTCGGATTCAGGCTTTCTGAATTTTAGCGTTTCAGCTTTTCAGCGTTTTCAGAGCGGCTATTTTTGCACGGCGGCGGGCGGGCTGGTGACAACGAGATAGATGGCGCTGCGCACGCGCTCGGTGTCGGTCGTGCTCGTCGGCAGGGCGTTGATCGCATTGACGATGCGGTCGTGCAGCGCCGACGGCAGCGCACCGGCGCAGAACACGGTGTTGAGATAATCGACGAGCGGGCCGGGCTGCCTGGCGAGCGGAAAGACGCCGCTGAGGTCAAGGCCGATGGCGGTGGTGCTGCGCGTCGCGTAGAGGTAGGAGTAAAGAAAATTGGGCACCGAAATGGCGGTGGTGTCGGTGTGGATTTCGAATTCCGGCGCGTACAGGCCGGCGGCCGCGAGGGTGCCGGACTGCACGAAATGTGGATCGAAGAAATTGAACACGGTGGAGGCGCGGAGCGCGGCCTGAGCGAGCGAAGTCTCAGGGTTGGCGATGTTGAATCGGCCGCTGTCGGAACTGCCATTGAATGCCCGCAGCAATGCGGTGGTGCGCAGCAGCGGCTCCTTAAGTTTGCCGTAGCCGGCATCGCCGACGACGGCGGGCGAACGCGCCTCGTAGTCGGTGAGGATCGCGCGCACCACGGCGCCAAGGTCGCCGCGCACGCCGCTGCCGTTGTTGGCGAAGACCTGCGCCACGCGATAGATGTAGCCGGGGCTCGGGTTGCTGGTGACGAGCCGCTGGATCAGCTCGCGGCTGATGAAGGGCCCGGTGTTGGGGTGGTTGAAGAGCGTGTCGAGTTCGTCCTTCAAATCCTGCACGCCGCCCTGATTGGCGGGCAGCACCTTGCCGGTGACAATGGTCTTCGCGCCGTTTTCGTGGTAGGCGGCGAAAAACGTCATTGAGTTGATGTAGTCGGCGGGGCCGCCGGTGAAACTGGTGGTGGCGGGCGTGGCGGTGTGGTACGACCAACCGGTGAAGACCTTGGCGGTTTCGACGATCGTGGTCTGGTCGTACGTCGGGATAGGCAGGCCGCCCGGATCGAGTTTGAGGGTACCATCGGGCTGCAGTTGATTGAGGCCGATGGAGAGGAGCTGCATGACTTCGCGTGCGTAATTTTCGTCGGGCGAAGTCAGCAGCACGCCCTGGGCGTTGTAGGTGGCCTTGCGGTTGCGCAGGCTGCTGAGGTAGATGCCCATCATCGGACTGAGCGTCACGTCCTCGAGGAGCTGGCGGTAATTTCCGAAGGCGTCGTTGACGAGGATGTCGTAGTAATTGGCCGTGCCCTCCTGCCAGGCGTTGACCGTGCTGTTGACGTCGGAGATCACGAATATTTCCGAGAGCGCGAAGGCGACGCGCTGGCGGAGCTGGTCGGGGCCGGTCAAGACGGTCTTCCACCAGGCGGCCTGACGATTGGCGCCGGTGGGCAAAGGAGTCTGGCCCGCGCTGACGGTCGGCGGGTACGCCGCAAAGTCAGTCATCGTGGCAGTGCGGTGGAGCGTGGCGGGCAGCGCCATCTGCGTCGTAATCCAGTTCTGCAAATCGGCGAGGTGTTTGCCGGTGAGCGCGTCGACCTCGGCCTTGGTGGGACCGAAGGTCGCCTGCACGAGGAAGCGGGCGGCGTCGCGGGCGGCGAGCGCGGCGTCGGCGAGCGCAGGCGGGCTGGTCGGCGCTGTGAACGCCTGCGAGCCGTTGCTCAGGATGAACTGCCCCTGCAGCTCACCGTTGGGAAAACTGGCGGAGTCGAACTCGAGGTAGATCTGGCCGTTCAGCACGGCCTGCACGAGATCGGCGCCGCTGAACGTGCCGGCCGGCGAAAAGGTCCACCGGAACGCATTGACCTGGCCATAGGGCAGGCCCTGCACGAACGGGTTGTTCTGGCCCGGCGTGCCAACGGCGAGGTGGGCGACCACCTCGGAAGAGCTGAGGTTGGAGAACACGAGGTTGACCAGCGCGAAAGATTTGTCGGGGCTAAGTTGAATCGTGGCCGTGCCCGAGGCGGTGGATGCGCCGGCGGCGCCAGCGACGGGGCGCAGGCTGGCGACGTAGAGGGTGCCGGGGGTGTAGTAAATCGTGACGGTGGCGGCGTAGTTGGCGCCGACGCCGTAGCCGGGCTGGTCCGTGAGCGCGACGGTGACGGTGTGGCTGCCGAGGACGGAGTTGGTGCCGCTGTACGGAGCGACGTTGACGCTCACGCTGCCCACGCCGGCCGGGAACGTCGCCGTGCCGGGCAGGCGTTGGAAATCGAGCGCGGCGTTGGCCGTGCCTCCGACGGTGTAGCTGATGGCGAGCGGCTGGGTGAGGTCGCCCGTACGGGTAAAGGTGAACACGCCCGGCGGGGCGCTGATATTGTCGGTGGTCGCGACCGTGGCGGCGACGTTGACCAACGCGAGGGTTTCCGGCGTGAGATCGTAAACTTCCACGAGGGCGATGCCCTGGATCCCGCCCACGCCGCGCACCAGGATCGAGTAGAGGCCGGTGGGCAGGTCGACGAGGAGCGCGGCATCCTTGCTGCCGGCGGGCAGCGGAAAAGCGCCCGACTGGACGAATGCCTGCGTGAGCGCGCCGCCGCTGTCGGGCGTGCCCCAGTTGTCATTGGCGGCGATTGGCGTGCCTTTGCTGTCGACGATGGCGACCGCGGGGTCGGCCAGCACGCCGGTCACGCCGTAGTTGGCCAGGGTGGGGCCGACGGCGCGCACGAGCAGATGGCGCGCGCCGCCAGGGGCGGAGACGTTGAGGCCGGAAATGAGGATGCCATCGCCCGTGCCAACCTGGGCGCGGGTGGAGAGACTGAGGAGGCGGGCCGAGCCGCTCACGTCGTAAATCTCGAGCAAGGCAATGCCCTGGGTGGCGCCGACGCCGCTGACCTGGGCGGTATACGTGCCGGGCGGCAGCGTGACAAGAAGCGCGGCGTCGTTGCTGCCGTTGACGAGATCGAACGCGTTGACGGCGGTGAAAGCATTGCGCAAGGCCGTGACATTGGCGCCGACGTCCGACCAGTTGTCGTTGGACTGCACGACCGCGCCGTTTTGATCGAAGATCGTGAGCGTGGGGTTGGCGAGTGCGCCGGTGACGCCGTAAGCGGCGAGCTGCGGGCCGACTGCCCGGACGAGGACGGTCTTCGGGGCGCCGGCGGTGATGCTGAATCCGCAGATCATGACGCCCGCCCCCGTGCCGACCTGGGCGCGGCTGGAGAGGCTGAGCATCCGTTGATCGTACTCGGCGGCGTGCAGCGCGGTTGCGGCGGCGATCAGTCCGGCGAGCATGATTCCCAGCCGCACGGCAACACAGGGAGTCCCCCTGGGGCGGTGTACGAAGGGCGGCAGGCCTGATCTATTCATGCGGTGGTTTCCGGCCGGGAGATGAAAACAGTTTGCGAATCGTCGTGGGACAACTTACGCGGGCCGACAGGAAAGCAACCTGCCGGTTCACTCTACCGGCCGAGGGCCCCTGCTCACCCCGGAATCCGTCGGACTCCGCGGATGGGCGTCGCTTCACGAGGCCCGGCGCGTTTCAAAGCAACTCGTAGAATGGCGTACTCGCGCCGGGTGCGACGATGGAAAACTCGCAGGCGCCGGGCAACGCCGCCCGCACCTCGGCCAGGACGAGCTCCACCTCGGCGGGCGAGTTGCAGTCGCGGCTCAAGTGGGTGAGGTAGATGCGCCGCCAGCGCGGGCTCGCCACGGCGATGAGCAGTTCACGCGCGCTGTCGTTGGAAAGATGGCCATGCCGGCCGCTGATGCGCTGCTTGGTGGACCACGGTCGCTTGGTGTCGGCCTGCAGCATGCGCACACAGTGGTTGGCCTCGACCACCACGACATCGCAATCGCGGATGTGCTCGCGGACGTGTTGGGGCGCATGGCCCAGATCGGTGAGCCAGGAGAGCGAGCGCCGCGGGGCGAGCAGGTCGCCTTCCCGGCCGTTCGTGAAGCGAAAGCCCACCGGATCCTGCGCGTCGTGCGGCACGGAGAACGCATCGATCTCGAGATCGCGAAAGCGGAAGCGCGCGCCCGTTTCGAAGATCTGCCAGTCGGGCCGGTGGCTGAGGCCGGCCTGCACGGCGCGGGCCGTGGCGGCGTTGGCGAAGATCTTCAGCTGGGGCAATTTTTTCAGGCCGTCGATGCCGCTGGCGTGGTCGCCATGTTCGTGGGTGAGAAAGACGGCGTCGATGCGCTCGAGCGACTCGCCCACGGCGGCCAGCAACTGGCCGAGCTTGCGGGCGGAGAACCCGGCGTCGACCAGCACCCGCGCCCCCTCGGTGACGAGCAGGGCGCTGTTGCCCGAACTGCCGCTGCCGAGAATGCAAAACCGCATCGCCATGGTTGTGTGCGTTGAAGCGCGCCGGCCCGCGTCGTGCAAGGGGTTTCTGGCGCAGAGATGGTCTGGCGCGGGAGAACTGCCGGCGCGGCGAACGGTTTTCCCGCGGCAGGCGCTCCGTCATTCCCGTACTGTTTTACCCTGTGTGCCCTCTGCGCCCCGTCCGTTTCCGGAGAGAAGGGGACTGGTCGGAGGGTTCCCCGGAATCCGGGGGCCGATCTGGTGGAGCGGCTTGACCTCAAGACGCTCTGAGCGCGTTGAGGTCAACGCGCTCCACCATTGTCAGTCTATTACGCGAGATTCAGAAGATCCCACAGTCTCGCCAGCCCCGGCACGTGCCACCGCCCCGAGGGTGACTTTCCGCGCGAAAAACGCCCAATCCGAATGTTACGTATTACGTAACATTCCCTCCGAGAATCGCGGGTGTTCCGGTGGCGGGCCTGACAACGCAACCCTAGCCTTCAGGTGGCGCCACCGCCGGTTTTTTCCCGTACAACACCGTCTGCTCGGCCTCCAGCAACACATCGTACATGATCTGGGCATCGCCGGCGTCGAGCAGGCGTGCGATCAAGTCGGTCTTTTGCGCCATGAGACACAGACGCGCCAGGGTGTGCAGGTGCAGTCGGTCCTCCTGGCAACAGATCAGGAAAAACAGCCGGGACGGGCGGCCGTCGGGCGCGCCAAAGTGAATGTCCTGGACGGTCCGGCCCACGACCATGAACGAGCTCTCAAAGCGGTACGGATGGTGAAACCGCGCGTGCAACAACGCCAGACCGCCGGGCAGTGCGGTGGAACAAAGTTCCTCCCGTTCTTCGACGCTGGTCAAAAGTTCGTGCACATCCGTCAGCAGGCCGGTGCGGTCGGCCAGCGCCACCATGTCCCGCAGGACGGATTTCCTGGTCTTGGAAGCCAGCGCCGGAGCGATGAATTGGGGACGGAGCATGCCGGGCATCAGCGTGTCCTGGTGAAACACCGCTTGCGTGCCCCGGGTGGATTTCTGATGGTAGTCCGCCAGACGCTTTTGCGGGAGCCCGAGGATTCGTTGCGAAGCCCAGGCGTCGACTTCGCTCCGCAGAAAAACCACGTGATCGCCGCGCCGGGAATGCGGCATGCCGTCGAATTTGACCAGGCGCTCGATATCGGCACGCGTTTGGTGCAGATAGTCGGCCACTTCGTCGATGGTCAGGATGCGGTGCGGCATGACACTACTGTCATCCCGGCATTTTTTCGCCGAAAAGGCAGCTGAAAAAGGGCGGTTCGGCGGGTGGGCGAATTCCTGTTGGTAGGCAGCGAGCTTGCTCGCGCGGCAGGTCGGAGGGCGCGAGCAAGCTCGCTGGCCTACGAAGGGTCGATTTTGAAGCGGCTTGGACACGAGGTCCAGCCCCACATCCTTACGTAGGCAGCGAGCTTGCTCGCGCGGCAGGTCAGGGCGCGAGCAAGCTCGCTGACCTACGAATCGCCAGGTTTTGGAGCGGCCTGGACACGGGATCCAGCCCTGCAAAGACCATGAAACTCCGGCGCGCTGTTTGGTGCACCTCGTTCCCTGCCAAACGCCTCGTCAGATTGTCGGCGCGATGGTTTGACGCGGCGGGGCAATTTGCTACTGCTGCGCCTTCCGATTCATCCCGGTTGGATTCGCCCGAGTGCCTCCGCACTCCGCGCCGGCGGTTATCGTCACCCGCCGCATCCAACCGCCCAACCAAAAACGAATGAAAACCATCAGTCCGAAAATGTATCTCCACCGGGTGCACGGTGGAGGCGAGCCCGCCATCAAGCGCGGCTACGATAGCAAGTTCAAGGTCACTCCCGCCTACCGCGCCGAACTGCCCGACATGATGGCGGCGACGGATGCCGTGGCCGGCGCACCGGTGCCCATCCAGCAGGTCGGCGTGTCGAATTTCCGGTTGCCGCTCAAGTTCCGACCGATGCGCGGCGCCATCGTTACGCTTGAGGCCAGCGTGACCGGCACGGTGTCGGTTGCGGCGAACGAGAAGGGCATCAACATGAGCCGCATCGTCCGCACGTTCTATGACCATCGGGACGAGGTGTTCACCTTGGAACGGCTGAAGCGCGTCCTGGAACAATACCGGCGCAAGGTGCCGTCGCTCGATGCCCGGGTGCAGGTCGCTTTCAACTACCCGCTCGTGCAGCGCTCGCTGCGCAGCGGACTCGACGGCTACCAGTATTACGCGGTGACCTTCGAGGGGCGGATTGACGCCGGTGGGCGCTTCCGGCGGTTCATGGAGTTCGATTTTGTCTATTCCTCCACCTGTCCGTGCAGTGCGGAGCTGGCCGAGCATGCGCGGGCCGAGCGCGGCGTCTATGCGTTGGCCCATTCGCAGCGTTCGAAGGCCCGCGTGCGGGTGGAGGTGGCCGACGGGGCGCGCCTCGCGATCGAAGATCTGCAGGCGCATTGCGTGGCGGCGCTGCAGACTGAGACGCAGGTGATGGTCCGGCGCGAGGACGAGCAGGCTTTTGCCGAACTCAACGGCGCCTACATCAAGTTCGTCGAGGATGCGGCGCGACTCGTGTACGCGCAGCTCGCCGGCGACAAGCGCATCAAGGATTTCTGGGTGGCCTGTACGCACCTCGAGTCGCTGCATTCGCATGACGCGGTGAGCGTAATCTGCAAAGGCGTGCGCGGCGGCTTCACCGCCGACTTCATGGATTTCCGTTCGCTCGTGTGTTGAGCGAATGATCTCCGCGCGATCCGCAGTTCGATCTCGTCACAGAGGTCACAGAGAGCAAACTGAAATTTACAGGAGGAAACAGAGAGAACGGAGTAACACACCAACCAATCAATCCCTTCGGATTTTTACAGAAGGAAACGAAGGTAACGAAGACCTATTTCCAGCATACGTTACGCGCTTCGTGCTCTTCGTTATCTTCTGTTCAACAGTCTGAAGGCGAGAAGCGATTGGTTTCAGAAGGCATTTTCTCTGTTACCTCCGTTGCCTCCTGCAAAATCCGATGCCGGTTTGGTAGTGGCTACGCCGCGCCAGGTCTTCCGTGTCCGGCTGTGTTTTCTAGGAATGTTGGGACGCGTATTTCCGGCTGACCGTGGTGGAGGGCGTTGTCCCCGCCTCGACTGGCCGTTTCGACAAGCTCAAGGTCCCGAGCCTGTCGAGGGACTCGGGGCCCTGAGCTTGTCGAACGGGCAACGCGCTTGAAGCGTCTTGAGGTCAAGCCGCTCCACCTGCGGGCGTCTGGTTATTGTACGAGGGCCGATCGCGCCGCGCAATCCGCGGAAAAAATTCAGGATTTTTCCGGGCTCACGAATTGCGGGAAGGCCGGCAGATCGATGGTCTGGGTGCCGTCGGGCAGGAGGGCGCGAAGGCGGAGGTCCGTTCCCTGCCACGGCAAAAACATGTACCATTTTCCCCGTTGGTAGAGGATAACCTGCCAGGTCTTGCCACCGTCGCGGCTGACCTGCATGCGGCAGAGGGTGTCGTCCGGCGCGTTCTTGAGGGCGAGCGTGGCGGTCAGGCCCTGTTGCGTCTGCTGGTTTTCGCGCGCCGCTTTTTCCGGCCAGAAATAGATCTGCTCGGTCGGTTTGTCGCTGAACGTGGCGAAGCACACGTACGGTTTGTTCTGGTTGCGGAGCCAGGAATCGAGCTGGCCGCTGCGCACGAGCTGGGTGCGCGCCGTCTGCCACGCTTGACGCTCAGCCTGCACGACGCGCTCAGGGAGCTGCTGCAACGCGGCATCGAAGCGGTTCAGTTGGTCGATCTGGCCGGCGGTGTCACGGGCCGTCTTCGGGTCGAATTCGGCGCGCGTCTTCGCGAGCTGCCGGGCCCGGGCGTCGCGTGACGCCCCGGTTTTCAGCCAGGTGGCGACATCCTTCGCCAGCGTCACCGCGTCGCGTGTGGCGTTGGCCCGGTTACGGATCTTGGACCAGGCGAGCTGGTCCATCTTTTGCCAGAAATCCGGGGGCGTATCGCGCCACAACTGCTGGCGGTTGAATTCGTCGTACCGGGCGGTGAACCGGCTGAAGGCGTTCTCGGTCTTGTCGGGGGCGGCGAGCTGGTCGCCGCAGACGGCCGCCTGCTCCTTGAGGAATGCGTTGAGGTCCTTTTGCAGGCTCTGGAACGCGCCGGTGTCGTCGGCGCCTTCTGGCGCGGTGGCGGCGGTGAAGAGCGGATCGGCGCGCTCGCGAAATGCGGCGGTCTTCGCCTGCCACAACGCCTCGTCCGGCGCGGGCATCTGCTGCGCGAGCGTCTCGATTTCCTGCAGGAGCTCGGCCGTGCGGCGGGCGCGTTCGCGGCGTTGCGCCACGACGCGCTCGGCCTTCTGCAGGAGCGCGCGGGCCTGGTCGAGGTAGCCGGAATTGCGGATCGCGTCGACGCGGAGGCCCAGCATGGCGACCTCATCGTCGTAGCTGTTCGGATTGAAGTAGAGGGTGACGCCTTCGTTGGTTTCGACCTCGCGCACCGCCGCGGCCGTTTGGTTGTAGCGCTCGAGGAGGCCCGGGACTTTGTCGTAGGCCTGGAGCAACGCCGGCAGGTTGGTTTCGATGCTGGCCAGCGCCTGGCGCATCTGCGTCAGCTCCTGATCCAGCGACGCACCCGGCATGACGAGGAGCGAACCGCTCACGAGCCGGTTGGCGATCTTCTCGAAATCGTTGGAGACCGGATAGAGTTTTTGGCGGACGGCATTGAGGGCGGGGTTCATTTCGTCGCCCGCGGCGCGGAAATCCTTCCCGAGCGCGTCGTACCGCTGGCGGTTTTCCGTAACGAGATCGGCGGCGATTTTCTCCTCGGCCCGGGTGCTGTCGTACATCGCGCGCTCGACGTCATTCTTGGCCTTTTCCATTTCGGCCGCGCGCGGCTGGTATTTCTGGGTGATCGCACGCTGCTGGTCGGAGGTCAGCTTGGGCTGGGCGAGCTCCTCGTTCATTTTCTTCCGCAACGCGCGGGCCGTGCTGGTATAGGCGTTGAGGGCGTTGTAGGTGGCGAGCCAGTAGTCCTGCAGGGCCTGTGAGGCGGTGGCGATCGCGGCGGTTTGCGACTCCTGCCGCGAGCGCACGGCGGCTGCGGCCTGGGCGACCTGCTCGTGAAGTTTGGCCGGTTCGGGGGCGGCGGGCGGCCGTTCGGTGGCGGTGCGCACGGGAATGGTGAGCGGCGTGGGGCCGGCGATTTTCACCGGCCCATGCGTAAAGACGTAGTCGTCGTTTTCGCAGGTCACGAGGTAGAGGCCGTGCTCCAGGCGCATTTTGCCCTGGCCGTCCTTGATGCTGGCGCTGCTGCCGCCCGGCGAGGTGGCGAGCTCGCGCAGGTTGGCGGCAGTGCCGACGGGCAGGCGGTAGAAGACGAGCGAGTAGATCTTGTCGGAGCCCGGGCCGGTGAGGGTGATCGGGAATTCGCTCCAGGCGGAGGTGTAAATCGGGGCTTTGGCGACGTAGGCCAACTGACCGGCTTTGGCCTCGCGGCGCCAAGGGCCGGAGGCATCAATGAGCGACAGTTCGAAGACATTGGTGCCGCCGCTGTTCGGTTCCTCGGTCACGCCGGCGCGGCGCAAGCGGATATAGAGCGAACGCGGCAGTTTGCGGTCGGCGCTGAGGGCGCTGGCGAGCGGAAACTCGAGGCGGTTGCGGGCCGCGATCGGCGCCTGCGCCAGAACGCGCGTTTCGGTTTTGTTCGCAATATAGAACTGCACCGCCACCTCGACGGTGGCGCCGGCGGGCGGCTCGTTGAGACCTTTTTCGAGCAGGGCGAAGTCGACCGCGATCTTGGTGTTCTGGAGTTGCTCGGTGAGGTTGCGCAGCTGGATCCAGGCGGCAATCTGCGCCTTTTCCTGCTCGCGCTCGGCCCAGGTTTGCAGGAACGGCAACAGGTTTTCCTTCAAGTAGCGGGCGCGAAAGTTGGCTTTGTAATTCGGATCCTGCGTCTGTAACGCGGCGTAACCACGGATGCCGGCGGTGGCAGGATCGTCCCAGAACGAGTCGAGCGAGGCCGTGACGGCGGCGAAGCCGCTCTGCGTGCCGTCGCCCTTGGTGATGAGCCGCACGTAGTCGGCGAGGCTCCGGTGGCGTTGCCCCTGGTAGGTGCAATAAATTTCCCAGTAGTCGTCGGCGATCTGTTGCATGGCGGCCTCGCCAAAACTGTTCAGCGCGAAATCGATCAACCCGACGCCGGCGGCGGACGCGGCCACCCCGTCGGCCATCTTGCTCAACCGGTACTTGAGGAAATCCTTCAGCGCGTTGAGCACGGCGGCGTTGTAGTTGCCGTCGCTCGCGCTCTTGAGGCAGTTGTACACCGAGCAGGCGATGCCGAATTTTTCCAGGCCGCCGCCGACGGATTTCCAGGCGGGCCAGAGCTGCTCGGCCTGGTTGAGGGTGAGTGCGGTGACGGTGTCGCCGCCGAGCCCGCCGTATTTGTTGAGAAACTGGATGCTCGGGTCGGCCTGGCTCTTCCACCAGCCGACTTCACCGCGGCCGATCATGTCCTCGAGGGACTTGAGGGCATCGGTGGCGGCCTGATCGGGCGGCGGCGTGGCCGGAGTCTCGGCGGCGAATGCGCCCAGGCGGAACAAGCAGGCAACGAGCAACAGCGGGAGAAGCTTTTTCATGGGGGGACGGGGAATTTTGACCACTTGATAGGCCACGACACCGGGTCGTGACAATCGGGAATCGCGGCGTCCGATCCGTCAGGGCGTATCTTGCGAAGCGCACGATGCGACCGGTCTGAGCCGTGCAATTTGCCACCGTCGAAAGTTCCCGAGGGCAAAGCAGATTCTTTCTTGTCGGGCTGGGGCTTGGAGATAGGTGCGCGGCGGGTGGATTGGCCCGGTAACAGCAGGAGAGGCAGGCGATGAACACTCAAAATGCGGTCGGGTTCTTCGTGCTGGGAATTTTGCTTTTCGCCTTACCGCAACTCGTGCCCGCGTTGTGCCCCGTGAGCAGCGGCGACGGCAGCAGCGCGCGGGCGCTCTGGTTGGGTCTGATGGGCCTGGTCAATGGCGGGATTGGCGCGGGACGCCTGTGCGCTGGCGCCTGGGCGTGGCTCCGCCCGTGGTTGGAGTATCCCACGGCCCATGGTCACGAGCCGGCCAAGTTGGCGCGCGAGCTCCTCTGAAAGGGGACGAAGCTGGCTTTTGTTTTGCCAAGGATCATCGGCTTATTCGCGCCAATCCGCGTGATCCGCGGGAAAAGAAATTCTTCCGCGGATGGCGCGGATAGGGGAACGAAATTCGTTCCTGCAGCCGTGCATCGCCTGCAAAACCCAGGGCGATTCGCTCCGAGACTTTCCCGTAGCCACGAGCGTGAGCGAGTGGAACTCCGAGCCTCCACTCGCTCACGCTCGTGGCTACAGGCAGAATTCGTCCGGGAAGCGGTATGAACGGAGGCCTACAGCAGTGTGGTTTGCTCGCTGCCGAGAGCTCTCAGACCGATCGCCTCGTAGCCTTTGCCGGTGAGCATGCGGCCCTGGGGCGTGCGTTGCAGGTAGCCTTCCTGGATCAAAAACGGCTCGTGCACTTCCTCCAGCGTCTCGGCTTCCTCGCCGACCGCGACGGCGATCGTGCTCATGCCGACGGGGCCGCCGCGGTAATTCTCGGCCATCACGCGGAGCATGCGCTTGTCCATCTCGTCGAGCCCGCGCACGTCGATCTCAAGCAACTCCAGCGCGGCGGCGGCGACCGGCTGGGTGATCTTCCCCTGGGCACGCTCCTGCGCGAAGTCGCGGATGAAGTTGATCAGATTGTTGGCGATGCGCGGCGTGCCGCGGGAGCGCGTGGCGATCTCCTTCGCGCCGGCCTCGTCGATCCCGACTTTGAGCAGCCGGCAACTGCGTTGCACGATGCCGATGAGCGTGGGGGCATCGTAGTAGTCGAGGCGCGTCTGGAGCGTGAAGCGCGAGCGCAACGGCGCGGTGAGCAGCCCGGCCCGCGTGGTGGCGCCAATGAGCGTGAAGCGCGGCAGCGAGAGGCGGACGCTGCGGGCGTTGGGCCCCTGGTCGATCATGATGTCGAGGCGGAAGTCCTCCATCGCCGAGTAGAGGTACTCCTCGACCGTCTTCGGGATGCGGTGGATTTCGTCGATGAACAGGATGTCACCCTCCTCGAGATTGGTGAGCAGGCCGGCGAGATCGCCGGCCTTCTCGACGACCGGGCCAGAGGTCACGCGGACGTTCTTGCCGAGCTCGTGGCCGAGGATGAAGGCGAGCGTGGTCTTGCCGAGGCCAGGCGGGCCGGAGAGCAGGATGTGATTGAGCGCGTCGCCGCGCCGTTTGGCGGCGCCGACCATGACCTGCAGGCGCTCGACGGTTTTCAGCTGCCCCGTGAAATCGGCGAACGTGAGTGGCCGCAGCGCCGCCTCGGCCGGCGTCACCGGCTGGGCGAGCGCAGTGGTGATGAAACCCAGTCCCGTCGCCGGCTGCGCCGGCACGGGTATTTTCGATTTTGGATTTTCGATTTTGGATTGGGTCACGGGAAGGTGGCGCAGAGGGCGAGATTGGGTGCGGCGGTGGCGAAGCTGAAATCGAAAATCAAAATTCCAAAATCGAAAATATCATCACTGCCATTCCAGCTCGGCGCCGAGGGCGCGGAGGTTTTCGACGAAGCGCGGGTGGGCGCGCTGGATGATCCCGGCGTTGCGCACCACGCTGCGGCCCGG
>Ga0182021_10004984_pt1 | contig 15675 bp, 10 predicted proteins | sample 612E3MmetaG_FD_120493 | JGI IMG/M metagenome (GOLD analysis project Ga0182021, IMG submission 120493) | Permafrost microbial communities from Stordalen Mire, Sweden - 612E3M metaG (Illumina Assembly) | ecosystem: Environmental > Terrestrial > Soil > Wetlands > Permafrost | place: Sweden... | reverse complement strand
GATGCGTAAATATTGTACCAGGGGTTGACCGCGGGAGACCCCGCCGGAACGGACAAGTCGTTGTTGGGAGAGCCCGGCGAGGTGAAGAGTGGGTTGGCCGTGCTGGAATGGACATCAAACCCCGTGAGGGCCCGCCATTGAGCCAAGGTCTGTCCCCGCGAGCCTTCCCATTTTGAATTGGGGGCATTGGGGAAATAGAAGATGTTGTCGTCCATCGCCGCGTAGGAGGTGGTGGAGAGGTTCAAATTGAAACCCCTCACGCCGCCGGACGTCCCGGCGTAATAAACGGCGTTGTTGACCACCACGTAGCCGGTCCCATTGTCGCCAACGCGAATCCCCTCGCCCCCGGGAACGGCGGCCGATAAGTAGATTGAATTGTTCCGGATAATGGCGTTGCCGTCCGGCACGCCCGGAGAACCACCCGTCGAGACGGGGACCTTGATCCCGCTGAAACCGTCGATCGGCTGCTCATTGACGATCACGTTGTCCTCGATCACGCAATCCGGGCAGTCGCTCACCCCAATCCCCTGCCCCCCCACGTTGATGACCCGGTTTCCTCGGATGATGGTCCCCTGGAAATTTTCCGAGATGCCGTAGCCGCCGTTATCAACCGATATCCCGTTGCATAGCGGGTTGGCGCCGCCGACGTCCTCCTGAACGGTGTTGTTTTCAATCACCAGTCCCTGGGTCTGGCCGTGAACCACCAGGGAAACCCCGGAGCAAATTCCACTCACCAAGGACGCGTGGGTCAAGGTGTTGTTCCGAATGACGATATTCGTGGCAAGCTCGTTGGCGTTGATGTAAAGATTGTGGACGTGGATGGGGTCGGATGGTTTTCCGTTGTTGTCGAACGTGTTGCCGGCGATCAAAACGTCATGGCCCGCGCCCAGATATCCGTGTCCGTGGTTGTTGAAAATGCGCGAATTCGTCAGAATTAAATTGCTCGCATCACCGAAACGCACGCCGCCGCCAAACCCACTGATGTCGAGGTTGTCCAGCGTCACATAGTCCGCGCGCCCAATGGCCACGGCGGCCGCTTCGCCGCTGCCGCTGCCGCGCAGGTCCAGATCTTTGATGACGAATCCCTCGTCATACTCGGAGGCGTCGCCCGTTAAAAAAAAGAACAAGGTGTTGTCGGCCGACGTGTCCGTCAGGATGGGCTTTTGGGCCCCCGAGTACCCGGAAGGCGAGTAGTCGGCGATGACGATGGGGTTGGTGCGCACGCTGTTGTAGTTGACCCAAAAATCGCCGCTGGCCCTCGTGAAGGACCCTCCGCGGGCGAAAAGGATCTGGTCGCCCGGACGCAAAGAACCAAATATCGCGTAGGCCTTGTCGATGGTCCGCCAGGGCGTGTCCCGGTTGGTTCCGTTGTTGGCGTCGCTTCCCACCACACAGCCGGTTTCCGCGCCCGCCTGGCAGTCGCAGACGTAGTAAACCGTCGCCCGAGCCACCCCGGCCAGCGTCAACAGCCCCGTCAGAACAATTGTCCGCTTCATGGCGTTCCCCCTCACCCTCGCTCCTGCTTGCCCGGTTAGTCGTTGCCTTACCCAATCATCCACGTCATTGCGAGGAGCGAAGCGACGAAGCAATCCCATCTTTCAAGTTCCGACACTAAGATACAGGTGATTGCTTCGTCGCATAAAACGCTCCTCGCAATGACGCCGCTTAACGCACGATTGCGAACTTGACGCGGGCGCGGACGACGTCGCCGCCTTTCTTCCCGTGGATGACGGCGTAATAGACGCCGCTCGCCCTCTTACCCGTCCAGACGTAGTCGTAGTAGGGTTGGCCGTTGGACGCCGTGCCGGTCGGGCCGCCCACGACGCGATCGGAATGGACCACCGACCCCGCGGCGTCATAGATCGTGATTTCAAGCTCGTCCGCGTCGCCCACGAAAGCCCGGATCGTCGGGGCCTTCCCCACCGCCGGGTTCGGAAATGCTGCCGTTCCCAGCAGCGTCACCGAGGATGCCGTCGTCCCGCCGCCGCTGCCTCCGCCCGTGGAGGCCGCCGGAGTCGTCACGGTCAAAGTGGCCGGCGGGCCCACGTTCCCCGCCGGGTCAACCGCCTCCACTTTGTAGAAGTAGGGCGTGGAGGCCGTCAGGCCCGTGTCTATGAAGCTTGTCGGCGCCGTCACCGTGGCCACGATCACGTTATTCCGAAGCACCCAATACTTCGCCACCGACGCGTTGTCCGTGGAATTCCCCCACAACAGAGACACCGCCGTGGAAGATATTGTCGTGGTGGAAAAGGTGGGCGGCGCCGTCGGCGGCTGGTTGTCTTGCGTCACGCCCGCGGCCAGGGTCCGAACTTGCACGGCGTTGCTTGGGTTGGAATCTCCCGATGAGTTCGTCGCCCGGACACGGTAGTAGTAGGTCGTCCCCGCCGAGAGCGATCCGTCCAAATAGGCCAAGACGTTCGCCGTGGCGCCGGCCAGGCCGACGCTGGCCCAGTTGTCGGTGGACCTCTCCACCTTGAAACCGGTGACGGGGCTGGATTCCGTCCAGGCCAGGGTCACGCTGAAAGACGACACCGCCGTGGGCGTCAGACCCGCGGGCGGGGTGGGCGCTTCCAGCGGGGCGATGGCGAATCCCGCGCGGATGAAATCGTTCACCGCCGCAGCGGTGTAGGCCGGGTTCCAGTTCGCTCTCGACTGGGCGCGGGCCGCGGCGATGAAGTCGAGCTCCGTCGCCGACGGGTTCTTAGTCAGCATTTGCTGGTAAGAGGTCAAATCGCGCAGGGGGTCGGGGTAGGTGATCTGCTGGTTCGTTGAGCCAACGTCCCAGTTGAGCGATTGCCAGTAGGCGTAATTCTTGTGATAGCCGCTGATTAATGCCCAACCGGACGAATCCAATGTATAGTACGTGTTGTTTGAAAAAGCTAAACCGGGAAGGGGAAGAGAGCCGCGGAATTCAAACATGCCGGCATTGACCTCGGCGGCCTGGACAGCGTTGCCTGTGATGAGCACGTTCTGCCACCCCCCTGGAGAGGCGGCGCTGGCGTCCATTTGAATGCCCACGCCGGCAACGCGGAACAATAGATTGTTACGGACGGTAACATTGGACATGGCGCCCCCATCACTTGATGCCGTTCTTAAGACGATCCCGGTGGAATTGTCAAATGTGGGCTGGTTGACAACGAGGTTGCCGGCGATAAGAGCGTTGGCCGAATCCGCCATCATTATTCCCAATGCAAGCCCGTTCCATCCCGGGGCTTCGTCTTTATCCAAGTTCAACAGCACGTTATTTGTGATCGTCATGTTCTGAAACTTTAAGGGATCCGACTCCCCATTCCCGCCGATGCCGATGCCGTATTCCCCCTCAAATATCAAGTTATTGTCTACGAGCACGCCGTCCATACCGTCCGTCGTACCACTCCGGAATTTCGCGTCAAGGCTGGCGGCCCGCAAGATTAAGTTTCTCCGCATGGTAACGTTATTGCACGTATCTATGTAAGTGTTGTGATTGAACATTGTGCCGTTCGCGCCCTGGGCGACGTTCCACCCGTTGTGGTCGAAAAGGTTTTCTTCCAGAAGCAAACCGTTGATATTCGCAAGAAACGCCCCCTGAACGAACACCCCGTTATCCACGTTATAGCCATCAACAAAGATGTTCCGCCGAAGCCGAAGGTTCGTGATCCAACCGTTTGTTTCGTAAATAACCCCATCTTGAAAATAACTGAAGCTGCAATCTTCCACAAGCAAATCGTCCGCGGGCTGGATAAACACGATTCCTTTGCCCGGCGACGAATTCGGATTAAAATTCGGGTCGGCGGGGTCGTTTAGGTTTTCCCAAAACTCCAGGCCGATGATGAAGATGTAGCTCATCACGGGATCTTCGAACTTCTGAAATCCGTTTTCAGATCCGGTGTTGATCCGCGGCCGCGGCCCCGAACCATAGCTGGAGATCAAGAGCGGCTCACCGGCGCTCCTCCCCGAATTCTCCCAACTCGGGAAGACCTTGTTCCAGACATCCCCAGACTTCAGCAGTATCCAATCGGGAGATCCATCGCGCATCTGCGCCACAGCCTGCGCGAGGGTCTTGTAAGGCGTGACGGAAGAAGGAATCCCATCCCGAGGGGACAAGCCGGGCGCGAAGCTGCTCCCCGGCACGTATCCGGTCGTGGTCGCGTCGTTGCCGTCCGTCGCGCTGACGTAGATGATCCGGCTGTCCGGAGAGGGCGTCACCACCGTCCAGCCGTTGGCGTCCTGCGACACCGTCGCGCGGGCCGCGACGCTGAAGGCAGCCGACATTCCCAAGATGGTCAGGATGAATCCGATCGTCCGTTTCATGGCGTCCCCCTCTTTTACCGGTCCGCCCGGATGGAGCGACGAATCGTTCGGGAACCGCTTGCCGCCCGTTTGGCCGGGGCGCCGCCCCAGGCCCACGTCAACCCCACCCGCTGGGTCATGCCCCACTCCGCCGCCGCTGTGTTCATCGCGTAGTCAACCTTAAAGTCTCCCACCTTCACTCCCAACCCCATCGCCAAGCCCGACAGCATCTGAGCGCTCCCGTTGTCGCTTTTCAGGGTCTGGTTGGTCGTCGTGTCGCCTTTGTATCCCAAGCGTAAGGTGAGCACGCTGATCTCGTATTCCATTCCCAAACTCGCCGCCGTGTCCTTTTCCGCCATACGGTAGGTCGCCCCCGCTACAACCGTCACCGGGCCCAGGCTCACCGCCCCGCCCCCGTTCACCGTCGTGGGAAGCGCGTCCTTCTCCGTGCGGTATTTCAGCCCCGGGCCCACGTTCAACGCGCTCAAACCCCACAGGGTGTTCTTCACGATCATGCTGACGCCTAAGTCCGCCGCCGGGGTCCAGGCCGAGCTGTAAGTTCCTATGGTCGATTGGATCCCCTTCGCCGTGATCCCCGCCCGGATCGGGCCCAGCTTCTCGGACATCGTCAACCCCGCCGCCAAGTCCCGGGCGCTGAAACTGCCCGTCACCGCCCCCGTGTCGTCCCGCTTGTCCATGCTCCCGCTGGACCACTGGGTGGCGCTCACCGCCCACACCCGGCCGCCCGCCTTGAAGGCCCCCGCGACGTTGCCGTAGTTGCTGTCTCCCTGGAGGGCGTCGAAGGAGGCGGTGATCTCTCCGCTCCTTTTAAGGATGCTGACGTTGGCGGGGTTGGACCCTACGGCCTGAGAACCGAACGAGTAAGCCGGCTGGGCGCCGCCCAGGGCCTGGTTGCGGACGGAGGGGTCGATCTTCAGAAACGCCGCGCCGCTAGCGGCGTCGGCCCAAGAAACTCCCGGAGCTGCCATGAAAGAACCGATCAGAACCGCTAAGAGCTTTTTCATATCGAACCCCCTCGATTCAAAGCGCCCGATGAATCGGGCAACTACAAAACCAAACTCATGTCCTCGAAGATCGCGGCGTAGATGCGGAACATTCGCGCTTTATCCGTACCATCCAATGCTTTCGCGCACTCCCGGCAGGACTCCGCCGCCATCCTGTAAAAGGCCCCTTCATCTTCCTCGTTTCGCACTGCGGTCATGCCTTCCACCATCAGCCGGGTCAATGTTTCCATTTCCATTTTTCCCGAGGCGTTCGGCTCCATCGACGCCTCCATCCCCAAGGAATAACAGTCCATGATGTTCCGCGCGCATTGGCGGCGCCAGAGTTCCACCCCATGAAGCTCGACTTCCTCTACTCCGTTCATGACGGCCTCCGAACGTCCTTCTCCCGCACATCAGGATAACCGGGCGACGTCAAACCTGGGTGGTTGGGTTGTCTCGCGGTTGTCAAATCGAACAAACGATATGAATAAGTTTGCATGTTTTATTTGATATATTACTTGCATTACTTTGGCGTATGGCTTATAATATTTACGAGGGAACCATCCAATTGAGAAACGACGAAAAACTCAAGAATTCCATGCGGCCCGGACGGGTCTATCGCCGCCGAGACCTTGAAAGGTTTTCGACCGCCGTGGACCGGGACCTCCAAACCCTTGTTGAAGGCGGCGAGGTGAAGAAATTGGCCGGCGGGCTTTACTGCCGCCCTCGCAACAATCCCTTTGGAGCCGTCCCGCCGGATGACAAGGATCTGGCGAGGGCTTTCCTCAAGACCGACGACTTCCTGATGACCTCCTACAATCACTTCAACCAACTCGGGCTCGGCTTGACCCAGGTTTACAACTACGCCGTGGTCTACAACCATAAACGGGGGGGCGATTTCTCTCTGGGAGGCAAGCGCTTCACCTTCCGCGTGGTTCCGTCCTATCCTCGAAAACTGAGCCGGGAATTCCTCCTTGTTGACTTACTGAACAACCTCAGGCGCCTGCCCGATGATGCGGCTCTTGTGCTGCGGAATTTGAGATCCAGTTTGAACCAATTCGACCCGGAGAGAGTGCGGAAGTGCCTGGCCCGTTATGGACGACCGGCGGCGCGAACGGCCCTGGAAGGGGCCTATGCCTAATTTCATCCACGAGTTGGCCGATGCCAAAATGCTGTTCGAAATCCTGGCGGCGGAAAAACACTTACCCCCCGTGGTGGTTGAAAAAGACTATTGGGTCATGCACGCCCTTTGGGCGTTGAACCGGGGCGGCTTCGCGTTCGAGATGAAAGGCGGCACATCGCTTTCCAAGGGATGGAGTTGCATTGACCGGTTCTCGGAAGACATCGATGTCCGGTTCGAACCCCCGAAAGGGCTGAACGTTTCCGGCGGGAAACCCGCCCATATCAAGGCCCGATTCGACTTTTACGACGACCTCGCCTCGAAGATCGCGGTCCCGGGAATGACGGTGGAAAGGACCCGGGCTTACGACGACCCCAAGGCCCAAAACGGCGGGATCAGCCTCAAATACGACTCGCACTTCGGCGCCCTGCCTGAATTGAAACCGGCCGTTCTCCTTGAAGTGGGATTCGCGAGGACCGCGCCGAATGAACCGAGAGACATTTCCAGTTGGGCCGCGGAGAGGGCTCTCCGGACGGAACTTGACGTCAAAGACAACCGAGCTCGGGCGGTCAAGTGTTTCAACCCGGAGTATACCTTCGTCGACAAGCTGCAGACCATTTGCCGCCGATTTCGGCAATACCGGGACCGAAACGACCCTGAAAAGGATCTCCCACGGCAATTTCTCCGCCACTATTACGATCTCTTCAAACTGCTGGAGGTCGGGAGGGTCAAGTCGTTCGTGGGAACGCCGGATTATGAAACCTACAAGAAAGAAAAACTCCGGGGGCGGGACGCGGAGGAATTCGCTTCCCGAAACGCTTTCACCCTGATGGACGATGGAGTTTATCGGTTCTTTGAGAAAGAATTTGAGTCCATCCACACTCTTCTACTGTCCCCCGGACCCACATTTAAAGAGATGATCGAACGAATCAAATCCCAATCCTCGACCTTTTAGGACCTTTTGATACACTCCTACTCATGAGCCTTAAACTGCGGCTGGCTTTGTTGACGTCGGGACTGCTGGTGGCGGCGGTGGCTTTGTTTTCCGGCGTCCTTTTGTGGAGTGAGCGGCGGGCCCTTTTGGAGGACCAATCCCGCCGGTTGACCGAGGCGGCGGGAGGGTTGGCCGACGTGTGCCGGGCGGCGGTGGTGGGACAGCAGGACTTGGTCCTGACTAATTATTTGAGACGCCTCGGTGCGATGCCGGAAGTGCTGGAAGCGTCCTGCTTGGACGACGGCGGCCGCGTGCTGGGGCATACGGACTTGGGACGCGTTCAGACGGTGGAAACCGGATTCAAACTGCCGCCCGACCTGACCGAGAAACCGACGTTTTCCCAAGCTGGGGACCGCCTGGAAGCCCGGTCGTTGATCTCCGTCGGGGCACGGGCACGCGGCTTGGCGCGGGTGACCTACGACTCACGCCGGTTGAGGGAACGGCTGGAGGCGACCTTGGCCGACGCCCGACGGCGCCTTTTGCGGGTTTCGCTTCTCGTGATCCTCGTCGGCTTCGCGGGAGCATTTCTCGCCACGTGGGCAGCGCTGGCGTCCCTCGGCGGCCTCGTGTCCGGCGTGCGCGCCATTGCGGGGGGGCGGCTGGACCGCCGTATTCCGGAAACCGGCGCGACGGAAATCGCCCTCCTTTCCAGGGAGTTCAACGCCATGGCGGGGCGTCTGGCGGAGCTGGACCGGATGAAGTCGGACTTCGTCAACAGCGTGACCCACGACTTGAAGTCCCCTCTCACGGCCATCAAGGCGGCTCTGGAAGTCGTGCAATCCGGCAAGGCCCGCCCGGAAGAGGTTGCCGCCGATTTCCTTATGATCCGGGAGAACGCCGACCGGTTGATGAACCTGATCACCTCCATTTTGGAAGTGGCCAAGATTGAGTCCGGTCTTGTCCTGGACCGAAGACCCGTCCGGCTGGAGGACGTGGCGGAGAGGGTCGTTCGATCGTTCCGGCCATTGGCCGAACCCAAGGGCGTGAAAATCGACGTCCTCGTGAAAAAGGATCTTCCCCCCGTTTCCGCCGATGAAAGCAAGCTGGAGCGGCTCCTGGCCAACCTCGTCGGAAACGCCGTCAAGTTCACGGCCCAAGGCCGCGTGACGGTGGACCTGGACGCTGAGGGCGGCGTCCAGGTTGTCCGCGTGGCCGACACGGGGCCCGGCATCCCGCCCGAGGCGGCGGACAAGCTGTTCTCCAAGTTTTACCGGGTCCGGCGGCCCGGCGAGAAAATCGAAGGCACGGGCCTGGGTCTTTCCATCGCCAAGGGCATCGCCGAGGCCCACGGAGGGACGCTGTCGGTGGAATCCACCGTCGGAAAGGGAACCGTTTTTTCGCTTCGTCTTCCGACGGCTCAAGAACCCGCTCACCCTTCGACGGGCTCAGGAGGAGCGGAGAGGTTCGAACATGACCTTAAAACTTAAGATCGCCATATTATTTTCGGCGCTCCTGGCCCTGTCCACGGGAGGGCTGACCGCGGCTTTGATCTGGAGCGAATCCCGCGCGCTGTTCGAGGACGCGGCGCGCCAGCAGGAGAAGCTCGCCGGCGGGCTCGCCGAAGTCTGCCGGGGGACCCTCTTCACCAAAGACGACCTGCTCCCAGCCAACTACATGAAAAATCTTCGTTCCAACCCGGAGGTTTTGGAAGCCGCCTGCGTGGACACACGAGGGACCATCTTCGGCCACACCACCACCGCCCTTAAAGACCGGACGTCGGCGGACGCTGCCTTGACGGAGTTCTCCCGCCTCAAAACGCCCCCGTTTTCCAAGAGGATCGTCACCCCATCGACCGTGGAGGCCCTCGCGCGCATCCACCTGGACGGGGTTCCGCTTGGAGCCGCGTCCATCCTGTTTTCCCGCCCGAAAGTCGAGGAGCGCCTGCGGGCGGAGTTATCCCTGGCCCAACGGAGAATCCTCCGCTACTCGATGCCTTTCCTCCTGGCCGGATTCGCGGGCGCGTTCCTCCTGACCGCTTTTGTCCTGCGTCCCATGAACGCCTTGGTGACGGGGGCGAGGGCGATCGGTTCCGGCAAGCTGGACCACTCCATCCCCATCCACGGGACGGACGAGATCGGGGATTTGGCGGGCGAATTCAACCGGATGGCGGGAAAGCTCCAAGAATTGGACCGGATGAAGCGGGACTTCGTCAACGGAATCACCCACGACTTGAAGTCGCCGCTCACGACCATCGTCGCCGCCGCCCAATCCGCTGAGAACGAGACGCGGAAGATCGCCGAGGGCCGGGCGGACCCGGCCGCGATGTTGGACGATTTGCGCCTAGTGCGGGAAAAATCCTCCGCCCTGCAGGACCTCATCACCTCCATCCTGCAGGTGGCCCACATCGAGTCCGGCGTGACTTTGAGCAAGGTCTCCACCGACCTGGAGGAGTGTCTTGAGCGGGTCGTCGCTTCGTTTCGTCCGGTGGCGCAAAAGAAGGGGATCAGCTTGGAATGGGTCGTGGATTCCGAGATTCCCTCTTTTCCCTTGGACCCGAGCAAAATGGAGCGGGCCCTGGCCAATTTGGTTGGGAACGCCGTCAAGTTCACGGACGCGGGCGAAGTGATCGTCCGGCTTTCGCGGGAGGGGCGGGAGGCCGTCGTCACCGTCTCGGACACGGGGCCGGGGATCCCGGCCGAATTCCAAGAAAACCTTTTCTCCAAGTTTTCCCGGTCGTCGAGCGGCGTGACCTCCGCCAAGGAAGGGACGGGACTGGGATTATCCATCGCCAAAGGGTTCGTCGAGGCGCACGGAGGACGGATTTTGGTTCAAAGTGAAATCGGCCGGGGGACTTCCTTCATCGTCCGGCTTCCGATCGAGGAGGCGGTCCGGTGAACGAATCCATCCTGATCGTGGACGACGATAAGGAGTTGTCGGGCGTCCTGCGCCGCCTGTTGGAAAACGAGGGATACCGGGTGCGGGCCGCCTATTCGGCGGAAGACGGAGAAAACGAGATCAACAAAGCCGAGCCGTCGCTCCTCGTCCTGGACGTGAAGCTGCCGGGGATGAGCGGTTTCGACCTCTGCCGGAAGCTCCGTATAGGTCCCGACAGGAAATCCTTCCCCATCGTTTTCCTGACGAGCAAAGAAGAAGCCACGAACAAAGTCCTGGGGTTCGAACTGGGTGGGGACGATTACGTCTGCAAGCCCTTCAATCCGCCTGAGCTCCTGGCCCGGATCAAGGCCCGGCTGAGGAAACCCGCCGAACCGGCGGACCTTCTGAAAGGCGGGGCCGTCGCGTTGAACGTCCCCGTCCACGAGGTTCGGATCGATCGAAAGAAAATCAATTTGACTCCGAAGCAGTTCGACCTCCTCTGCCTCCTCCTTCGAAAAAAAGGCCGAGTCCTCTCCCGCGCCATGATCCATGATTCCCTCTGGGGCGGCGAATCGGGCGCGCAGGAAACCCATTCCATCGAGACCCTGGTCTATCGGCTTCGACAACGGCTGGGGAAACACGGGGACTGCGTTCAGTCGGTGGGCGCGCTTGGCTACAAGTGGCGGGACCTGTAGCTAATTCCCGGTGAAAAAGTCCCCGCGGCGTCATCGCGAGGCCCCGTCGTTTGGGGCCGTGGCGATCCCCTCCGTCGAAAAGAGGGGATTGCTTCGTCGCAAAAACCGCTCCTCGCAATGACGGGGGGACTATTTCACCGGGAACCAACTATTTTTCTCCGGCGACTTCCTTGATCCTCATCTCGGATTTGGCTTGGCGGAGGGCCTGCTTGGCCTGCTCGCGGTCCGGGTCGAGGCGCAGGGATTTTTCCCAACAATCAATGGCCGTCGCGATCTGACCGTCGGCGTAGGCGATCAATCCATCTTTGTATAAGGCGTAGGCCTTGTCGGGGTCGCGGGCGCCGGCGGCCGTCGCCGCCTTGGGCAAGGACTGCGCCGGCGGAGCCGACCTCTTGATCTTGTCGCCGACATGGGACAGCCACACCCGCGCCTCGCGGTAGCCGGGATCGATCTCCAGCGCCTCCAGCCACTTCTGGGCCCCGTCGATGAACTTTCCGGCTTGGTACAGCTCGATTCCCTGCTCGGTCAGTGCCGCCAGTTTCTTCTCCCGCTCCATTTTCTCCCGGGCGTCCCGGCAAACGGCCAAGTTCCTCGCCGCCGTTTCATGGCCGGGGTCGATGGCCAATATCTTCTTCCAATAATCTTCGGCCTTGGCGACGTAGCCCGTTTCCTGCAACGTGGCCGCCTGCTCCGTCCATTCCAATATTTTCTTTTCGTTCTCCTTCCGGACGATGAGCCGTCGAAGTCCGTCCAAGGCGGCCCGGAGCTTGGCGTCCTTGGGGTCGTCTTTAAGCGCCGCCGTCCACTTGGCGGAGGCCGCCTGCCAATTCCCGGCGTAGTAGGCCAACCAGCCCTCCGCCGTTTCCTGGTCCTTGCCCGTGACGAAACGCCGGCCGGCCAGGGCGGAAGAAAGCTCCTCCGATACCTTTTGGAAATAGGATTCCGCCAGCGCGCGGCTGCGCTCCTCCTCGAACCGGGACCCCAGATATTTTCCGACGCCTTCGGCGCTGGAGAGAAGGTCCTGCGGGCTTTGGCGGGCCCGGCCTTTGCCAAAAGCCTCCTTTAACCGCGCCATGACGGCCTCGGCATTTTTTCGCCTCTCTTCCAAAGACCTCCACGCCATCCGCACGGCTTCCCGGCGTTCGCCTGGTACGAGGGCGCTCTTTTGTTCATCCTCCTGAACCATCCTCCCGATGGTCCAAAGGAATTTCTTGGCGTCCCGGTTGTCGGGGTCCAATTTCAATATTGTCGTCGCCGACAGGAGGGCGTCCGCCCGGTCTCCGTCGCGGAAGGCGGAAACGAGCCGTTGCATCCAAGGGTCCACCGGACCCGAGGCGGCCCCCCGGCCGGCGCAGACCAAAACGATCGCCGTCACCGCCAGGTTAATGAGGCGCATCTTTGGAGGATTCCTCCTTCAACTTCAAGGCGGCCTCTCTCAGCCGCTCCACCGCGCGCCGATGGGTCGGGTTGATCTCCAATACTTCGTTGAATTTAAGGATGGCTTCGCCCACGCGGCCCTCCTGCAATAGCCGCACGCCTTCCTGGTACAGAGCCTCCTCCCTCCCGCCGAACCGAAACGACACCCCGATGCGGTGGACGTCCCCAAACCCTCCGTTGTCCGTCTGCAGGGAGTAATCGAGGCCGAAGTCCCCGAACCTCATCCCGAACCCGACCCGGAAACCGTTGGAAAAGTCTTTCGACTGAAGCCAACCCGCCCGCAAGGCGAGCCCCCGGTTGACCCAGAGCTCCCCGCCCAAGGAGAGGACGGCGCTTCCCACGGAGGGCTTTTCCAAATCAGCCGCCGCCGTCAACGCTTCGGAAAACAGCTGGCAGGCCGCTCCGGCGCCGAGAGTCCGGGGAAGAGACGTCTTCTCCGACTGGAACGCCGCTCCCGGCCCGATGTTTTTCGCCGCAACCCCGAACCGTGTATGGGAGAGCCAGCCGTCCACGTATGGGACGTACAGCGCCCCGGCGTCCGCCGTCCAAGTGCTCCCCGATCGGTCGGCGATCTTTTCCGTGATCCGCCCGACCCGTCCCCCGGCGAAAAAGGACGGACCGAAGGACCGCCCATACCCGAGGGAATACAGGAGGTCCCCCGCCTTGGCCGACCCCGTCCGCGAGCCGCTTCCGTCGAACGTGTCGAATCCTCCGAAATCAAACGAGTGAACTTCCAGCCCCAAGGCCCCGCCGCTCTTGAGGCTTTCGGCGATCCGAAGGCCGCCGTAGGAACCCGATTCCACGTAACGCATTCCCGTGAAAGACACTTCGCTTCGTCGGATCCGCCCCAGCGCCGCCGGATTGGCCGAGGCGTTGCCTACGTCGTCGGCCACGGCGATCCCGGTCCCCGCCATCGCCGCCTGCCTCGGCCCGTCGGTCAGTTGGAGGAAGTCGAACCCGGCGTCGCCGGGAGCGGCGAACATAAAAGATGGGCAGGCGCCGCAATATATGAGAGCGCACAACACCTTCAAAACTGTCCGACCGGGGGCCCATAAATCATCCACACTCATCCTGTCGAAGGATGGGCGAATTCCTCGGGCCAATGCTCGTGCTTCGACGGGCTCGGCACGAACGGCTTCTCCTGTCCCGAGACTCCCGCCGATCACCTGATCACCGCCAGTTTTCCCCGTTTCACTTCATTCCCGCTGGACACTCGGTAGTAATACATCCCCGACTTCACGGGCTGACCGTCGCTGTTCTTGACGTCCCACTGGTAGGTGCCGTTTCCTCCCGAGATTGGAATCTCCCTCAACAAACGCCCCGACACGGTGTAGATGCGGATCGTCGCGTCCTGCCCGATCCCGGAAAAGGTGATTCCCGAATCACCCGGGGATGCCCGGTAAGGGGTCGGGAACGCGATCGTCTCGGAGAGGTCGGTGTAGGCCTGGCCGATCAAGGCGAAGGCCGCTCCTTGCGGCGTCACGGCCGAGGCCCGGCGCGAGGCTAAGTCAACAGACGTGGGAAGCGGGACCCATAGGTTTCGCGCCTCGTCCAGCCAATGGACCGTCAAGGTCTTCGCTTGAAGCGGCGGCGATGTCCCGTCCACGATCCCGTCCCCGTCGGCGTCCGCGTAAGCGAGAAAAACGGTTACCGGCGCGGAAAATAGACGGGGAGTCCCCCCGGAATCCAATGCACCGATGGCCGCCGTCCCCCCGGCGACGGGAGCCCTCATGGCGTCGCCTGTGTTCGCCACCAGTTTTTGCGTCGCCGCCGCGGCGCCCGCGGGAGCGGGGGCGGCGGCCAAGTACCCGTCCACCGACAGGGCGTTCGACGGAACATCCACCGTCGCGCCGGACAATCCGTCGGTAACCACGTTGTGGGCCGTGTGGTCCATGATCGTGGTGAACCGAAGAGTTGTGGAGGTGGAGAGGTTCATCCCGAAGACGTCCTTCACCGCCGTCGTCACCGTCACCACGTACGTCCCGTTCCCCGCCAGCGGCGCCGTCGACGCGATCGTGATCACGTTCCCCGCCGTGTTCGAGCTCAACGTGAAGGCCACCGCCGCACTCGTCGATATCCCCAAATTATTCTTCACCAGCGTCCAACTCACCGCTCCCGCCGTCGAGGCTAGGTCCATGGGCTTCGTGAACGTCGCCGTCGCCGCCGTCGATAGCGCCACCCCGATCGTCCGGCCCACCGTAAGCCCCGTCAACGCCGGGACCGTCATTGCCGGGCACCAAGCCGATTGCGACGCCGGGACGGTACTGGTGTTGTTCACCCACTCATCCGCCGCCCATAACTCGAAATAGTGCGTGGCCCCGGGCCTCAAACCATCCCACGTGAACGCCTGGCTCGATCCCGTGCTCGCCGAAACCACCGGGATCACCCGCTGGGCCTGCCCCGGAACCGCCGACGCAGCCGTCGCCGCGTCCGTGGAATCGAAGATCAGAAACGAACCGCCCAAGATCGGCAGGCTCATCCCGTCGTCCCCGGGGGATGTCCAGGACAAGGCCACCTCTCCCTCCGTCGTCGCGGACGGCACCGCCAGGAAGACGGTCGGCGTCGCTGGCGGGGTGGTGTCCGACCAGTAGATCCGCCGGATGGATTGAAGCGTGTCGGCGTCCCCTATCAGTCCTCCGGCGGCGGCGTCCGGGAAATACCACCGTAAATTAGGGCTGGACTCCTGGACCACGATCCCATAGGAGGTCGAGTTCGTCCGGCCCCCCGTCGCATTGAACGCCATTCCGTAGAAAGTCGCGTTGGAGGTCAAGGCGCTCAAGGTCATGTAGGTCCGCTGTGTGGCGTCGGTGCCCAGGTTCGTAAAGGTAGAGGAAGCCAGAAACACCGGACCCGCCCCCGTCGCCTGGATGCCGTTCGAGTCCACGTTGCTTACCGTCGCGTTGTCCAGCGTCAGGCCGCCCGAGCTCACCACCGTGTAATAAACGCTTATCCCGGCCTGGCGGTCCATGGTCGTCGGTTCCGCCGCCGTGCCGCGCAAGACGAGGTTTTTCCCCGGTCCCACGGTCAGCTTCGATTTCCCTCCGTTGTAGGAGGGGGCCGAGGGGCCGAACACGAGGCTCTTTTGTTTTCCGGCGTCCTTGGAAGAAGACTGGAAGACGAACATCAGCCGGTCTTCGACGGCGGGGGCCCCTTCGTTGAAATCGAGGTAGAACCACGGGGACACCGACGGGACCGGAAGATGGGTTTGCGTCCCGGTGAAGGTGGCCAGGACTCCCGAAGAACTGCCCTCCACCACCCATGTGTGCGACGTGGCCGACGTGCATCGGATCATGAAAAGCTGTGTGACGGCCACCCCGTCGTTGGCGGGGTCCAGGGTCACCG
>Ga0182021_10004982_pt1 | contig 15677 bp, 11 predicted proteins | sample 612E3MmetaG_FD_120493 | JGI IMG/M metagenome (GOLD analysis project Ga0182021, IMG submission 120493) | Permafrost microbial communities from Stordalen Mire, Sweden - 612E3M metaG (Illumina Assembly) | ecosystem: Environmental > Terrestrial > Soil > Wetlands > Permafrost | place: Sweden... | reverse complement strand
GGGCAAGGATATCTCCGGAAAAACAGAGTGGACCGGCAAGGATATAAGGGTACACATCATTCACGGCTTTAAGGTTCCCGTTTTTATCAAAAACACTGAATTCATGCGACCAGCTTTTCGGGTTCAGGCATTCCCTGAGGAAAAGGTCCGCACCGGCATGGATCATGGCCGTATTGATTCCTGGATCCCGTTTCACATATTCCACACGGCTGACAGTCCACCCTGCATTAACATGCACCCAGCGGCCGAATTCTGTTAAAAGTGAAAAGTGAGAAGTGAAAAGCAAGGGGTACTGCTTCTCAATCGACTTGGCATACTTTTCCATTGAAACAGGGACCCTGGCAGACTGGTAAGAAATGGGAAGACCCCCACCGATATCGAAAATGGAAATGGGCGGCCAGCCTGTTGCTGATCGTTTTTGATTGATCTCGTTGACGAAATTGTAAAGCACACCAATGCCATTGAGCAGCATTTCCATCGAACATCCCTGTGATCCTACATGCAGATGAACCCCGGTAAGCCAGGGCCAGGTGAGAAATGCATCCCCGAGTTCTTGCCTTCTTGTCGTAACCGGGACCCCGAATTTTGAGTATTCACCGGCAACACTGGATTCCGCAATAGTACCGACACCCACTTGCGGGTTAATGCGGATCCCAATGGTACTTGATGAAGATGGGTTCTTCTTTTTTAATGAAGCAACCCTTTCCAGTTCTGCAAGTGAATCTATGTTGATGTGAACCCCTGCGGCCAGCGCAAATTCAAGATCCTGCCAGGTCTTGACCGGTGAATCGAAAACAATCTTTTCTGCAGGATATCCTGCTTTCAGTGCCATTTTCAGCTCGGCCAGGGAGGCGACTTCAGCTCCTGCGCCAAGAGGCCGGATAAATTCAAGGATCCTGCTCAGCGGGTTGGCTTTCGTTGCAATTGCATGGAGTGTGCCGGCAGGGAAGACCGAACTCAGATGTTGAATTCGTTCCTGAAGGAAGGAGAGGTCATGGAACATAACCAGTGTATCTTCTTCGCGGATAAGGCCTTTTATAAGTGCCGAGCGAAGCGCGTTTCCAATGGATTCTACAGAAAGGTTTGATGGGTACATAGGTCAGATATTTGTGACGCGTTACGCGTTACGTTGTTGAATCATCCCGCTATCGTGGGCCAGTTCAAACAGCCTTGCAATTGCTTTTCTGCCATCCGGCCCGAGGTCAAGCGTATAGTTGTTAACATAAAGATGTATGTGTTTCAACATCACTTCATCTTCCATTTCCTGTGCGTTGCATCGCACGAAATCCATAACTGATCCGGGGTTTCCCATGGCATAAGCCACACTCCTGTGCATGACCCGGTTCAACTTGTCCAGGGTTTCTGCTCCCAGCTTCTTTTGTGCAATGATCCCGCCCAACGGAATCGGGCAATGGGTCAGGTTTTCATAAGCTTCTCCAAGGTCGGCAATCTTCTGCAGTCCTCTTCTTTCATAAGTGAAGCGGTTCTCATGGATGATCACACCGGCGTCCACTTCATCCTTAAGAATGGCACCCTCGATCTCGTTAAATACCAGAATTTTTTTATGGTGAATCCGGGGTGCTAAAAGTTTAAGCAAGAGGTGCGCAGTGGTATATTCTCCCGGGATGGCTATCGTAAGATCATCCAGGTCGCCGATTGAATATTTCTTCTTGCTGATAAGCAGGGGACCGTTTCCAAATCCCAGCGCACTTCCGGAATCAAGCAAACGATAAGTAGGGGCGAGGTGCAGAAAAGCGTGGTAACTCACCTTGACCATATCAAGGGTGCCATCCATGGCCAGGTGGTTCAGTCTTTCCACATCCTCCATCCGGTAATCGAAATCCAGTCCTTCTGTATCGATCATCCCATGCACCATCGCAGCGAAAATGAAGGTGTCGTTCGGGCAGGGAGAAAAACCAAGATGAATAACCGTTCCCATTAATAATTACAAAGCACGATTTATTGAGTTTGTAAAGTTTGTAAAGTTATAAAGTTATAGAGTTATAGAGTTCTTGTCAATGAGAGCGCGGTGAAGAAAAGCTATTCGCCTATTCAGCACCACATCAACTCATCATCTCATTAGCTCGTTAGCTCATCAGCTCGTTAGCTCGTCAGCTCACTAGCTCGCTACCTCTTTTACAATATCGAGAAGAACTTGATTCAGGTTTGCCAGCGCCAGGGGGATATCCCATTTCGACTTGTCGCGCTCTTCCACGAAGTTCGAAATACAGCGGACCTGGTGAAAGGGAACGCCGGAAGTAATGCAGGCATAAAAAAATGCGGCTCCTTCCATACTTTCAACATCAGGGTGGAATTGATCCCGGATCTTGCGGATCGATTCAGGGTGTCCATGAATGGTATTGGCAGTGATTCCCCGCACTCTTTCAAGCTTCCGGAGAGAAGCACTTTTCAGGTTTGAATTGTTGAGCAGTTTCCCTGACCGGAAAGGTGGTTCATCAGGATCCATCAATCCAAGATCGAACAGCGAAATGAACTGGTCATTGTTTTCAGCCCCGAGTTCGCAGAAACATTCCTCCGTAACATTCACAACTTTCCCGATCGTAAGGTCAGTGGAAAAGGAACCGCAGATCCCTGCATTAAGTACGACATCATAATTGGATCCGGGCAGTTGCTTTCCCAGGTAGTATGCTGTGGCAGTCATTCCCATTCCGGTGATAAGGATATCTACCTTGTCATTACGGAACTGGTAATGTGCCAGGCTGTCATCTTCTTTCTGAACATAAGCGAATTTATCGGCAAGCGGGCGAATTTCAAATCGTGTTGCCGCAACGATCAATATCTTCATAAGTATAAAATTAACGGTAGGTCACTATAAAAGTACGGATTATACCGGCCTTTTATTGTATTTGGTGCCGAATTCCAGCCCATGAGCATTGGGTCCTCGTTCATTCCTTCTCAGCATGAATGCAAAGAACAGTCCGAAGAATCCAAGACTGCTAAAGATCCACATACCTAAATGATAACCGCTTGGATTGGCAGCGCTTGCCCCCGAAAAGTCATTTGCCCATCCAACCATCAGGTTAAAACCGGCCAAACCCATATTCTGGATCATCGTCATCAGCCCATAGGCTGTTCCAAGTTTTGAATGGTCAACGATCAATGCCACAGAAGGCCACATAATGGCTGGTATCAGTGAGAATGATATCCCCATAATCACCATCGGAATGGCAATATTTGGGAAATAGGTGAACAATGTCTTGATCATATTTCCGAAGTAAACCACCCCACTTAATAACCCGGTACTTTCTTGTGATGAGGAGAACAGGTCGATCACTGATTGGGGTAACTTTACAGCATGAACGACATATCCCATGATCAGGTATACAGGGATAATAAGTAGTGATCCAAACATCATCAGTAAGGACCGTTTACCGATCTTGTCCGATAACAAACCGAAAAGCGGTGTCAGGATCATAGCTGCAAGAGTAAGAAGGCTGGATAAGAATCCACCCATTCCGCGTGCCACGTCAACAGGCATTCCTACAAGGTGAACGTCCTTGAAGAATTTAACGGCGAAGGTCTGGAACGGAAACATGGCCGAATAAAAGGTGATACATAACAGTGTTATATACCAGAAGGATTTTCCGAATTTCAACAAGTCTTTAAGTACAACCTTGTCCTGGTTTCCTTCTTTTTGAAGGTTATATTTCTTTTCTGAGTAGATGTCGAGGAAGTAATAGATAGCCAGGGTTACAACAGCGATGAGGCCTGCCCCGACTGCGATCCACAATGGTTTCTGCCAATGGGCGAACATCGTCTTGCCCCAGGTAGGTGAATTGAGGGCAAGGAATGATCCCAGCCGTGCGATGGTCAGGTTGAGCCCGAAAGCAAATGACAGTTCTTTTCCTTTGAACCACCGGGCAATGATCGTCGTGATTGCAACGATCATGGATTCAGCGCCAAGACCGAAGATCAACCTTCCGGTAGCCATAAAAACGATATCTCCTTTTACGGTCGTGAAAAGAGCGCCCAGGAAGACAAGACATGCAAAGATCAGTGCCGCTTTTTTCGTGCCTATCTTATCTATAATTATGCCTCCGATCAAGACCATGAAGATATTCGGAATGCTATAAATTCCCTGCAACAGGCCAAGGTTCCCATCGGTAAAGTGCAGTTGGGTCTTCAGCACGTCAGCCAGCGGACTTATGCAATCATAAATATAGTAATTGCCAAACATGGCAAGGCTGATGAAGATGAGCACGACCCAGCGAAGAAATGCAGGCGGGTCCTTCTTTAATGCAAGGGTTTGAGTCATAAATGTGGGTTCGTTAGGGTTTTTGAAAAGTAATAAAGTAACAAAGTCACAGAGTGACAAAGTCACGAAATGAAGTTTCAAAAGTAATATAATTTGTTAAATTTAACGGGACAGGCTTCATTTTTCCTGTAATGGTTATCTTTGTAGAAAAAATTCTTATTCCTTCCTCATGAGTATAAAAAACAGCCTGATATCAATCCTGTTATTTCTTTCATTTTACCAGGGAGCACTGGGGCAGGTGTTAGGGCCGGAAAGGTCTAAACGGGTAGCTTTGAACCTGAATTCCGAACGGCCGGTGAATGTAAACCCAATGATCACCGTTACCTGGGACCAGGATTGTTACTATAACGAGAAGTGTCCGCATGACACATCTTCCAGTGCACCTTGTTATCATACCTTGGCCGGCAGCGGGGCTGTTGCCATGGCCCAGATCATGAAGTATTACAATTATCCGCCCCACGGATTCAATTCCCACACTTATTACCTGCCTGTGTATGGAAACCTCTATGTGGACTTCAGCGCCACTACTTACGACTGGTTGAATATGCCTCAAACCCTGACCGCTTCAAATGATGCAGTTTCCACGCTGATTTACCATTGTGGAGTCGGACAGGAAATGAATTACGGCCCGTTACATTCAGCCTCCGTCTTATCCATGATCGACACTGCTTTTCGTAATTATTTTGGGTACAGTCAAAATGCAGTCTGGAAGTGGAAAGCTGATTATCCCCTGGATCAATGGCTGATCATGCTCAGGGCAGAACTGGATGCCGGCCGGCCATTATTGTATTACGGATACGACGGCGGGACAGACGATAAGTTCTTTATTTGTGACGGATACCAGGGAACCGATAATTTTCATTTTAACTGGGGGGCAGGAGGAACCGACGATGGTTATTACTTTCTCAACGACCTGACACCCGGAACCCACAATTATTCTTATGCACAGGGTGCAATTTTCAATCTTGCTCCTTCATTGGCAAACACGATGACCATGGATTTTGAGTCTGTTTCCGATTTCTCCCTTACCTTCAGCCCCTGGACGGTAAAAGATGTGGATGGTGACAGCACCTATGGGATCCAGGGTCATGTTTTCCCAAACAATGGTTCCCCCATGGCTTTCATCGCTTTCAACCCTGCCCTGGTCAATCCTTCCATGTCATCGGACACTGCGCTCCAACCGCATTCCGGCAGCAGGTTCGGCGCCTCCTTTGCAGATATTAACCCGCCCAACAACGATTGGTTCATTTCTCCTCAAGTCCAGCTTGGCACCGACGGGCAGTTTTCCTTCTGGGAGCGATCCTATACCGGCAAATATGGATTGGAAAAATTCAATGTACTGGTTTCCACTACTGACAATAACCCTTCCAGTTTCACTCGTATTTCAGGCTCGGCGCCGGTTTTAGCACCTCTGTTATGGACAAAGAAAACCTACTCGCTTTCTGCCTATAACAATCAGAAGGTATATGTAGCCATACAATGTGTTTCTGACACCGCATTTATTTTCATGATCGATGACCTTGAAGTAAAGACCAGTTCCACTTCCTCTTTGTCAGCCGATTTTATTGCAAGCAAAACCACGATACAGGCAGGAGAGAAAGTGAATTATACAGACGAGTCAGCAGGGAATCCAACCTCCTGGACCTGGTCTTTCCCGGGAGGATTTCCTTCCGGTGCAAATCAACAGAACCCTGCAAACATCCGCTATGACATTCCGGGCGTTTATGATGTTACCCTTAAGATCAGCGATGGAAGCGGAACAGATTCTATAACCAAGTACAGTTACATAACCGTTACCGGTTACCCTTCCTATATGTCGCTTGATTTTGAAAGCCTGGCAGATTTTACCCTGAATTTTAATCCCTGGTCGGTTTATGATGTCAATGGAGGTGCCACCTGGGGAATCGATTCCGTAAGTTTTCCGAACAGTGGGGTTCCAATGGCTTTCATCTGTTTCAACCCGTCAGCAGCAGTGCCACCCCCTGTTAATATGGCAGCGCATTCAGGATACAGGTTTGGCGCCTGTTTCTCCTCGATATCATACCCAAATAATAAATGGCTGATATCCCCAAAGATGACCCTGGGAAGTGATGCCAGTATTCGTTTCTGGGTTCAGACCTACAATCCCGCTTACGGCCTTGAGAAATATAACGTAGCTGTTTCCACCACCGGCACCAATCCGACTAACTTCGTTATGCTGAACGACACTCCCCTGGATGCACCCGCTGACTGGACCAGACAAAGTTTTTCGTTGTCAAACTATTCCGGTCATGAGGTTTATATCGGGATCAATTGTGTATCCAACAACCAGTTTATTTTCATGATCGATGATATTGAGATTGGCTCTGCTCTTGGCATGGATGAAACACCCGATATTTCAGGTGTTATGATTTACCCTAATCCTGCAAGTGATCATGTTTTTGTGGACTTCGGTAAAAAAAGTATGTCTGTGACGAACATGGTATTGATGAATGAAACAGGAATCATCCTGAAAGAAATCCCCATAAACCGCGTGATCAGTGACATTTTCAGTATTTCTTTATCAGGACTTGCTCCGGGGATTTATTATCTGGTGATTAATTCGGGAGAAGGAAGGATCGTGAAGAAAGTTGCGTTAGTAAATTGAAGTTGCGGTTTCGAAGTAGAAAAAATGCACGACAGAAAACAAGTACATACTTTAAAAATGATATTTTGAAAAAGGCGAGCTGTTTATCAATCATCATTCTGATCCTTCTTACAATAATGCCGTCTGGTATTATACTGGGACAGCTTAGTTCGGGCGGATTGCCTGCGAGTACCCTCTATTCCTTACCGTCTGATGACCGTAATGTTATCAGCGTGAACCGCCCGGATATGGATGTGATCCGGAATGAAGATGAGAAGTTTGCCTCTCCCTATCGTTTTGCCGTGATCCTGCCCGTTGACATCAGTCCTGAATCGTCCGGAAAATGGGAACAGGCACCTGATGGAGGGCGTATCTGGAGGGTTTCTGTATCAGTTCCCGGTGCACATGCACTATCTGCTTATTTTGATAGATTCGTCTTGCCCGAGGGGGGAAAGGTTTTTTTTTATAACCCTTCGAAAACCCAGGTGATCGGAGCTTTTACCTCAAGAAACAACGTAACCGGAGGTTATTTTGCCACGGAACTGATTGCCGGTGAACGGTTTATCATGGAATATTCCCAGCCCTCCGGTGCAAGGGTTGCTCCTTTGATCCATATGTATAGTATTGATTTTGCCTACCGGGGAGTTGGTTTCCTCGATTCCTACGGGGACGTGGAAAACCCGACAGGTGCATGCGAAGTTAATGTAAGATGCCCGGAAGGTGATTCCTGGTTCTACCAAGAAAGGGGTGTGACCCGCATTAAGATCAGGAAAAACGGAAACAGTTACTGGTGTACCGGTTCGCTGCTAAACAATGCCCGTAACAATTTTGTCCCATATATGCTTACGGCCGATCATTGCCTGTCCGGAGCCACTGCAGCGGATCTTCAGCAATGGATCTTTTATTTTAATTTCGAGTCTCCCACTTGCACGACAGTCACTCCATCCTATTCAAATACAATGACCGGTGCCACTCTCAAGGCGCATGGCGGGGATTCGGGCGATACCGGCTCGGACTTCTGCCTGGTTCTGCTGAACCAGAATATTCCTGACACTTTCAACGTCTATTTCAATGGATGGAACCGGAAAGACACAACCAGTCCATCGGGAGTAGGGATCCATCATCCGGAAGGGGATCTGAAAAAAATATCCACTTATGACAAACCGCTGGTCACGGTGAATTACTATGCCAATCCAAACCCATGCCACTGGAAAGTCTCCTGGATCGCAACCCCCAACGGCCATGGTGTAACAGAACCGGGTTCTTCCGGATCACCCTTGTTTGACAAATATGGCAGGGTAGTGGGTACCCTTACGGGTGGAGATTCTTCCTGCGACCCCGGGAACCTGGACTCGCCGGATTATTACGGAAAATTTTCCTGGTCATGGGATAAAAACGGAGCCGACTCTACAGTACGGCTGAAGGATTGGCTTGATCCCGACAACATGGGGATTCAGAATATGGAGGGCCTTCCGCTCGGTATCCCCGGCCTGTCCAAAAATTTTACCATCAAACTTTCTCCAAATCCTTTTACCGATAAGATTCGGATTGAAGTTGAAGGCAGGAACGGACAAACGGCAGAAATTGAAGTGCTGAACCTGATGGGTATTACCCTGTGGTCAGGTATGACTTCTTTTGGATCATCACCTGTTTCCTTCTCTTTTCCGGGCTTATCTTCCGGTTTGTATTTTCTCCGGATCACATTTCCCGGATCCGTATCCACTGTAAAAATGATCAGACAATAACCGGATGGAAAGTGTTTTCAACGAGCAGTTCATTCTGGAATCAAGGGTACCGGCTCCTCTGAAGCAGATCGCTTGTAAAGTTGTTGCGGGCGAGCGGATCCTTCCTGAAGAAGGGATCCTCCTTTATGAAGAAGGGGAACTGGGTTTTTTGGGGATGCTCGCCGAGCTGGTGAGGTTTCGCCTCAATGCAAACGATGTTTTTTTTATCCGGAATTTCCATATCGAACCCACCAACATCTGTGTGAATAAATGCAGGTTCTGTTCCTATTCTCATCATTTCAGTCCTAAAAAATGGGACCTCCCGGTGGAGGAAATGCTGGAAACAGTCAGGAGACAGGATGAAAATGTGAGGGAAGTCCATATCACGGGAGCTGTTCATCCCGAAAAGGATATCTATTATTATGAAGGTTTTTTGCGGAAGATCAAATCCTTGCGGCCCGATCTTCACATCAAGGCATTGTCCGCCGTTGAGCTTGAATACATCATCAAAAAAGCCAGGATCAGTTACGAACAGGGATTGAAGTTCCTCCAGGCTGCAGGACTGGATTCCATACCCGGGGGCGGTGCCGAGATCTTTGATGAAAAGATAAGGCAGGAGATCTGTGCAACCAAAGCCTCTTCGGAAAGCTGGCTGGAAATCCATGAAACGGCTCACCGCCTTGGGATCACTTCGAATGCAACAATGCTTTACGGGCATATTGAGAATTACGGCCACAGGATCCGGCACATGACCCTGTTGCGGGATTCCCAGGACCGTTACGGAGGCTTCAATGCTTTTATCCCGCTGAAATTCAGGAACACCAACAATGAATTGTCGGGGGTCCGTGAAGCTTCCGTAATTGAGGACATGAAAAACTATGCTGTTGCCCGCATTTTTTTGGATAACTTTCCTCACCTGAAAGGTTACTGGCCGATGATCGGTAAACCGCTTGCCCAATTGTCGCTATCGTTCGGCGTCGACGACATGGATGGCACCATCAACGATACCACGCGAATCTATTCCCTGGCAGGGGCATCTGAACAGAATCCGCGGATGACGGTTTCAGAGATGAAAGCATTGATACTTGATGCGAAAAGGGATCCGGTGGAAAGGGATTCGTTATATCAGGCAGTCGGCAATTGACAATTATTTTGCCTTTTCGCTAATTGTCATTGCGAGGAACGCTGCGACGAAGCAATCATCAACTCATCAGCTCTCCAACTCATCAACTCATCAACTCATTAGCTATGAGGTCGTGAACTTTTGTCGCAATTTCTTTGGGATCCAGCTGCGCAATCTCTTCATAGGGGATCGGATCCATAATCACCAACCTGATATTGTGATTTTTGTGGATCAGCAGGCTGTTCTTATTTATGGCGAAGTAGGTTCCTTTGATTACAAGAGGAAGGATAGGGGATTTTGTATCCAGGGCAAGACGGAAAGCACCTGTTTTGAAAGGTTGAATGTTTCCATCCCGGGTACGTGTTCCTTCCGGGAATAACATGACCGAATTCCCGGCCCTGACTGCATTGGCAGTTTTATCCATCATCATGAGCTTGCTTCTTCCCCTGGTCCTCACAATTGAAATATAGCCATTCAGCCACATGTTCCAGCCGATAAAAGGATAATAGAACAGCGATTGTTTCGCGACCCATTTGTAGTGGCGGTACAACCTGAACAGTACCAGGATATCCGCACCTGACTGGTGATTTGAAACCATCACATAGGTCTTTTTTGGATCAATCTTCTTTTTCCCATCAATACGGGTCTTCCAGTAGGGATTTATACCCAGCACCAGATCGGCCCATAAGCAGGTCACCTTATGAAGGATGAAACGTCTTCTGTCGAAAAGAACGGTAAGAAGCCAGATGAGAAAGGTTAATGGAAAGAGAATAGCCGAAATAAAAAACAGGGTGAACCAGAAATAGCAGGATACCAGGTAATCAACAGGCCGGTCGGCATTATTTCGAACTATGTTCATTTTTCAATACTTCAATTGCTTTTCGCTATTTGCTTTTTGCTATTCGCTTTTCGCATTCAGACTACTGACCTCTAACCTCTGACCTCCGACTTCCAATACATCATTCTTCCTCCAACGCCTTGTGAACGCTGTATGATCTCCACTTTTCAATCACTGATTTCAAGTCATCCGGGAGGTCGCTGTCGAAAAAAATATATTTCCGGGTCGACGGATGAATGAATCCCAGTGACCTGGCATGCAGCGCCTGCCGGGGCATCAGTTTAAAGCAATTCAGGACAAACTGCTTGTACTTTGTAAACGTTGTTCCTTTCAGGATCTCATTACCTCCATATTTTTCGTCATTGAACAGGGGATGTCCGATGTGCTTGAAGTGTGCACGGATCTGATGGGTACGCCCGGTTTCCAGCACGCACTCCACCAGGGTTACATAGCCGAACCGCTCAATTACTTTGTAATGTGTCACGGAATTCCGGCCTTTCTCTTCCTCCTCGTAAATTTTCATGACCAGCCTGTCGCGGGGATCACGTGTGATGAAGCCGGTGATTGTTCCTTCATTTTCGCGCAGGTTGCCCCATACAAGCGCAATATATTTACGGTCGATGGTATGCTCGAAAAATTGTTTGGCCAGACGGATCTGTGCCATTTCATTTTTCGCAACCAGGAGTATCCCCGAGGTGTCTTTGTCGATCCGGTGCACAAGGTAAACCTTTGGTTCAGGATCCTCTTTTCCGGCCTCCTGGAAATGATATAGCAAAGCATTCTGCAAGGTGCCGGTAAAGTTGCCGTGACCCGGGTGAACCACCATCCCCGCTTCTTTGTTGACCACGATGATATCTGCGTCTTCATAAAGAATCGTAAACGGGATATTTTCCGGATAGATTTCTGTATCCCTTGGAGGATGGGGAAGTACGATGCTGATCACATCTCCCGGCTTGACCCTGTAATTGGGTTTGATCACCGATTCATTCACAAGGATGCTTCCTGCATTAGCGGCATTCTGGATACGGGTCCGCGATGCATTCTCCATTTTGTCGGCAAGATATTTATCGATGCGGAGAAGGCTTTGCCCTTTATCGACCACAAACCGGAAGTGTTCGTACAATTCGGTATTCTCGTCTGCAGTTACACTGTTATCGGTCATGATAGTTGATAAATGGGATTAAAGGATCATTTCATGATAATCAGCTTGGATACGAAATGCTGAAAAGTCCTTGTGTTCTGAGCTTCGATGAAGTAAATTCCTGAAGGAAATCCTGAGACATCCATGGTATTCATCCACCGCGAATGATAAACCTGTTGCCCGGTCAGCCCGGATAGGGTTATTGTCCAGTTATCCTTGTCCTGAAGGGAGGATTCATCCAGGGAAATTGTAACCAGTCCAGTGGAGCAGGGGTTCGGGTAGACTTGCAGGCTTCCTTTACTTGCCAAACCGTTGGCGATCCCAAGTGGAAGAGGCTTTCCGATAACCGGCCTGACCATGAGTGCACCGGTAATTATGGTTGAGGAAGCGATCCAGGGCCCCGTTACATTGTAAAAGAGATTGGCAGTCGCGTTATCAAATGTATCGAAACCGATATTGAGATTGTCATCAGTGGTCTGGATCGTTCCTACGTAAAAGGTCCCGCTGATTCTTACAGGCCAGTTAAGGCGGTATTCGGTAAATTTGTTGAGACTGTCGGAATACTGGGCTAAAACCAGCTGTGAATAGGCGGTATCACCAGGAAAACCGCTGTTATCGTTCCAAACGGTGAGGTAAAAAAACTGTATGTTGCTTTGATCAAGGGTATGATTAAAATAAATGCGGATGGCCCTGAGGGTATCCGGAGATTTGTTAAGTTTGAACCGGTATGCCATCTCTCCGCCGGTTCCCTTAAGGCCATAACCGGCTTCAGGGGTGCCGTCATCATATGCATAATAATTATAAAACTGCTGGTAACCGGTCATGGTGTCAGCCAGGGTTGATCCGGGAGCAAGGTCACGGACGATATGCCTTACCTCGAACAGGCTGGTGTCGGAAGAGGAAATCGGGAATGTAAAGGGGACCTGCGGATGTATTGTATATCCAAACGAAAATGGGTTATAGGATGAAAGGTTGATTTGGGGGCTCTCATAGTTTTTGGTGAAACTGCCTCCGGGCTGGGTGACATTGTACGAATATTTTACGCTGTGCGGCACCACATCCCGGTTTGTCAGGATCATCGATAACGAATCGATCATTTCGTTAGAAGGATTGTTGCAGAATTGGGTATAGGGCATCGACTGGTAATTCTTCAGCAGGGAAGGAGGCCTGTATATAAACCGGATCTCCGGGTGTATCGTGTCATGCAGGTTTCGCCCGTAATTCAGGTATACCTGGTCAATGTTCCATTGACAGCAGTTGCTTTGCCAGCTGGCCTGTATGCCAGCTGCAAGACTGACATAATTATAAAACTGAAGCCGGAATTTATTTTTGAAAAAGACTGTATCCGTGATGGGTATCATGACCCTCCTGAAGTAAAGGCTATCCTCCAGGTAGAACGAGTCACGCGCCATACCCTTGACTGACCAGATGTGCCTCCAGGTGTCGGGGATTTGATAGAGATTCGTGTCACCGGGTGCTACACTGTCGTGTTTGGGCTTCAGCAGAAACTGGAGAACCAGTGAATCGGATGTATGAGGCGGTAATCCTATTCCCTGAGGCTGATAATAAAAACTCAGGTACACTGAATCGGAAGGACTTAATGCCCTGGGCACAGGCGAAAAAACCGAATCCAGCCGAAGGTACCGGGAAGTCAGGTGGTCAGCAATGAATGAAAGAGGTCCACCAACTGCATCCGGGTACATGGAGCCGCTATCGTTGATCGCATCCAGCGTAACCACGCCAAGGTCGATAGGATAATACGGGTAATCGGTATTTACAAACCCATAATGGTCAATCCAGCGAAGAGAAGAAGGAAATACCCCGCCTGCAGAAAAGTCATCGTAGAAAGGCAGGGTAATGGGGATGGTATCTTCTCCATTTCCTGACTTAAGCATTTTATCTTTCAGAAATTGTGCTTTGACGACCGGGTTGAACTGCAAACCCGTTACTACTTCCTGCGCAGAAAGGCCGGCACTAAGGAAGAGGAAAATACTTATGTATATGGACCGCATTATAGCTTTATTACGAATTGAGTTATAAAGTTTGTAAAGTTCTTAAAGTTTATAAAGTATTAAGTTCATCAGTACGAAAGCTCGCCAATTACATGGAGTCTTGTTCCGCCGGTTGCTCCTTGCTCTCCGCCTGGCCTCTTGATCCCATACCCACCGTAAGTTCAATGACCGATCCTTTGTCGAGGTGTGTTCCGGCTGTGATCACCTTGCCATTGTATCGCTGCTGTTGAACTGCATCGGCATCAAAAGTTGGAATATACGAGATTTTTCCCGTTTTCAGTCCGCAGCTTTCGAGCGTATTGATGGCCTGGCGCAATGTTAGGAACTTCAGGTCGGGCATCGTGGTTTTTTCCGGGTTAGTAGAAACAATGGTCAGGTAAATCTTCCTGCTTTCTTTTACTTTCGAGTCAGGATAAGGATCCTGGTGCAGAACAGTCCCTTTGGGCCTGGTCAGGTCAAAAACGGAATCGATCACCACAAAATCAAATTTCGCTGATTCTTTTCCGGCCATAACCTCGTCAATCTTCATCCCGGTATAATCCGGAACAATATAATAGGTTCCGTGCTGGGTGTAAATCCTTAATGCAAATAATACCAGCCATACCAGGACGCTGATAATTACAATCATCCCCGCCAGATGTTTGAGAAATCTCTTGGAGCATAAAAACCGGAAAAAATCCATCCTCCCGTTTTTGTTTAATTAACCGGAAAACCTTTACTTTATTGTATTTCTTTACAAACCTACGGGGATTTTACCAGATTCGCAAATATGGGGGAGGGAAAATGAGGTCAGAGGTCGGAGGACCGAGGTCGGAAATCAGAGGGGGCAATATGATATGTTGAGAAGAAACTCATCATTCAAATTCCGAATTCCAAATTCATGATGAATAAGAATTTCGCTTTTCGCCAATTCGCTATTTAAAATTTATCCTAATTTTGTCAGGCATAAAACAAAAAATCATGCTGAATGTTGCCATTGTGTGCGGAGGAGATTCCGGCGAATATGAGGTTTCTGTGAAAAGCGCGGGACAGGTTTTTCATCATCTCGACAGGGAAAAGTTCATGCCCTTCCTTGTTGTTATCAACAAACAGGGCTGGGTATGCAGGATGGATGGAAAAGATGTCCCGGTGGATAAAGATAATTTTACCTTTCTCCACAAAGGAAAAACGATACGGTTTGATGTTGTTTTCAATGCAATTCATGGCACGCCGGGCGAAGACGGTAAGCTTCAGGGATATTTCGATATGATCGGAATTCCTTATACCTCCAGCGGAGTCACAACTTCTGCTTTGACCTTCAATAAGAGCTTCTGCAAGAAAGTCGTTTCATCTATGGGTGTGAGGACCGCGAATTCAATTCACCTTTACCGTCGTACCCAGGATCCGGTTTATGCAATCTGGGAGGAGATCGCCTTTCCCTGCTTCGTGAAGCCAAACAATGGAGGTTCCAGCGTAGGGATGTCGAAAGTGAACAAGGCAGAGGAACTGGAAGCGGCACTGGAAAAAGCATTTCAGCAAGATGAAGAAGTGCTCGTAGAGGATTTTATCCTGGGACGCGAACTTACCTGCGGAGTGATCCGTTCGGAAGGAAATTTAATTGCATTTCCTGTCACCGAGATCATTTCTAAAACGGATTTCTTCGATTATGAAGCTAAATATAAGGAAGGACTGGCGGAGGAAGTGGTGCCGGCCAATATCACGGAGGACGTTTCTGAAAAATGCAGGAACATTTCCATTGATCTTTATGAGAAATTGAATTGCCGTGGGGTGGTCAGGTTCGATTACATTTATAGTAACTATCTGTTTTATTTCCTGGAAGTGAATACGGTTCCGGGATTATCCGAACAGAGTATCGTTCCGAAAATGGCCCGTGCGCACGGATGGACAATGACGGAATTGTATACACGAATGATCGAGGAATGCCTGTGATGTTTATCGTATGGTAGAAAAACTCTTAT
>Ga0182021_10004981_pt1 | contig 15680 bp, 19 predicted proteins | sample 612E3MmetaG_FD_120493 | JGI IMG/M metagenome (GOLD analysis project Ga0182021, IMG submission 120493) | Permafrost microbial communities from Stordalen Mire, Sweden - 612E3M metaG (Illumina Assembly) | ecosystem: Environmental > Terrestrial > Soil > Wetlands > Permafrost | place: Sweden... | reverse complement strand
GATATCCGTGTGAACCACATCGGTGCATACCAAGGTCTTCGTTCTGACCTGTCTGATGTTGTCGCAACGCTTGCGAGAACGCGTCGATCGAGAGAGGGCGGAACTTCCGCAAGTTCCTGGTTGGCGATGCGCGCATGAACATGCGATGCCAGCTTTAGAAACGATCGGCACTCTTTGCACCGCGAAAGGTGAGCAAAGAGTTTTGAGGTGTCTTTGTCGCTCAGCGCATGGTCGACATAGAGGCTGATGCGTTGTTGGTAGTTTTCGTGGGTCATGGGAAATCCTTAATGGTGCGTCATCACGAGGAGTCCCGCTGCGTTTGAGCGGGACGACGAAGTGACCTGCATGTGCGGGGGAGTCATGCTATGATCTCCTCATATAGGTCCCGTCGTTCTTGGTTCATTTTCTCGATGAGTTCAAGCTTCTTTCGTCTTGATCCAGCTTTGATCTGTTTCTCACGCTGGATTGCGGAAATGGGATCATCAAAGACTTTATAGTACACGAGTTGGTTCACGTGATAGCGTCTGGTAAATCCCTTGTTAGCACCTCCCCTATGTTCATGCATCCTGCGTGCGAGGTCATTCGTCACACCAGTATACAACACGGTGTGCGTTGCGTTCGTCAAAATGTAGACAAAGAATTGCTTTTGCATGTTCAGCTTCCCGTACTTGATTCCCCTCCCGCTTGCAGATTGCTTCGCCCCGCCGGCATTTTTGTTCCGATGAGCGGCGGGACTCGCAATGACACACGCTCGAATGGCTTCATTGATTGAAATACGGCTTCAGCTTTTCCGCCAGCGCCTTCCGCGCCTTGAACAATCTCGACTTCACAGAACTTTCTGTGCTTCCTGTAATCGCTGCGATCTCTTCGTAGGAATGCTGCTCATATTCCCGCAGAAGCAGCACTTCCCGGTATTCCACTTTGAGCGAATCGATACATGCTGCCACGACTGCTTTCGTATCGTTTTCCTGGGTGACCGTCAGCGGTGTGTCGTTTGTCCAGACCGAGTCTTCGTCCACCCTTCCGTTCCCGTGGAGCTTGCGAAGCATCTTGAAGACTTCATTGCGGGCAATGGTGAAGAGCCATGACCGGAAGACGCTTGTGTCAGTCAACGTCCCCACGTTGTAATACATTTTGAGAAATGCATCATGTGTCGCATCTTCAGCCAAGGACCGATCGCCCGTCAGCTTCAGACAAAACGTGAAGATGTGACTTTTGTAGCGATGATAAAGTTCTTCGAATGCACTCGCGTCACCGCGCCGCATGCTCTCAACGAGTTCTTCATCTGACGGGAATTCCAATGGGGGGCCTTTGGGGTCTTAACGGCTGCCCTAATTTGCCATAAGACCCGCAAAGAAGCAAAAAGTTGCTACAAGGGAGTATTGACCTTCAGGGGGTTTTCGGGCATGATCCGGAACCTTCGGAAGGTTGGTGGGGCCCAAGCGATGGGGGGGAACACAGAAAACAACACTTTTGTGTCTCTATCAGAAGCATTACACAGAGAGACACAGAGAACAATCCTTTTATGTTCCAATTAAAGGCATTACACGGAGAGACACAGAGCACGATCCTCTGTGGAACTCTGTGCTTCTCTGTGTAACTCTGTGTCCCAACTGACAATGCTACAGCGAGAATCACGTGAGTGTATTTTCCCGGATGAGGTACAGGCGGTTGTCTTCCACCCGGTACAGAAGCGGTGCAACGACGATTCCAGGATATCGCAATCGAAGCCGCTTGACTTCACTGAGGATGAAATCCACTTCATTGCCAATCTCGAACATCGGCGCAAAGTGAAAGAAATGATCTTCGGCTGCCTGAGGCTGCCAGCCGGCTCCTTTGACCAACCCCTGGATGAACTGTTCCTTCCGCGCGATCAGATTGACCATGCCACACTGTGTGTGTCCAATCAGAGCGATGCAGCGAACTCCACCGACAGCGATAGCATAGGAGACTTTAAATTCACTGTACCTCAAATTTGCACCGCCGGTACGAATGATATAGGCGAAGTTGTCCGGCATGTGCAGGTGCTTCCGGTTGTCCATACACATCCCTATCAGTAACTCTGCGTTGGCATAGGAGCCAAACTGCCGATTGAGATTATGATATTCGAGAAGATGTCCAATGGGTGTCTCCTGATACTCTGGGAGAATATCGCCTCTGGATGATATCGTAATCAGTCTATTCATTTGATTTCCAAACGAGGGCCGTTTCGAGAGAGACACTGGATGATTTCTTCTGCGGAACTCTGCACGCCTTTGTGTATAGCTGTGTCCCAAACAAAAACATTACACAGGGAGACACAGAGAACAACCCTCTTTGAAACCCTGTCCTCCTCTGTGGAACTCTGAGCTCCTCTGTGCACCTCGGTGTCCCAAATAAGAACGTTACACAAAGGAGTGACACCGAATATTAGATTGGTAACTTCTTAGCATATCACCTTCTGGCTCAGAAAATATAGCCGCTTTCTCCGTGCTGGCTCAGGTCGAGGCCTTCCACTTCTTCCTCTACCTTCACCCGTAATCCCATCGTGCGGCTCAACACCTTAAGAATGACAAACGTCATAACAAAGGCATACGTTCCGGCAGCGAGAATACTAACCGCCTGGATCCCAAGCAAGGATGCATTGCCGTAGAATAAGCCGTTTGCCCCGGCAGCATTGATCGCTGTTGATGCAAACAATCCAGTCGCGAGCGCACCAAATGCGCCCCCCACACCGTGAACGCCGACGGCGTCCAGTGAGTCATCGAATCCAAACTTGTTCTTGAAATTTACACCATAGTAGCAGAGCACTCCGGCAGCGAGTCCGATCGCGAGCGCAGGAAGCGGACCGACAAAACCGGAGGCCGGAGTAATGGCCACAAGTCCTGCGACACATCCGGAGGCGGCACCGAGGATGGTCGGTTTGCCGCGTTGAGCCCACTCTATAAAGAGCCATGAGAGTGCTGCAGCGGCGGCAGCAATGTGTGTCGTGACGAATGCCGACGTCGCAAGTGCGCCTGATGCCACGGCACTTCCTCCATTGAAACCAAACCACCCAAACCACAGGATCGAGGCGCCAAGGAGGGTCATAGTCATGTTATGAGGAGGCATGTTGTCATGCCCATGGCCTTTTCGCTTTCCAACAATAAGCGCAGCGGCAAGAGCTGATACGCCTGAGCTGACGTGGACAACCAAACCGCCGGCAAAGTCGAGTGCACCAAGATTGTGGATCCACCCTCCCATTCCCCACACCCAGTGGGCCAACGGTGCATAGACAAATGTTGACCACGCGAGGATGAAGACGACATATGTGCTGAACTTGAATCGTTCGGCAAACGCCCCCGTGATGAGCGCCGGCGTGATGACGGCGAACATCATTTGAAAAATCATGAATGCCTGATGCGGCACCGTCGCTGCGTAGTCGGGATTCGGCTCCAGTCCAACACCGTTCAATCCAGCCCATTGCAGACTGCCGATGACGTGTCCGATATCAGGTCCGAAAGCGAGGCTGTACCCAACGAGCACCCACTGAATCGTAACGACGCCGAGTGCTATGAAACTCTGCATGATTGTTCCAAGGACATTTTTCTTCCGCACCATGCCGCCATAGAAGAGTGCAAGCCCCGGGGTCATGAGCATGACGAGAGCCGTTGAGATCAAGAGCCATGTTGTATCGCCGGTGTCGATTTTCAAGTGAGTCTCCGAGTTTGGTCGTTGGTAGTTCTGTGGGGGAAGTCAGGAGTCAGAATGGAGAGTATTCTGGATTCTGGATTCTGACTTCTGCTTTTCTAAAGCGCTTCTTCTCCCGACTCTTCCGTTCGCACGCGAATGACTTCTTCGGCCGGGAGGACAAAAATCTTTCCGTCGCCAACCTGACCGGTCTTCGCAGTCTTTAGAATAGTCGAAAGGGCGGCTTCAAGGCGATGATCCGGGACGACAAGTTCAAGCTTGATCTTCGGGAGGAAGTCCACCTTGTATTCCGATCCACGATAGACTTCCGTGTGTCCCTTTTGCCTGCCGACACCTTTCACTTCAAGAATCGTCATGCCGTGGAAACCGGCCTCAAGAAGGGCTTCCCGAACTTCCTCAAGTTTGTGCGGACGGATAATCGCTTCAATTTTCTTCATGCAAACGGGCCCTTTACTTAGTAAGCTCTAGAGTGATAAATGCAGTATATAATAAGGCTGCTTCTAATAACACATAACAATATAAGGAAATTCCCGAGATTGTCAAGAATGAGAAGGTGGGGGATATGGGGAAATTGCTGTTCCGAAATTCGTGAAGATGTCTACGTTGAAGAGAACACAAAACCCGCCGGCTTGATGGTCCGGCGGGTTTTGAGTAAGAGCGGAGACTCTCAGTTTGCCTTCTACTTCTGCACGCGAGGCAAAGAGAACACAATGGGCACACGTATCACGGTCTTTTCCGGCATTCCGTTGGCTTGTCCGGGGATGAATGTCCACGTCCGGGCCAGACGTACGGCAGCACTATCCAAATCTTCACGTGCGTGAGTTTCGAACTCCACCTTCTCCACACGTCCATAGAGATTCAGATTAAGCTTGAGCGTTACGATGCCTTCGAACTTGTCCTTCTGCGCAGATTCTGGATACCAGTTGCTTGACACCATGGGAGATTGACCGATAAGGTACGGTTGCTGCCGCATCAACGTGTACCCACCGTTAGGCCCTACTGCCACAAAGAGCGCAGACATGCCGGGCTCGGTATAGTCGGTGGGCCCTCCTTTTGCTTTTATTTTGTATCGAAACGGAATCGCTACCTCCGTCGCAATTGGCTTACCGTCTTTCATAGCAGGCTTGAAAACCCATTGCATCGCGGCATCGATCGAGGGTTGATTGAATATCTCTGCGTCGCTTTTCGATATCGTCACCTTCACAACTTTTCCCGCCTCATCAATTACAACTTTTGTCCATACGGTACCTTCCAAACCGTCGCGCGTTGCGATATCGGGGTACTTTGGGTTGACTGTGGTCTTTGCTTCGGGTGCCTGGTCATACGGTTTTGCCTGCGCGTCCTGACCAACCGGTTTTTCACCAACAATACTGCTTTCGCGCGAAACCACTGATTGGTTTAGCGTTTGCCCAACTGCGAGAAGCGGCAACATCATTAACACCGCCGCGAAAACATGAACATTTGTTTTCATGTGGTTCTCCTTTTCTCCCCATTGATTTGTGGTGTCGACTAAGGCATATATCCATGTACTTCTACCACCGGAAGTGTTGTGATATAGACGGTTTGTGTTTTTGACCACAGAGACGACAGTGCCACGCTCCCGGCGATCAGAACTATCATTATTGATGCCGCTATCGGCAGCGGCATGGAAATCCTTCGCTTCCACAGCAGGAGTGCCATTGGCTTGCGATCGCCTACAGACAACTTTGGCCTTGTTTCGCCGCGCAGCACCTTCTCATCCAATTCCTTCGGTGCCAGCAACGAAACTTCATCGGCAAGATCGGATCGCAAATCGAGGAAGGATTCCAGTGAACGCCTGCATTTCCGGCATGTGCTGAGATGAGCAAACAACTCTCCCGTCTCTTCATCTTTGAGTTCACGATCAATCAGGGCGCTTATCCGCTCTTCATACAGGTTGCACGTCATTGCTCATCCCTTTCGTTCATCATCAATTTCAATTTCTTCGCGATCGCGTTTCTTGCCTTAAAGAGAACTGATTTTACGGCGCTTTCCGTAGCTCCGGTAATTCTAGCGATCTCCGAGTACGAGAGATGTTCGTACTCTCTGAGTATCAACACCTCCCGATAGGCGGGCCTTAAAAGACTCACACAATGTTGGACAACCGCCGCCCTTTCGCGTTCGACCATCCGATCCAGCGGACTCTCTTCGTCCCAGACTTCGTTCTCCGCCTTCGCAAGGTCTTCCACCGGTCTCACCCGCCGAAGAATCGTGAACGCTTCGTTGCGTGCAATCGAGAAAATCCAGGTTTGCAGGGACGCCGGATTTTCAAGCTGATGAAGCGACCGATGAATTTTCAGGAACGCTTCCTGCATTGCATCCTCAGCATTTTGAGGATGTCGGAGCAACCTGTAGCAGTACGCATAGACACGATGCTTGTACCGATGGTACAGTTGTGCGAATGCCCGGGTCTCGTCGACCCTGATACGTTCCACGAGTTCTGTGTCTGCGAGAGATTGCACGATGCTCTTCACGCTGTGCGGTGGTGGTCTGTCTAAATTAGCACTTCCTGCATCACGGTCAACCCGTTACCAGAGAGATGTCGGCATTCCGGAAAAGTTGCCATTCCCAAAGTTGCAAATTGATTTATACTCCATTGTTACCTACATTCTCAGCGCAATTTGTCGCGTCTTCCCGAGAAATCCGCCAAAACGAATCGCATCCAATGAAAAAAACTTTGATTGCCCTGGAGTGTTTCCTGCTTTTCGTGCTCTGTTACTATTCCCTCTATATGTCGACCGACTACCTGACACCGCACGGACGATTCGAGATGCCGATTTTTGTCAGACTCCTCGACATGATCGATCTGTTCATTCATGAAGGGGGCCACGGCGTTTTCCGGATCTTCGGCCAGTTCATTTATTTCCTCGGCGGCTCGCTCATGCAATTCCTTCTTCCGGCGGCCACGATCCTGGTCCTCTTGAGAACGCACGGACTTCGCTCGCTCATGATCACCCCCTATTGGCTTGGCCACAACATGATGAATGTCTCCGTCTACATCGACGACGCGCCAAAGACCCAACTGACCCTGATCTCACGACATGCGTTGCACGACTGGCGATGGCTGTGCACCCGGATGGGAAATATCGATTCGGCCGGCGATATCGCTTCGGTGGTCGTGGTGTTCGGGGTTCTCTGCTTTTTGACGGCCATCGGCATGACGATCTATTTCATCATACACGACGTGCGTGAATTGTTCTGGCCCGCTCCCCCACCAAGACCGATGCCGCCGGGGCTTCACGCCAGGACGAAAACATTCCTGCCTCCGGAAGGCCAACCTCCTTCAGAAAACGATCACGATAGTCTCCTATGAAGAAGTTGACACGCTGCGGCTGGTCAGTCTCCGATCCGCTCTACATCAAATACCACGATGAGGAATGGGGCGTTCCTGTTCATGACGACCGCAAGCTTTTCGAAATGCTTATCCTCGAGGGAGCTCAAGCGGGATTGAGTTGGATCACCATTCTGAAAAAGCGCGAGAATTATCGCGAGGCATTCGACAGGTTCAACGCCAGGAAAATAGCTTGTTACGGCGCACGAAAGAGACGGGAACTTCTCTCGAACGCCGGAATTGTTCGCAATCGCCTTAAGATCGACGCGGCCATTTCGAACGCTCGTGCATTTCTTGCCATTCAGAAGGAATTTGGCAGCTTTGATTCGTATATTTGAAAATTCGTCGATGGAGAACCAAAAACCAATCGAAGGGCGTCTCTGAAAGATATTCCGCCGATGACTCCCGAATCCGATGCGATGAGCAAGGATCTGAAGCTCCGCGGTTTTCGGTTCGTGGGCTCCACCATTTGCTATGCATTCATGCAGGCTGTGGGAATGGTGAACGACCACACCACACCATGTTTTCGCCACAAACAGCTCTCTCGTTAGTAGTATTCCTGTTCACTCATGCAAGGAACATCATGTACAAAGCTTCGGCTTTTTCATTGGTCATGTTCACCGTGGTCTTCTCTTCTGCGTTCGCGCAATCAGGCGCCCTGATCATGACGCCCTACTTGCAAGCCGTCACGACGAAGAGCATCTATGTTCTCGTTGAAAGCACCTCGGCGGACGTTGTTTTGGTCGAGTATGGCGTGACACCATCCTATGGCTCCCGGGCCAGCACTGAATCTATCGAGCAAACGACGGAACACACGTTCGTCCACAACGTCAGCCTCAGCGGTCTTTCTCCCAACACCATGTACCACTACCGGGCCGTTCTGGCAGACACAAAATCTCAGGACGCAACGTTCCGTACGGCACCAAATCCTGGTACTAATTTTCGTTTTGCCTGGATGGCGGATATACGTTCTGCCAGGTATGCAAGCTTCTGGAATGCACCGATACCTGGAACCAGCTATTTCTTTGCATGGTTCGCCAACCGGACTTGGGGTCTTGAAATCCATGATGCCATCTCAAAGCGGATCGCTGATGCAAATCCCGTCATGTCGCTCTATGGCGGAGATCTCTGCTTCAACTCAAGTTACTCTGCCTTCAAAGATGAATTCTTTCGTCCAAACGAGCGATCGTTGATCGCGCATGTCCCATTCTTCAATACTCCCGGCAACCATGAGAAATGGTCGCAGAACACCCAAGCGTTCACACAAGGTCCGGCGTCCTCGTCCGGTACGCAGGAATACTATTCATTCGACTATGGAGACATGCACGTTCTCGTCCTGAACAATGAGGTCGATTATAGCGAAGGGAGTCCGCAATTCCTGTATGCTCAAACCGATCTCTCATCCACGTCGAAACCCTGGAAGGTTGTCATCTATCACAGACCTGCGTATTGCGCAGGTGGGCACGGTGAAGACGCCAAGATGAAAACAATGTCAGAGAGAGTCTTTGAGCCGAACCACGTTGACGTTGTCATGAACGGACATTCGCATTTCTTTCAGCATAACCTGGTTCATGGTATTCATCACATGGTATTGGGATCGGCCGGGGCCCCACTGTATATTCTCGGCACGGCCCCCTATGTTGTCAAAGCTGCCCACGATTATAGTTACGGCATCATCGATGTGACGTCCACCTTATTCAATATGATTGTGTACAATGACAAAGGAATCCCGCTCGATACGCTTCTTTTGAAGAAGTAGGGATTCTCGGAAAGGGAAATGAATGAACGAAGGAACGAAACAGCTTTCGCTCAAGCAACTCCAGGAAATTCCGGGCGTCGGAAAAAGCATCGCCCAGGATCTGTGGGAACTGGGTATCCGGCACGTCGCTGATCTCAAAGGCAGAGACCCCGAGAAGCTGTATGAGAAACGTTGCGCTCAGGTTGGCATGCGGATCGACCCTTGTCTGCTCTACGTGTTTCGTGGAGCCGTTTATTATGCATCCCACACTCGCCACGACCCCGAACTGTTGAAGTGGTGGAACTGGAAAGACCGCACGTTGCCACACCGATAATTGATGCAACAACCGACATCGCAACAAAAACTCATCGCGGCCTTCGCCGCACTGTACTTCGTGTGGGGCTCGACGTATCTCGGCATCCGATTCGCCATCGAGACGATTCCGCCATTGCTGATGGCCGGAATTCGCTTTGTGATCGCCGGCAGCCTGATGTACTTTTGGGGAGTGCTGCGCGGGCATGAGCGACCAACGCGGGCTCATTGGAAGACGGCCGCGATTATCGGACTGATGCTTCTGCTTGTGGGGAATGGCGCCCTTAGCTGGTCGGAGCAGATCATTCCTTCGGGCGTCGCCGCGTTACTGGTTGCTGTGACTCCTCTCTGGTTCGTTCTTTTGGAATGGATACACGGAGGCGTAAGGCCGACCGTCGGCGTGTTCCTCGGATTGTTTCTTGGAACACTTGGCATCATTGTCCTGATCGATCCGGCAAATCTCGTCGGCGGTCTGAGCGTCAATATTGTCGGTGCGCTCGTGCTGTTGGGGTCATCGATCTGTTGGGCGGTCGGATCAATCTACTCGCGGCGGGCATCGTTGCCTTCGTCGCCCGCAATTGCGAACGGAATGGAAATGCTCGTGGGGGGTGTGGGACTCCTCGTTATCGGCACGGTGACGGGGGAATGGAGTTCGTTCCATCCGTCAGCCATCACCATACGCTCGATGCTTGCGGTAGCCTATCTCATTGTTTTCGGCTCCATCATTGGATTTTCTTCCTTCGTCTATGTTCTTCACTCCACAACGCCGGCGCGAGCCTCGACATATGCGTACGTCAATCCCATTGTGGCTGTGCTGATCGGATGGTCGATCGGCGGCGAGACTCTTGGCGGCCGTGTTCTGCTTGCAGCCGCTCTGATTGTCGCTGCGGTGGCTGCGATCACGATTCTTGGTACGCGCAAAAACACCGAGGTGCTGGAGAAACTGCAGACAAACAAAGAATCCGACGAACCAGCGAAGAACGTGGAACAGCCGTGAAGACAAAGGTCAAAGTCTGCTGTATCAAGAGTCTGCAAGAAGCTCAGCTTGCGATCCGCTACGGTGCTTCCGCTCTCGGATTTGTTTCCGCGATGCCGAGCGGCCCCGGCCCGATCTCCGAAGATCAGATCGCCGCGATCATTCCGCAAGTCCCCCGCGGCATCGCCACATTTCTTCTGACCAGTCGTCAAGATGCTGCTTCGATCATCGCGCAACAACGGAAGACAAAAGCCAACGCGCTCCAACTTGTCGACTCTGTGCCATTCAGCCTTTACCCTGAATTGCGAAGCGCTCTTCCAGGCGTCGCCATTGTCCAGGTTGTTCATATGACCGGTAACGAAGCGGTCGAACTGGCACAAGCTCTTGCACCCCTCGTTGACGCCATTCTGCTCGATTCCGGCAATCCCAATCTTCCGGTGAAGGAGCTTGGCGGGACGGGCCGTGTCCACGACTGGAACCTGAGCAAAAAGATCCGCGAAAAGGTGGCAGTCCCCATTTATCTCGCCGGGGGTCTCCGGCCTGACAATGTTGCTGAAGCTATTCGATTGGTACAACCACACGCCGTTGATCTCTGCAGTGGCTTGCGTACCAATGGCAATCTCGATGAAGCAAAGCTCTCCGCATTCTTCTCTCAGGTCTCCGCTGCACATTCATAGCACCCCCAATATCATCGCAGACGTGTTAGGTTGGTGACTTGCAGCCGCGAGCTGTGGATTGTTGAATCCGCATAACTGCATGCTATCACGCTGAATGCCGGAACTATTTACCCTCTCCTGACATCTAAGGGGAGTGCACCATTCCGGATGTGACCTGGATCCTTGAAACTTGAGTTGAAGAGCAATATCTTGTTAAAGATGATCATTTATTGAGGGAACTCTCATGCGTATGTCCTTAAAGATAATTCTGGTTCTGACCCTCTTGCTTGCTGGAACGACTGCGGAAGCACAGCGCATCTATCCCGGCTCCAAGTACGTCAACAACGTCATTTTCACATCGTTTTCCGTGAACTACAAGTTGTCCCTGATCGTTGCCGGACGCACGCTTCCATCGTTTGCCCAGATGAAAGATGAGCTCAAGACAACGACTCTCGATGGACGCAAAGTGATTGTTCGAGTTCAATCGTACAGTGATGGTTCGCTCATCGATACTTCCATCGCGGACGCGAGCACGTACGCACCAATATACTATTCCGGCATAAAAGCGAAGCGGGCGGTTCAGCTGAACTTTTCCGGGAATCGTGTCAGTGGAAAGGATAGTTCGACCAGTGTTGATGTGCCGATCGGCAAACCTGTTTTCTATTCCGGATTCTACGACCTTCTTGTCCGCGGTGCCCTGCTTCACACGGGATACCAGGAGACGATGCCGGTCTATTCGAAAGACGTCGAGGGCGAATCGAGCGTCACGGTCAATGTTCTCCGCGACGAGAAACTCTCCGGCCAGCCGGATGCCTGGGTCGTCGAGACAACAATCAACGGTACGAAGACGACCATGTGGATTGAAAAGGTGCATCGGGGTGTCTTGAGACAAGTCACGGACCTCGTCGGCAATTCACAGCTCCTGATGGAGCCGATCTAGTGGCCGGTACCTCACCCTCCGCTACTTCATTCTTTTCACCTCCCTTTTGATTCTGGATCGGATCCGCACTATGCATTTCAGACATTTTGTGCTTCTCTTTCTGTTACTTGCGGCGATTCCAATCACCTTGCCGGGACAACAACAATCGGATAGTCCCGTCTACAAAAACTATCGCCCGCAATCTCCTTCCGCTCAATTGAAGCGATCCGACATTGACTACAACTTGATGCATATCTTCAGCCTTGAACGAAAGGCATACTCGGGAGATGTCGCGGCGCAACATGAACTGGGTCTTCGGTATCTCCTCGGTGAAGGTGTCGAGGCAGACACGCTCAGGGGTGCATTCTGGATCAGGCGTGCGGCTGAGCAGAATTCGGCTGACGCTCAATACAATCTTGGCATTCTCGAATTCAATGGTTGGGGCATACCGTGGAATCCCTTCGATGCCTACAGGCTCTTTTCAGCCGCAGCCCAGAGCGGAATGGGCGAGTCTCAGTACATCCTGAGCATGTTCCTCACCGAGAACCTCGTGGTTGCACGAAACTGGGAAGAAGCGTACAAATGGATCAAGAAAGCGGTGGAGGCCGGATACGCTCCCGCGAAGGAAGCTCTTGCAGACTTCGAGGCGCGCGGACTCGGCGTGACCAAAGAAACGAAGGCTCAGACCGATACGAGCTCTTCAAAGAAATCCGCCGCAAAACAAACCCTCGGTTTTGTCTTTTTCGATGCCGGCCCGGCAGACACGACCATAGCAAGCGACGCGATTCTTCTCAAGGATGCGCTTCGCGAAGCTACGCCGCAGCTGAAGCGCGCACTCGGTTTGACGAAGGAGCAAACAAAGACGATGGAACTCGATACTGCCGGTATGAGAGTAATTCGTGAAGCCGCTGAGGAAGGAAGTCCGGAGGCTCTCACCATCCTGGCACGGAGCTATGAACGCGGCATTGGAGTGACCAAGGATTTGGTGACCGCTGCGATATATTACATTCGGGCAAGCCGGATGTCATCGCCGCGGGCTCCACGCCTCCTGACGCGATTGATGGAGCAACCCGGCTTTTTCGAGGAATTGAAATCGCGGACCGCTCGCCACGACGCGGATGCGGAAGTTGCGTGGGCGGCACTCTCTGCCCTGAAGATCGATTATGTCATGACTCAGAAAGAAGGGTTCATCACGGAAAAGCAGGCGCTGGAGTTCCTCAAGAAAGCCGCCGCCGCAAACCATATCCAGGGATTGATCGAGCTCGGGCTCTGCTACTATTCAGGTCGATGGGTGCAGGAAGATCATCGAGAAGCGCTGGTGTTGTGGACGCGGGCCGGGAACCTTGGAAGTCATGAGGCGAACACCAGAATCGCGGCATTGGCTGTACGAGCCGAGAAAGATCCCGCAAAACTCAGTGCAGCGATCACGGAACTTGAGCAAGCGACCCAAAGAGGATCTGCCCTTGCGCAGGTTGCTTTAGGATATTGTTACGAAACGGGCACCGGCGTCGTAAAGAAGACCTCAGAAGCCGTTCGCCTGTATCGAGGATCCGCTCAACGCGGAAGTCAGGACGCTTACTTCGCCCTGCGACGTATGCACGACGTCATCCGTCCGTCGGACAAAGAATTCCAGATCAGTGACATGGAATAAGAACTGCGGCCGCCATCTCGCTTCTCGCATTTTTCTCCCCTTCTCTCTATATTTAGGCCCGGAACGCACCTGAAGCTGTTTCTTTGCTCGCTGCAGGACCGGAATCCTCTCCATTGAACATCAACGTTTTCGAAAAGATGATCAAGATCTGTTCTTGTGCAGTCCTCATCGCTGGTTTTGTGTTGCCGGGGCTCCTCCTGGCTCGACAGGCGCACACGACGGAAACCGACTCCATACACACCTCTCGATCGGGCATTTATCCTCTTCCGTTTGCGTTTTATACACCAGAAACCGGACTCGCGGGGGGTGTGGCAGCACTCTATCTTTACAGAGATTCATCATCACCACGGGCTTCGAGTCTTACGGCTGATGTCATCTATACGGAGAAGAAGCAGTTCATTGCTGAGATTGCCGGCGACCAGTATTTCGCGGAAGGTCGCTATCGCCTCGTCACCGATCTCCTTTTTCAGAAATATCCGAACAAGCTCTTCGGCATCGGGAACAACACACCCGAAAACCTCGAAGAAACCTACACACCTCAGACGTTTCTTCTGAAAGCCGTTCTCTACAAGAATTTCTCCTCGCACGTCAACATCGGACCTACACTGCGTTATGAAAATGTTTCGATGCATGAGATTGCGCCGGGTGAAGTTCTTGCGTCCGGTGTTCTTCCCGGAAGCAGGGGTGGCACTTCAGCAGGTCTCGGTCTTGTTCTGAACTGGGATTCACGAGACAACACCTTCGCTGCGCAGTCCGGAAGTTTCTATCAGATGACAACCCTGTTTTATCGGAGTGCCTTCGGAAGCGACTTCAGCTATGATGATATCCAGATTGACGCACGACAATTCTTCACAATCTTTTCTGAGCATGTTATTGCGGTACAGGGGATCGGAGAGTTCATCGACGGGTCGGCCCCTTTCCAGAGTTACGCCAAGTTCGGCGGACAAGATCTCTTGCGCGGCTATTACGACGGACGTTATCGAGACAAGAATTCGGTGTCACTGCAGGCCGAGTACCGCATTCCGGTCTGGTGGAGATTTGGAATTGTTGGATTTGCCGGTGTCGCCCAGGTTGCCGATCAAATCGGTAGATTCGCCTTGAATCGTTTCTGGTTCGCCGGTGGCGTCGGGTTACGATTTGCCTGGAATCCGGAGGAGAGGATCAATTTACGTCTCGATTACGGCGCCGGGAGCAATGCATCGGGCGTGTATATCACGATGACTGAAGCGTTTTGATGAGCGAGGGATCAGAAGGCAAGAAGCAGAAGGCATTCCGGCGGCGATGCTGGAGGGCGATCTGATTTTCGTTACCTCGCCGGGGAACGACGCGACAACGTGCGTCAATTTCAAATAGTTCGATCAACGAAAGGTGAATGATGAAAATCCGGGCAATTCTTTTTGGAGCCACGGGCATGGTCGGCGAGGGTGTCCTTCTTGAATGCCTCAAACATCCAGATGTTGACTCCGTGCTGGTCATTGGCAGGCGGCCATGCAATATCAAGCATCCCAAATTGAAGGAGATTCTGCATCACGATTTCTTCGACTATTCGACCATTGAGAGTCAACTCAAGGGATATAACGCATGCTTCTTCTGCCTTGGCGTCTCCTCCGTCGGCATGAAGGAAGCTGAATACACTCGAGTTACCTATGACCTCACCATGCAGGCGGCAACCACACTCTCGAGACTCAATCCGGATATGACATTTTGCTATGTGTCCGGGACGGGGACCGACAGCACTGAACAAGGCCGCCTGATGTGGGCGCGAGTCAAAGGGAGAACAGAGAATCAGCTATCAAGACTTCCCTTTAAATCCGTGTATTCATTCCGACCAGGACTCATGAAACCGACGAAGGGGCAGAAGAACGTGAAGACAATCATGAAAGTGGTCGGATATTCGTATTCGTTCTGGAAATTTCTCTCGCCAAAGAATGCATGCATGTTAGAAGAGGTGGGCCTTGCGATGATTCAGGCGGCTAGGGTTGGCTCCTCGAAGAAGATTTTGGAAAATCTGGACATTGCGCAGCTTGCCCATATTGAACACTAGCGGCTTTCCTTCCTGCAACAAAGAGCTCTTCAACACGTACAGAAGACGCCGATTCATCGCCGCCGAAGCCGTTGTCCCAGAAATCATGCCGCAAATCGAAAAATACGCCACACCGAGGGTTGTTGAACATGATCACCAAGGCCTCACTCCGGACTTACTTTTCCGGCGATTTGACAGTCCCTTTCTTTCTGGCTCTGTCTCAACTCGTACTCCAGATGACATTTCACGGAAGCTACAATTATTTCAGAGACGAGCTGTATTACATCGCCTGCAGTGATCATCTTGCGTTTGGGTACGTCGATCAGCCCCCTCTCTCCATAGCAATTCTTTGGGTCACGCGCCACCTGCTCGGCGATTCGCTCTATG
>Ga0182021_10004980_pt1 | contig 15681 bp, 19 predicted proteins | sample 612E3MmetaG_FD_120493 | JGI IMG/M metagenome (GOLD analysis project Ga0182021, IMG submission 120493) | Permafrost microbial communities from Stordalen Mire, Sweden - 612E3M metaG (Illumina Assembly) | ecosystem: Environmental > Terrestrial > Soil > Wetlands > Permafrost | place: Sweden... | reverse complement strand
TTATTTTCTGGCTCTATTCAAAACCTAAAAAAGCTAAAGTCTTTCTTAGCCAGATCATCACTTTCGCGTTACCTCCAGTATTGTTCTCTTTGCTCTGGTATCAAGTTGTCTTAGGAAAAAACTTGCTTTACATGTTTGGCCACAGCGATTTCCGCGACCTTAACTACAATGGCGTCAATGTGTCCTACTCATTTGTCAGCGTCTTTTTATGGAATTATGGCTTAGGGGTCCTCTTTGTAGTTGCAACAGCTTTCTCGTTGATTTTGCTTTTTGTATTCAGAAAGGAAATGCCAAAAGCATTTCGATTTGATATTATTTGTTTGGCAACCATTCTGCCCATTTTAATCATTGACACGATATTAGGAGCAGGGCTGAATCTTAAAGCACCTTATAATAACGCGATCAAGTACGATTATTTTGCCCTACCTTTCTTTTGCTTGATTGCAGCGTCGCTAGCAGGAAAGTGCCTTTTACTATTGAACTTAACAAAACTCAAACCTAAACTCAACAAAAATTTGATCATCGCCATAGTTATTGCGGGAGGTCTTCTGTTAGCAGCAACCATTTACGGCAACTTTGTTTCGGCTCATCATCTGTCGACGTCTGACTTTTTACTCTTTAGAGTAAGATTAGATCAGCTCATCGGCTACTTCCTTCTCAATTATGCACCAATTAACCAAGACAGCCTTCTTTTAAGCGTGCAGTATCTGGGATTCGCAGTTTTGCTATCTGGACTCCTATGGGCAAGCAGACACAAACTTCGCAGTTTCTTTGCATCGCTAAAACCAGCACAATCTTTGAATGAGACAAAAAACGCTAAATCATCGCCATAATAGAAAGACAAACTTTAATACTTCATAGCCAAATTCCAATCGCAAACGAAGGCTAAAACTATGGACTTTACAGAAGCAAAACTCGGAAGAATCTTTATTCTGCGACTTCACCAAGATGATCGTCTACATGAAGTTATAGAAAAATTTGCTTCACAAAAACAAGTTTCTAGTGCGTTATGCTTCTTTTTAGGCGGCGCAGAAGATAAGAGCAAGGTTGTCGTGGGACCAAAAGATGGCAAAGCTCTTCCTCCTGAACCGATGGTAACACTTCTCAGAGGAGTTCATGAAGCCTGTGGTGTAGGAACGATATTTACTGATGAGCAGGGAAAGCCCAAACTTCACATGCATGCGAGCTTTGGAAGAAATGATAATGCTGTTACAGGCTGTGTGCGTTTGGGTGTTGATATTTGGCAGATAGGTGAAGTAGTGATTCTTGAATTAGCCAACTCGTCTGCTAAAAGAGAGAAAGATAAGGATACGGGTTTTGAATTTTTAGAAGTACGTTAAGGTAAAGTTTCGGTTTGATTGAAGCGTACTAAAAAGATTCTGTATCCCTTGTTGTTTGAGAAGTCTCCGAAGAAAGGCTGATCCGTCGGGACGCCGAATCTGTGAGTGTTGAAAATCATGGTTTCAACTTGCGTGTAATCCAATGTACTGTTGAAGAACGTGGTGTGGATCCCGTAGTCAAATAGTATAATGTATTTGACGTTGTGTTGTTGACATAGATCCGTGAATTCCGTGATGTTAAAGTTCACAGTGTATGCGTCAATAGGCAATTCAGGATACTGCCAAATCTGGTCCTTGGACATGTTAGCCGGTAAATAGAACCAAAACATGTCTTGATTTAGAACGTTTGAAGCGCAAACAATCACGGCTGATTGATTTTGATCTAAGTTTTCAGTTAAATAATTGGTTGCCTCATCGATTGGAACATGGAATTGGCCTTGGAAGCTTAGTTGATAAGCATTGTAGCTACTGTAAACAAGTGTTATCGCGATAAGGACAATGAAGAAACCACCTGCAAGTTTCTTCAGCCGGTCTCGGCTGATTTCTACGGGTTTTGGTTTCCAAGTTTGGATTCTGCCATATAAGAACGTGAGAAAGCTTGCTGCTGAAATTGCCAAGATTGGAAAAAGAGTGTCTACATATCGCCATTGTCTGTTTCCAACAAAAAAGGTGAAGACAACGTAAATTACTATAAACCATGTGAGCAGGTAAAGGTCTTGTTTTTTTCTTCGATATGCAAACAATGCTAACCCACATAGTCCTAAAGTGAAAATAGGTAATGCAATTGGATGAGTGGGTGCTTGGTTAAGTGGCCAGGTCATTTCAATTAAATAATAGACGGGGGTAAAGAAGCGGGTGCTATAGACTGATCTTGCTTGCCCGCCATCCTGCACTGCAGAAAGTGAGGCGTCAAATTTTGCTGTACCAGTCATTTGGTAGAGAACAAGAAACCAAGGTGTAACCACTAAAACCACGATTACCAAAATAACAAGAAACTTTGTTAACGTAATTTTGAGTCTTTGTCTACAAAGAAAAAGAATACTAAGCATCATCGCTATAGCAGCAATTACAAGCTGGTACTTCGCCAGAATACCTATTCCCAGGGCTAAGCCGCTTATGATAAGCGCTTTGTTGCCGCCTTTGGTTATTAACCAAAAAAAAGCGAAGAAAAGTAAAGTAAAAAAGAAAATTAACATCGTTTCTAGCATGCTTAGCCTTGCAACCCAAAAGAACCCAGGCATAGTGCCCAAAAGAACGCTGGCTACTAATGCGTTTTTAACTCCATAAGTTCGTTTGGTAAACTCAAACAAAACGATGATAGCCAACAAGGCAAACGTTAAGGCTACTAACCGCCCTGCAATCACGCTAACCCCGAAAATTTGGAAATACCCGACCGAAACAATATCGTAAAACGGAGGGTAGAACCCGTAAGTTGAGATATAATTGTATGTTTGCCCACGGCTAAGCATTAGAGCTCCGTTCAGATGGGGCATTTCGTCCCATTGAATAGTGCTGTAACCCAATTGATAAAAAGCAAAGAGGAAAAAGACCGCTAAGAAAATAAGAAGCGCTAGTTCAAACCGATATTTCCTTACAAAAAAAACTATTGGGGTTTTAAGTCGCTGACTCGCTTGTAAAGTCTTTTGTTCCTCAGGCGGATGCTGAATGCTATATTGGATTGTTGATGTAATCTTTCAGCGACCCCTCTTAAGATTGAGAATTAATGGTGCGCTTCTAAAAAGTTTATGCTAACTGCAAGCTTATAGACTTAGAATTTCCATTTAATGAAAAGCAAGAAACTAACGCAAGTCAGAAGAGACCGAAAAGATTAACTTGAATATGTCTTGATATCCATCTCGGAGATACCTCTTGACTAACGAAAGCATCATAATAATCGGCGCGGGAATCGGCGGCTTATCAGCGGGCTGTTATGCCCAAATGAACGGTCTTGAGAGCAAAATTTTTGAAATGCATAATATTCCAGGCGGACAATGCACAGCTTGGAAAAGAGGGGGATTCACATTCGATGGCTGCATTCATCACTTAGCAGGATGCAAGCCAGAAGCATTACTTTATAGTATGTGGGAAGAACTCGGTGCATTGCCGACTCGCAAAGTAATTTTTCCTCAAGATATGTGTCAAGTAGAAGATGAAACTGGCAAGCGATTCACTGTATACATTGACCTTGAACGGCTTCAACAACATATGTTAGAACTTGCACCTGAAGATACTGAGACAATTAATAGTTATATTAAAGCTTGCAGAATCTTTGTAAACTTGGATTTTCTTGACACACCGCTTCTAACGAGCTCTGGCTTTGCCAAACGTTTCTTTAAAATGATGGGATTGATGAAGTGGCAATTGCCGATGGCGAAGTTTGCTGAGAAATTTCATAACAAATTCATGCGTAAAAGTTTCCCGACAATACAGTACGATTGGACGGACACACCTCTTTTTGTTCACCTTAACATGATAGGCAACTGCTATTCTCGTAACTATGGGGTACCAGAAGGTGGCTCGCTCGAGTTTTCACGTGCCATAGAGCAGAGATACCGCAGACTAAGCGGGGTTGTAAATTATAACTCGAAAGTAGAGAAGATTCTTGTCGAAAATGATCGAGCAGTTGGCATTAAACTTTCAGATGGTAGTGAACATCGGGCCGACATTATAGTTTCAGATGCGTTTGGGTACTCTACAATTTTCAATCTGTTAGATGGACGATACCTTGATAATAAAATTAAAGCTCAATACGCCAAACCTAAAGATGAGATAGAAATGGGCTTACACGTATCCTTTGGATTATCAAGAGACTTATCCAATGAGCCTCGAGCGCTGGTGTTATTCTTGGAAGAACCAATAAACATCGCTAATGAACAGCGAATGAAGCTGGATTTAGAACTTTTTGGCTATGACCAGACTGTTGCCCCAGCTGGAAAATCAGTCCTTAAAGTACTTCTTAAAACGAGTTATAGCTATTGGAAAGAAATGCACAAAAATCCCGAGCAATACGCAGCTGAGAAACAGCAGGTAGCTGCAACAGTGTTGAAAGCGTTAGAGAAACGTTTTCCAGGATTACAAGACCAAGTAGAAGTTACCGACGTTGCAACGCCTATGACTACTGAGCGATACACAGGAATTGGACAACAATTTGAAGTCCACTGGGGGCTCTTCGGAACATTATCGTTTATCAGGTCCAAACCCAGAATACTTCCCAACCTGAAGGGTTTCTATATGGTTGGTGGTGCAGCTGGATTGCCAGGATGCGCTGCACAAGGACGAAATGCAATTCAACAGATATGCCATCAAGAAGGCATAACCTTCAAAGCGACAAAACCATAATTGCTTTATTCACTTATGGCTTATTTTTTTGATCTCCCTTAACATCCTGTGATATTCCATTTGGGCATTTAGTGTGACAGGGAGGGCTTTCCCAAAAGGCTGGCAATTGCCTTCCACTATGGCTTTGGCGATGGCGTCAACACTTGCATCAGCAGTCTCAATAACTGTATAAGCGTAACCGATTTGCGGTCCATAATGCGAGTCGGTTCCAGCAACACGCGAAAGCCCCAACTCTTTGGCTGTTTCTTCCGCTTTTCTTACACTGCGCTTGAAGGGAAAAGCTCGCGAATTAATTACTTCCACAGCATCAAACGTACCGCAAACATTTCCTTTGAGACATCCTTTGAAGTACACATAAGGATGACAAGCAATTGCAACCCCGCCTGCCTTATGAATTCGCTCAACAGTTTCGGGCGCACTCAATCCTCTTGGAATAAGCTCTTGTACATTGAGTGCAACGATGTGACCGTCCGCGCTGGAAACTTCCATGCCTGGAATAATAAGGAAGTCAGTTTCTTTAGCAATTTTATGGGCACCTTCAAGCTGATTATGATCTGTTACAGCAACCGCATTCAAACCACGTTTTTTGGCGTAGTAAACTAGGTCTTTTGGCGTTATCAGTGAATCCTTCGAGTAAGTCGTGTGAACATGAAGGTCGGCGCTAATTTTCATTAATTAGCCTCTCTTATTATTTGAGTTGGCTTCCCAATTTAGCTCTGATCTGCGCCAACTGTTCCTCAAGCTTTGTTTCGTCAGCGTCGATTTTATGGAATAGCGGTTTTGGTTTAGCGATTTTATGTCCTGCTTCAAGCGGTATTAATGCTTCAATCCAATTACTTGTGTTAACGCTTCCGGGTAGATTTAGTGTTTGCCAAAGCTGTTCTGCTGTGTCGGGGATGAATGGTTCTGAAACAACCGCGATGGCCTTAACAACTTGGGCTGCTACGTAAAATATTGCACCGGCTTTTTCTTTGTCGGTTTTCATTAGGTTCCATGGTTCCTTATCGTTGAGGTACTGGTTGCCTAATCGACTTATGCCGATAAGAGTGTTGGCAGCGGATTGTAACCATGAATCTTCAATTTCTTTGGCAACTTGTTCAACCTTCAATTTTAGGGTTTGCAGAATTGCTTCGTCGTCTTTGTCTAGTTTGGTTGGTGCTGGAATTGTTGCGTCAAACTTGCTATTAATAAAAGATAAAGTTCGGTGAATGAAGTTGCCGAAGGTGTCGTTTAGGTCGGCATTGATTTTGTCTGTGAAGGCAGTCCAGGTGAAGTTGGTGTCTTTGCTTTCCGGCCTTGTAGCGATAAGGAAGAAGCGCCAATAGTCCACTGGAAACATTTCTAAGGCTTCATCTATCCAGATGCCGACGCGTTGACTTTTTGAAGCTTTTTGTCCTCGAAACTGAAGGAATTCGGTGGCGGAAACGTTCCATGGCAGGTTGTAGCCTTGTCCTGAAGATAGCAGTAGGGCTGGGAGAATAATTGTGTGGAAGGGGATATTGTCTTTGCCGACAAAATACAGAGTTTTAGCTTGATTATTAAACCAGAATTCACGCCATTTCTCAGGCTGCCCCATTCGTTCAGATTGTTCAATTGTTGCTGAGATGTAACCTAAAACTGCGTCAACCCAAACATAGATTGTTTTGCCTTCTGCGCCTTTGAAGGGTGCGGGAATTCCCCATTCGACATCGCGGGTAACGGCTCGTGGTTTTAATCCTTCTTTTATCCAGTTTAGACTAAAATTTTTAACGTTAACTGGAAGATGCTTGTTATTCTTCAAATAATCTGTTAATGGCTCAGAGAGTTTTGAGAGATCGATGTACCAGTGACGAGTAGTCTTCACCGTAGGTTTATTTTTGCAGATTACGCAATAAGGCTCCACTAACAATGTGGGCTCCAAAAGCCTACCACATATGTCGCATTGGTCGCCACGGGCTTTTTCGCAACCGCAGTACGGGCATTTGCCTTCCACAAACCGGTCAGGCAAGAAGCGCTGGTCATGCTCACAGTAAAGCATCTGCGTATCCTGAGCAAAAATGTACCCGTTTTTCTCAATTTCTAGCAAAGTTTTTTGAACAAACTCTTTGTGTACTGGACTCTCGGTGCTAGTGTAATTGTCAAAGGAAGCGTTCCACCTGCGAAAAAGCTCAGCCACTCGGGCATGGTTGCGGTCGGTTAACTCTTTAGGTTTAATTCCCTGCTTTATCGCTTCCACTTCGATGGGAGTGCCATGAGTATCTGAACCGCTCACCATTAAAACGTCGTCGCCTCGCAACCTGTAGTATCGGGCTGTAACATCAGCTGACAGAACGGAGCCGACGAGATTGCCAAGATGTGGCGTGACGTTAATGTATGGCCAAGCAGATGTAACTAAAACTTTTTCAGGCAAACTTAATCTCCACCAAATCGTTCAGCGCCAACCTTATTAAAATTACTCAACAAAAACAAAAACTTCCGAGAAACAAGAAATGCAAACAACAAATAGATTTCTTAATAAACCCTTAAATCGTCAAAAACCCCAATACTCGTTCCCGAGGATTACATATTGCCTTACTGCCGAAAATGCGGAGCTAAACTCGAAGAAGATGCAAAGTTTTGTTACAACTGCGGAACACCAGTGTTAACCTACAATTACGCCTCTTCACATCCGCAGCCTCAGAGACCAATTAGGCGCGACCCTATTCTCGTTGCAGGCATAATCATAGTCGTCATATTGATTTCGGCAGTAGTAGTTACTGCACTTTTTTTTGCGTCCGTCCAGTCATACAGTTTTGGTCAAACAAATGAAGTTGTCACTCAGTCAAACGTTACCGTTTTAAATCTAAACTTCAGAGCTGACAACGCCAAAATAAACATAATACCCCAAAATTACACAAACGACGCCGTGGCCATATATACGTCAGGATCAGGCTCAAAAGGCATCGGTACAAAAAACCCAGTTCAAATAATCTTCACCAACCAAACAGTGCGCAACACGCTAACAGTAAATTCACAGGTCACAACCTCGGGCTTCTTTGCCGGAACCCCAAAAGTAACCTGCAACATCTACCTAAACCCTTCAATGAGCCTTAACCTAAATGTAACCACTGATAACGGACAAGTTATTCTAACCTCTAATGAGTCCGCAACCTTTCAAACATTAAATCTTAAATCCACAACAGGCGAGGTTAAGGCGATTCTACAAAACGACACAGTAATTGCAGGAGACATCTCTCTAAAAACAACAACTGGTGAAGTCATTTTTACGATGAACCAAGCAAACTTGGAGGGCAACCGCACTTTTAACCTGCAAACAACCACTGGCACAGTAAACACGCAAATAGATGAAAACCAATCTTTTGGAGGAAATGTTCAAGTCAACGCTTCCGCAGTCACTGGTAACGTTGACTTATCGATGAATATTGATAATGCTGTGGGAGCAAGAATAGAATCGCGAACCGATATAGGGTCAATAAATGCAAACGTTAACAACTTTTCAGGAAACAAATCCCCGTTGCAATCAAACAATTATCCTTCCCAAAGCAACTTTGTTGTAAATCTCATGACAAACATTGGCACAATAAATATAGACGCAACCTACCAATCTGCATCTTCGCCCAGCTTAAGGAACTAAGCGTAAACATTTTAAATAGAGGCTTGCAATTTTAAATGCAGAAGGAATCTTTTTGACTGAAATAAAAAAGGTAACTAGAAAAGAACTTGAAGCAAACAATGGAAAAAACGGTAAACCAGCCTATTTAGTCTACAAGGGCAAAATATATGATGTGTCCGAAAGTAGTTTTTGGCTTGACGGAGACCACTTAGGAATGCATGAAGCGGGCAAAGATTTAACTGAAGAATTGGAAATGGCTCCTCATAGAGAAGAAAATCTCAAGAGAGTTAAACTGGTTGGCGACTTAGTCTAATCAGTAAACTCCATTAAAAAATGCATCGAAACACCGAATCGATCCTATGTAAGTCATCCATTAAGTTTTTTACATCTTTTTTGCTTAATGATTCACGATTTTTGTGAAGCTCACTTATTGTTTCAGTTAGACAATCAAAAGCCCCTTTTACATCTAAATCGTTATTCATGTGATCCTCAAACTCAGCAACAATTTTGTTGTCAAAAGTCTTTTCTTTGGCGATGGTTTCTGATTTTGAAGCCTGTAGCTCACTTACCATTTTTTTGAGAGAATCAAGTTTTCGAGTGGTTTCTGTCAGTTTTTCAAAAGTGAAGTTTAGTTTTTTCCTGTAAGGTGCATAAATAAGAAAGAACCTCAAATGCTCGCCGTTAACCCCTTTCTCTATAATGTCGCTTGGGTAAAGCACATTTCCAGTACTTTTAGACATCTTTTTCCCATTAACAAATAGATGGGCTCCATGAAGCCAATAACGTGAGAAAAGTTTGTTTGAAACAGCTTCTGCAATTGCAAGCGTATAGTCATGATGTCTAACCAAATTGTCGATTCCTCCGCAAGCGACGTCAATTGAGAACCCTAAATGCTTAGTTACAATAGCTGCATCTTGAATATTCCACGCTGGTCTACCACTGCCAACAGAGGTATCATAGCAAACATTTTCTAGCCCGCAACCATGCCAAATAACAAAATCACCCATATTCCTAGGCGTACCAGGATAAGTGTCCAAGTGAAAGCGGCGTTTCTTTTTTGGCCACTTACTCATATCTAAATGTGCAAGTTTGCCAAAGCCTTTGAACTTCATGGGATCAAAGTAGACGTTTTTTGAACCTTCATGGCTGAACCAGTAGGCAGTCCCTTTGTCCAACAATTGAGTGATCAGTTTTGCTGCTTGGTCCACAGCTGAGGAAGCTCGTATGGCGTAATCTGGTTTTTTGATTCTTAGAAGATCAAAGTCTGCGAAGAAAACGGCTTCGTTTTTTGCCGTCAACTGCTCTACAGTAAGGTTTTCTTTTTTTGCTTGTGTGATAGCTTTGTCTTCCACATCAGTTAAAGTGATGAGCCGTGTCACTTTGTAGCCTAAGTATTCCGTATAGCGCAGCACTATGTCTTCGAAAAGGAAGGTGCGGTAGTTTCCGATGTGCGCTTTCTGGTAGGTTGATGGACCGCAAGTGTACATTTTAACCTGCATATCTTCGGCTGAGTTGAATGGTTCAATTTTTTGTGTTAGAGAATTGTATAAATTTAGCATCTATCGCTTCTCCAGCTAAGCGGTAGCCGACGTCTCTGACTCTTTTTCTAGTTCTTTAAGTGTGTTTTTTGCTTCTTCTACGTGGCGTTCTGTTTGGGTTTGAGAATTGAAAATGTGTCTAACAACACCTTTCTTGTCGATTATGTATGTGACACGTCCAGGAATTAATCCCATGCTTGAGGGAACCCCATACAATTCTCTAACCTTATTGCCTACGTCGCTGAGAAGAATGAAAGGCAACCCGTAATGAGATGCAAAAGATTTATGGGAAGCCACGCTTTGCCCGCTAACACCCAGGACTTCAGCGCCTAAATTTGTTAATTCCTCATAGCTGTCTCGAAAAGTGCAAGCTTCTCTTGTGCAGCCGAGCGTTTCATCTTTGGGGTAAAAATACAAAACTATGTTCTTTTTTCCCAAGAATTCGGAAAGTGTTAGGTCGTCACCCATTTGGGAGGGAAGAGTAAAATCTGGCGCTTTATCGCCTACTTTAACAGTCAAAAAGTCACCAAAACAATGAAAGTTTTACGGCTATTATTCTTTTCGCATATTTGCCAAGTAGTCAAATGTTATAAGAAACGAAAACTAAGTAGAATTTATGGAAAAAACATTAACTGCCGCTCAGCATAAGTGCCCAGCTCTATACTCCAATGAACCAGGTATCCCCATTATTTTTCTGCATGGATTATCGTATACGAAAGATATTTGGGAGCAAATCGGAGTAACAGAATTATTAATTGAGAAAAAGATACCTTTTTTGGCTTTAGATATGCCATACGGTTTGAGAAGTAGGTGTCAGCCTAAAACTCGAAACCCCGAAACTAATTTGTCAGTTGCTGCTGAAGCAGTCAAAAATATTTTCGGTTCAAAGGTGCCCGTTCTTGTCGGCGCAAGCATAGGCGGTCACATTGCATTGCAGTATGCAACAAAGTTTCCTGTCAAAGGTTTACTTTTGGTTGCACCTGGCAGAGCGTTACAAGACGATTTACTGCAGGCTTACAACAAATTTGATTTTCCAGTTAGGATCATTTGGGGTTCACAAGATAACATCATTTCAGGAGAGGAAATGAGAACCCTTGCAGATAAATTGCCAAAAGCTAAACTTTTAGTCTACAGCGGCGCGGCACATTCAGCATACAAAGATAATCCTGAACAATTCAAGCACGATCTGCTGGAATTTTATGCCAATGTAGAACAAACCTGATTTTAGTTATTTCTAAATCATTTCGAAAATTTACTGCTTCTAAGATCAAGAATTGTCAGAAAGATAGAATTTGGAATATTGAAAAAACAACAACAATTGCCCACAGCGCCTGGTGTTGTTCTTCTTTCTGAAGTAGAAGTAGGACAGTAATACACAGCACTGTGTCCTACTTCTTCTCTGGATTTGTTGAAAGAAGAAGAAGCTTCGCAGGGGCGCACTTCTTCTTCTTCTTCTGCTTGTTAGTAAATGTCCAATGATTTGCTAACGTGAAGAGAAGAGGCCAAAGTTTTTTGTGTTCATTTTAAATTCTGTGAACTGGGAGATAAAAGAACTGATATTTTGAGATTATACATTATTTTGGTATTACAATTTAGAGTCGGGTTGAGAACCAAAAGAAAGATTTTATATCTAATCTAATTACTTTCCTATTAAGGATAATTATGAAGTTCTTAATTATACAAAAAGTCAAACGTGAGGTTCCCATCGAGAAATGGGCAAAACTGCTTCCGTTGCAATTCAAATATTTTGATAATCTAGAAAAGGAAAAAACAATTGAAGTCACTTATCACCTGATTGGTCAGCAAGGCACCATGTTAATAGTCAATGTGGATTCAGACGAGAAGCTCTCAAAAGTAATTGGACAAGATCCATTATTTTTTGATTGCGACCGCGAAATCTATCCCTTAACAACAAGGCAAACGCATGAAAAACAAATACGAGCACTTCTCAAACCATAAAGTTGGGTTTTAACCTTGTCTTGTCACGGCGGTTTTTCTCTCGACGAGAAAACTAGGCGATCCTGGTACAATCCAGAAGCTATCTTGGAAAACTTATGCTCCGGTATGGTATTTGCTGATATAGGTTGCGGCGAGGGATTCTTCGCTATCTTGGCTGCTAAAAGAGTTGGTAATCAAGGAAAGGTCTATGCAGTAGACGTGGATGCTTCAGCGATCCAAAGACTAAAGGACAAAGCTGAAGCCGAAGGCTTGAAAAATATTGCCGCAAAAGTTGGCACGGGTGAAGAAACGGTTTTCTGCAATAAATGCGTTGACTTAGTCTTTTACAGTATGGTGCTTCATGACTTCGGCGATCCAGAAAAAGTGTTGAAAAACGCTAAAAAAATGCTAAAGACAGAAGGTCGTTTGATTGATTTGGATTGGAAAAAACAAGAAATGCCTTTCGGTCCACCATTCAAAATCAGATTTAGCGAAGAGCATGCTTCAATCTTGATCAAAAATGCGGGCTTTCAAATTGAAAGGATTGATGGCGTTGGAAACTACCATTATGTCGTAACGGCAAAACCGTTACCTTAGTTTTAAGAAAGTAAAAAAGAAAGATGATTATTTGTCAAATAATATTCTATAGACAAACAAATTGTCAATTTAAGATTAAAAGTTACAATCAAGATAAAAAATAAAAAAAGGTTTCAAAAAATAAACAAATCAGGATATTCTTGAAGAAAGGCTTATTCTTTCTTTTCTCCGCTGTTATGCTTCATCATTTCAGGCAATTTCATGGACATCTTTGACATAGTTTCTTTAGCTAAAGCCATTAACTCCTCGTTTGCTTCAAGCTCTATTGTAACCTTCAACTTGCCTTTCTTTTCCATCGTCTCAGTCATGGAACCACCTCCTAAATCTGCGTAATTGCTTTGGGAATAAGTTACCGAGAAGATGAATCGCCTGCATGCCAGTTACATCTAAATTAATTTCAATTCGATAATGAAACTTGCCTAAACGTTTAGTCTTAGTTTTATAGTCTCCGATTGCGCCTCTTTCCTTGAATCCGTGCAATTGTCGATTCATCAACACCGTAATAGCCGTCGGTGCCAAAGGTTCAAACCTGAAAGCAACTCTTAGAAGAACACGAGTAGCGCTTCCAATCAGCGATTCAGATACGGATTCTTCTTCAGTCATTTTTCATCCTTCAAAATTACTCAGGTCTCAAGTTTGCTCTAACTGGATCAGGAGCAAGAACTTAACTATAAAGTAACAACGCGATTTTTTTAAGGTTGTGTGACTGTCATGACGCAACAACAAGGTGACTGTTTTGGCGCTTGAAGAATTAAGCTCACAAGTTTACGATTGCAAAAAATGTAGACTCTGGCAAGGAGCAAAAAATGGCGTGCCGGGTGAGGGTCCAAGGAACGCTAAGGTTATGTTTGTAGGTCAAAATCCTGGATCTGAAGAGGATGAAACAGGAAGACCGTTTGTAGGCAGAGCGGGAAAATTCTTAACTAAAATTCTAGCTGAAAACGGGATAAAGCGTGAAGACGTCTTCATAACCAACATTGTTAAACATGTTTCTCCGCAGAACCGTAAGCCCTATCCAGATGAGGTAGCGGCATGTCTACCCTACTTGAATATGCAAATCAACCTCATTAAACCAAAAATTATCGTTCTGTTAGGAGCATCGGCAAAGCAGACGCCAAGGTTAGAGGGCATAGAATATATTCAAGTTATCCATCCTTCAGCTGCTATGCGTTTCACAAAAATGAGAGACAAGTTCAAAGAACAAATCGCTGAACTAGCAAAGCAAATATCAACAATTAAAGCATAATTCCAAAAAAAAGGCAAGAAAAAAGATTTACCATTTTTGGGCGTAACGCCATCCGCCTTCAAAAGTCTCCAGAAGGCATTTAGCACATTTAGCATATTCCATCGCTGAAACAAGCAGAATTTTCTCACCTGACCAGATGATGCTAAAGCTGCGGCTTGCAAAGTTAACAGACCCAGAATTTGCTTCTTGCCCCATATAATCAACATATATTTTTGCTTTGGTTGTGGCTATTGGCGCTAATTGCTCAAGTTCTTCAGTCGGCGCTTCATTCTGTGGCAAAACGATCATTATGTCTTTGTCTTTCAAATGGGGTTTAAACTCGTCTAGTAATGGCATTGGCAAGTTGCTTATTCTGATTCTCCTTGACTTTTGAATCATACGCTTGATTTCATCTATGCCTTCTTGAGGGGAAGCATAGGTTGTAGAGATTTTTGCTTCATATTTTCCGTCAACAATCGGCACTTTTCCACTCCCTTTACTAATTTCCTGAATTCCAGCTCATGTTACTCCAACCAGCGAAGCAACGTTGACACTCATCGTAGAGCATTTCATCAACAAGATATTTGTGGTCAACTGGATCTTGGAAAGCGGTGAAGGTGCGTTCTTCATCAAGCGTAATAGACATTGAGGGTACTTCCTTGTTTCTGATGATGGTTACAATAGCTACATCAGCTTCCTTGAATTCAGCATGGAGCAAATCATTTATTTTTACTTCTCCCGGAAACAAAAGCACACGGATCAACGCTTCTGATGCAAAAGAATCTGCTACTTTTTTGAGAAAATTACTGGTTGCATTATTGATTTCAACCGTTTTGGCTTTAGCAATCTCCTGTTTTAAGCCATCTAAACCTATGTCAAATTTCTTTATGACAAACTTTTCTTTCATATCTTTAGCCTCTTCTCTTAGCGTCGATTGAACAGACTCCAAGAACAAAGAATAATCTTCTTTGACTTTATCGAAAACAGCATTGGCTCAACTGCTTTAAACAGCAGTGGAACACCAGAATATACTCTCACCCAACCTTTGTTCTTAAGCAATTCAAGCACTGAGTAAATTTTGGTTCGTGGAACCCCTGACTTTTCGGAAACTCCTGTGGCAGTGCTGATGTGTGTTTAAGAGCGCCAAGTAGGTTTTAGCTTCATACTCAGTTAAACCTACTTGATGGAGCTTTTCAACGACGCTTGTCATATCGCATCTAACTGCAACGTTAGCTTTAGAAAAAATAAAAAGCTACTGTAACTGATTAAAGTTAATCCTAATCCGCTTTCAATGCTTTCATCTCATTTGAAGGAATTAAGCGCAAAAACTTGTGTTTTTTACTCTTGAAACTTTTATATATTCCAGATGCTAATTCAGTGTTGAGTGTCATGGCTGAAGTTTGTTCAACATGTGGGCTTCCTAAGGACTTATGCGTTTGTGGAGAAATAGAGAAAGAGCAACAGAGAATACGCGTTCGACTTGAAACTCGAAAATTTGGCAGACCAAGTACCGTAATTGACGGCATGGAAGATAAAAACATAAATTTAGCAACCATTGCTCAAAAGCTCAAAACCTACTGCGCATGCGGAGGAACGAGCAAGAACGGTCAAATTATGTTGCAAGGAGATCATCGGGATCGAGTTCGCGAATTCTTAATCAAATTGGGTTATCCAACAGAAAACATCGAAGTCCAATAAACCATAGGTCAAAAATAGAGATGCAGTTTAATGAAAAAACTAGATGGCATACGTGAAGTATTCAAAGCAACTAATCATAAAAAACCAGCGCAAATTTATTGTCCAAGATGTTGTAGCCCAAAAATTCATCTAACAAGCAGTCTAGCTATTTGGTTAACGCCTAAACAATATTATTGTGAAGAATGCCATTACGTTGGAATTGTTGTTTTGGAACTTGAAAAAGAAAAAGAAGAATCCGATGCTTGACTTAAAAAATTAGTCAGGCAACTCAAGATTTAATTGTTTTTTAAGTGTCTTGTAGCGGTTGCGGACTGTTACTTCTGTTACGCCAGCGGCTTCAGCGATGTCTTTTTGTGTTTTCTTTTCGCCATTTTGCAAGCAAGCGATGTAGAGAGCAGCAGCAGCTAATCCCAT
>Ga0182021_10004979_pt1 | contig 15687 bp, 15 predicted proteins | sample 612E3MmetaG_FD_120493 | JGI IMG/M metagenome (GOLD analysis project Ga0182021, IMG submission 120493) | Permafrost microbial communities from Stordalen Mire, Sweden - 612E3M metaG (Illumina Assembly) | ecosystem: Environmental > Terrestrial > Soil > Wetlands > Permafrost | place: Sweden... | reverse complement strand
CGGGAGCTGCTTGGTGAAGCATCGAAGGCGGCGGGCGGGCACAAGTTCAGCCTGCATTTTCTCCTCACCGAATGGGAACAGGTGGTGGACGCGTGGCAGTTGGAAACATGGGAGTCGTATCGCGATGTCGCCCGCCTCGGCCGCAAGACCCGCCTGCCCGAAGCACAGCGAGCGGTGTTGTGGTCCATTTTCGAGCGGGTCCGCGGTGGATTGAAGGAGCGGAAGCTCACCACACACGCCGGTCTGTTCACCGCCCTGGCGTCCGTGCTGGCCAAAGGCAAGCACCCGCCGTTCGATTTCGCAGTTGTGGACGAGGCGCAGGACATCAGTGTTTCGGGATTGCGATTCCTCGCTGCCCTCGGGGGCAGTCGCCCCAACGCCCTGTTTTTCGCCGGCGACCTCGGCCAACGCATTTTCCAGCAACCCTTCTCATGGAAATCCCTTGGCGTGGATATTCGCGGGCGCTCCCGCACGCTGCGCATCAATTACCGCACGTCTCACCAGATCAGGATGCAAGCCGAGCGACTGCTCGGCCCGGAGGTGACCGATGTAGATGGCAACAGCGAGGACCGCAGCGACACGGTTTCGGTCTTCAACGGGCCGCCGCCCGTCATCCGCGTGCTCTCGACTGAGAATGAAGAAATTAAATCCGTTGGGACGTGGCTTGCTGAACAGTCGAAAGCTGGCGTCCTGCCGCACGAGTTTGGCGTCTTCGTGCGCTCGGCAGGTCAATTGCAGCGCGCCCAAGCGGCGGTCGAAGAGTCAGGCTTGCCATTCAAGATTCTCGATGAGCACGTCGAGGCGACTAGCGGTCACGTCTCGATCAGCACCATGCACCTGGCCAAGGGACTGGAATTCCGCGCCGTGGCGGTGATGGCCTGCGACGACGAAATCATCCCCTTGCAGGAGCGCATCGAAACGGTAGGCGACGACGCAGATTTGCAGGAAGTCTATGACACCGAACGCCACCTGCTCTACGTCGCCTGCACCCGAGCGCGGGATAACCTGCTAGTCACGAGCATCGAACCGGCGTCGGAGTTTCTGGATGATCTACGAAAATCAAAAGGTGTTTAGTTGAGCAGGTCAACAAAATTGCCCCTGCCTGACCAGGTCAACAATGTTTCCCTCGCGGATACCTTAAGCATTTTCGTTTGCCATTCAATTTTTCTTGGCTGATAACCCCTGGCATCAGTATTGAGAAGTGGTATTGTTCCTCCGATGGCGTTATGCTTTGCCAGTTTGCAATCCCAGACGTGTTCAAAATTCATCTTTGTAATCGCAATGCTTCTCAAGAAATATGGCAACGTGCTGCCTGTAACATAGGAAACAATCCAAATTCGGTTTGAATTTTGGATTACTGCACTAAATTTTACACCTGGAACCTCTTGAATTTGGCATCTCGGCTTGAACTTAAGACCAGTGGGAATTACGGATTTTATGAAGGAATCCGCATTCCGTTGAAATCGTTCATCCGGCTCGATGCCGGGTTCGTCAATGCTCGCCGCGACCAGCACATTTGTCACCGTCGTTGCAAATGACGCAAGGTCAAAAGCGATGGAACTAATCAGAGATGGTTTTTTGCAATCTTTAAAATAAATTGTCTGATTGGCCGCATCCCTGCCCCGCATGATGCCATACTTTACGGAAAATCCGGCTAGAGATGATTTAATTTCATCGTCGGGAAAGGGACAGCTTTCAGCTACGATTTGGGAAATGCTTCCGCCATCATGGACGATAAACTTTTCGCTCCGTTTGGTGATAAACAAAGAAAGCAGGGTGGAATCGGGCAGTAAATATGGCGTCGTAATTTCCACCGTGTTGCCGCGCTGTTTGCACCGCCAAAGGGAATCAAAATCCTTTTGAATGCGCTCAGTGATATGGCAGTTGATTTTAGTCACGAATAAAATGTTATGCTTAAACTCGGATCATCGATGGATAAACTCAATTCCTCGGCGTTTACTTTCACCGAGATCGGCGTTCCATCTGGCGCCACGACATTCGATTCCTTGCAGAAAAGATCAATTCCCTTTCCAACGTCTTGGACAAGCTGTTCATTTTGTTTCAGCGCATCGGTTTGATAGGCCCGCATAACTCCATGCCTGTTAACTTCATGAAAGTGTGGCGTTGGAATAGCTCTGCTTCTTAAGCCTTTGCCCAATTCACAATTCATGTGATGCCTCCCGGCCGAACAAAATCGGAGGCACGGAGATTCACCAAAATAATCTGCAAAAATTCTGGCCGAGTAACTCTTGCGGTTAATAATTGAAATGGCTGCATGAATTTTGCAAACGCCATTTGGCAGACCTGATTCAATCGGCAATTCGCCAGTGCAGCGTAGAGGATTTTGTTGACCGCTGTTTGACTTCTCTTCCTGCAAGACAAGTTTATCACCCTTCGCTGGTTTCTTCCGCTTGCGAAACAGTTCGTAAGTGCGATAATCCTTTGCGATTTTTGGGAAATATTCAGCGGACATTATTTGGCGGATTTTGTTGGTGATGATTTGGCAACCGAGTGCATGTGTCAATAACTAGTTGTTTGAGTCACACCCTCCTCAGCCGCACCTCGCCGCTCTTGGCGGTGATTTGCGAGCCATATTTTGCCAGCATCACTTGCGCGACTTGTGAAAGCACAGGACGCTGGTCGGTTTTATCGTAACCGGTTTGAACGCCGGCAGCGTTGTAATACTTCAAACCTTCACCCGCCGGCGCGACCGTTCGGTCGGCAATCAGAAGTTCCCGCGCCAGTTCAGACGTCGCCTGGCCGACGGCTTTCGGCACGGTGTCATATTGAACGTAGTCATACGGAATCGGCAGGCCGCGCATCTTCGTGTCGTGAATCTTGGCGCACGCATTACGTGCCACGTTTGAGTACACTGCCGTGCCAGCAAATGAAATTGTGTGGATCCAGTGAACAGCAATGGACGGACCGCCTGGGGTGGACGATCCCGGAGAGCGTTTCTGCGAATCGGAGCCGTGGCAGCTAGCCAAATCTGGAATGACCAAATCGAAGTGGCTGAGAAAAATCTTGCTTTCAACAACGGATGATGGTAATTGCGTAACATAAATGATGGACGCGACGGGGTTCGGACCTGCACCTCGCGCGTGTAAACTGCGGCGGCTCTAGCCAATTAAACCTACGCGCCCATCAAATTAGAGACAGCCTAGCGGTCTGGTCGGTCGGTTTGGAAGCGACCCGTGTGGATTTGGAGTCCGCCACTTCGACCAACTAGGTCTTACGTCCGCCCCGGCGTGTTTGAACCACGTCCGGGGCAAATTGTTTTTGCCATCACGCATGATTTACCTTCCTGTACCTCGCGGGCCTTCGACCTGAACCCGGTTGTATCTGTTCCAGATTGCCGCTCGTGACCGCGTTTCGCAGCGCGTTCAGTATTCCAATCCGGCCTGTATGCGGGTGGCTGGCATTCGTTGCCTCGAAAAGTTCACGGGTTGAGAACTCGGAAGGCAGGGAAACCATAGCGGCCGCGAATGCATTCGTTGCTCTCCGGGGAATCCTCAACACCGGCCTGGGTTCCTCGGATCGCTGGATTGGCCCCTGAATCGGGGCGCGATTCGCTCCCTTCTCCTTCAGCTTTGTTATGGCGTGCCGCACGCTGCCCAAAGCAATATCCAGGTCGGATTCGAGTCTTTCCAACGCTGCCAAGTTGTTCGTATCTATCTCGATTTTCATCGGTTATACTACTACTAATCCGCCAGATCGGATACATCAAGAGAAATCACAAAAATACTGTACTACGGAGATGACTACGGCAGATTGGCAGACTGGCAAATTGGCATCGTGGCAAACGCCTTTCATGGTGACAATTGAGTCAGGTACACAATCGTTGTGGTGTGAATTAACAAACCACACATATTGTCGTATTGCGTTAAGCCCTAGCGGTATACGACAACACTTTTGGACGGTGCGTAGCATAACCGTTTATGGTGCTATCTGTCAAAATCTGACAACTGGGGGGAGGGGGAGGGGGGCGGCCTGAATCAATGCTCATACTGAGGCATGTTCAGCTCGGAAATATTTCATACACACTAATAATAACTATCAGCACAATCGGCAAATTAGGGGACTACCCGAATTCTCATGCCACGACTTTACCACAGACCCCAGGACACTTGACCTCTAAAACCATCGACTCAATGTGTTCCAGCATCCTTGACCGTTGGCCCAGAAAGCGCCAATAATCCTCACTGACGTGACTTCACTTTTTCGGGCCGGCTGATGTGTTAGTCTGGGCCATAGAAAGGACCAGACGATGAAAGGCAAACGGTATACGACGGAAGACAAGATCCGCATCCTACGTGAGGCGGACAGGGGCGGAAAAAGCATCCAGGACATCTGCCGGGAGGAGAACGTTTCGGAAGTGACCTTCCACCGATGGAAAAAGCAGTTTGGGCACATGGAGATCAATGAGGCCCGGCGGCTGAAGGAGCTGGAACGGGAGAACAGCGAGTTAAAGAAGATGCTGGCGGAGTCGCTGCTGAATCACTGGCACTCTCACTGGCACTTTTTTTGCCACTTTTTCTGCCTACAAGCCTCACACTAACTGGTTGTCGGCTGGCGAAATGTTCTTCGCGCCAGTTCAACGCCGCAACGGCGGCGTAAACTTCAACGGTTCACAGTTGCCATGCCCGGCTCTGGATAACGGGCACCAGCAGTGCTGCCCACCGGCGCGATCCGGTTGAACTCCGCCAGATCATCAGTGTTCAGTTCGATTTGAAGAGCTCCCACATTTTCTTCAAGGTAGGTGCGACGCTTGGTGCCAGGGATTGGCACGATGTCTTCGCCCTGGGCCAAGACCCAGGCCAATGCCAGTTGAGCTGGCTTGCATTTTTTCCGTTGAGCGACGGCTTCGAGGCGATGAACAAGGGTCAGATTACGATCAAAGTTTTCTCCTTGAAAGCGCGGTCCATTCCGCCGCCAGTCATTTGCCGCCAGATCATCGATCTTCCGGATTTTCCCGGTCAGAAAGCCGCGACCCAAAGGACTGTAAGGCACAAAGCCAATCCCCAGTTCCCGGCAGGTGGACAAAATCTCCGACTCCACATCCCGGCACCACAGCGAGTATTCGGTCTGCAACGCAGCGATTGGATGCACATTGGCGGCGCGGCGAATCGTGGCCGGAGCCGCCTCTGAAAGGCCGAGGTAACGAACCTTGCCGGCCCGAACCAGTTCGCTCATCGCTCCGACCGTGTCTTCGATGGGCACATTGGGGTCAACGCGATGCTGGTAATAAAGGTCGATCTGCCCGACGCCGAGCCGCTGCAAACTCTCATCACAGCATTTGCGGACATATTCTGGCCGGCCATTCACGCCCATAAACTTTCCCTGTTCATCACGGACATTCCCAAACTTGGTGGCCAGAATCACTTGATCACGGCGGCTCTTGATTGCCTTGCCCACAAGGTCTTCGTTGATCCCGCAACCATACACGTCGGCGGTGTCGAGGAAGTTGACGCCGAGATCGAGCGCGCGATGGATGGTGGCGATGGACTCCTGGTCGTCGCGGGAGCCATAGAATTCCGACATTCCCATGCAGCCCAAGCCGAGCGCCGACACGGTTAATCCCTGTGTTCCAAGTTTTCTTTGTTTCATAAATCAGGTCTTTGTGGTTTGCCAAAACCAGTTTTTTGAAAGCTTAACGCCAAAACCAAACCTGACGATAAAAAATCCCGCATCCGTTCACATCTGGAATTTGCCAAAGCCGGTGATTTGGAAAAATGAACAGGTGCGGGCTGGTTCCAATGGTAACGGTTGAACTTGCCAACCCGTGCAGCGTTGGGCAAGGTGTCGTCAAACAAAGAAACATTATGGCCATATTCGCACTCGACCTCACCAAACAGGCACCCCGCAGTCCACGCGTGCGCTTGGGCGGCTTCGTCATTCTTCCCCGTTGCCTCGACAAAGGCCGCGCGACCATCATCCGCAAGAATGGTGAATACCACTACGATTGTCCGCTGGATCATCGGTTCCTGAATTTCGTCGGCATTAAGGCCGCCGCCTTGAAAAAGCAGCTGGCCACCGGCAAGGGTGACGGGGAAATTTTGACGTGGATCACGACCAATGCGAAGTTCAAACGCAGCGAACTGGAAATCGCTCAATGGTCTACCTACGTGGAACAGCGCTTTCCGACAGATACGGAAACGCGGGAATACGTCAACGCAAACCACAAGAAATACGGACCGAAACGTGAGGACATCGGGACGTTCTTTGACCTGCTGGATTTAGACGATTACGTCAGCTTCGGGGGCAAGCCTTAACCTTTAGGCGACATCATTCATTGTGGCGACCATGAAAGAATCGGCTGGCTGCTTTTTTAATTACCTGGCGCGAGCATCCGCGCCAGCAGCCCTGAAAATCGGTTTTCGGTCCGGTTGTTTTTGACTGCCATCCCCAGCGCCTTCCGTTGCCCGATGAGCACCACCAGCTTTTTGCCCCGCGTGATGCCCGTGTAAACAAGGTTGCGCTGCAAGAGCATGTACTGCTGCATGGCCAACGGGGTCACGACCACAGGAAATTCCGATCCCTGTGATTTGTGGATCGTGATCGCGTATGCCAGGGAGATTTCGTCCAACTCGCCAAAATCGTAACTAACCTCGCGCTGGTCGAACCGGATCGTGACCTCGCGCTCGACCGGGTCGATCTTCGCGATCTGGCCGATGTCGCCGTTGAACACATCCTTGTCGTAATCATTCTCCGTCTGGATCACCTTGTCCCGTGGACGGAATTGCCAGCCGAACTTCTCCACCACCGGCTCCTCGGCGCGGGCCGGGTTCAGTTCATCCTGGAGCCGCACGTTGAGTTCACGGATGCCCAGCGAACCTTTGTTCATCGGGCAGAGCACCTGTATATCACGGATCGGGTCGAGCCGGAACTTGGACGGTATGCGGGTCTTCACCATCTCGACCAGCGTCTCTGCAATCTGATCCGGCTCCGCCCGGTCGATGAAGAAAAAGTCCGACTCACCACCGTTGCCCGAAACCTCCGGCATCTGGCCTTCATTGATTCGGTGGGCGTTGGTGATGATCCGGCTGTGCGCCGCCTGCCGGAAGACCTCGGTCAGGCGTACCACGGGCACGACCTTGCTCTCGATCACATGCCGCAATACCATGCCCGGCCCCACGGAGGGCAACTGGTCGATGTCGCCCACGAGCAGCAGGCTAGCCGTCGGCGGCAGGGCACGGAGCAGGTTCGCCATGAGTACCACGTCCACCATCGAGGTTTCGTCCACAACCAGGAGGTCGCATTCCAGAGGATTGGCCTCATTTCGCGCAAAACTGCCTGTGGCGGGCTGGACTTCAAGCAGGCGATGGATCGTTTTGGCCTCGACGCCGGTCGCCTCAGAGAGGCGTTTGGCAGCCCGGCCCGTGGGTGCACAAAGCAAACACCGCACTTTCTTGGCCCGCAGGATCAGCAGGATGGCGTTGACGAGCGTCGTCTTGCCCACACCGGGGCCGCCTGTGAGGACCAAAGCCCGGCTCGACAGGGCCAGCTTGAGCGCGTCGCACTGGCTGGGTGCAAGCTCTTTGCCGGTCTTTTGCTGACACCAGACGACCGCCTTCTCGAAATCTATCGCCGGGAAGGCAGACGGCGAACCGGAAAGGCTCCTGATCCGGCCTGCGATAATTTCCTCCGCCCGCTTCAGGTGCGGCAGGAAGATCAGTTCCTGGCCGTTGATGGTTTCCTTGACCAGATCGTTGCTGGCCAGCGTGCGCTCCAAAGCCTCGGTCACGATCTTGTCGTCCACGAGCAGGAGTTTACCTGCCTCGTCCTTCAGCAGTTCCACCGGCAGTGCGCAGTGGCCCTCCCCGGTAGCCTCCAGGAGCACATGGCTCAGCCCGGCGCAGGCGCGGATCAGCGAATCCACTGGGATGCCGATCTTCTGCGCGATCTTGTCGGCGGTCTTGAAGCCGATGCCGGGGATGTCCTTGGCAAGCCTGTACGGGTCGGTGCGGACTTTCTCGATGGCGTCCTCGCCATAGGTCTTGTAGATGCGCACCGCCCGGCTCGTACTGACGCCGTTGCTGTGCAGAAAGACCATGATCTCGCGGATGACCTTCTGCTCAGCCCACGCCTCTTTGATCTTGCGCCTGCGCTTCGGCCCGATGCCCTCCACTTCCTCCAACCGAGCCGAATAGTTCTCGATAATATCGAAAATGCCCTCGCCGAATTTCTGGACGAGCTTCTTGGCGTACACCGGCCCGATGCCCTTGACCATGCCGCTGCCCAGGTATTTCTCGATGCCCTCCTTCGTGGTGGGCGCGGTGCTCGTCAGCATCTCGGCACGAAATTGCAGGCCGAACTCCCTGTCCTGAACCCATCTTCCTTGGGCCGTAACCCATTCACCGGCGCTGACCGAAGGCAAGGAGCCGATAACCGTGACCTGATCGCGGTGGCCCTTGGCTTTGACCTTGAGCACGGCGAAGCCATTCTCCTCATTGAAAAAGGTGACGCGCTCAATAAGCCCGGAGAGGCTTTCGACAAACTGTTTTGACGGCTGCGGCTGCAAGTCACCGGCATGATGTGTCTTTTATTGGGAGGCTGGCAAGGGCACGAAAGCTGTGTGAATTGTCTTTTTCAGGACTTTCCGCCCATTCAGAATGCGCCCTCATGAGCAAATCAAAGCCAACCAAGCTCACCCCGCGCAAAGCTGCCGCTGTGAATCCGAAGGCACCGCGTTGCGGATTGTGCGGCAAGCGGGGCAAGCTCACCCGCACGGAATGTTGCGGCCAGTGGATTTGCGATGACGAACACAAGTATGTGCTTTTCTCCTATGCTCGGAACAGTTGTCACCGCAACCACCGCCAGAAAACACTCTGCGCCTATCATCACAACGAACGTCACGCAGGGAAGTGGCAGGACTGCTCGAAATGCCGCGAGGATTTTGAAACGGAAATGTATGTCTGGTACGGCACAAACGAATACAACTTTGAGAAGCTGGCCAATCCGCCGGATTATGCGCCCACGACCTGCGGAGGTTGTGGGACCGTCATCAATCTGAGCGAAGGCGGCTATTCCCACGGCCCGGATGGCTACCAGTGCGATGCCTGCACCGAAAAGGTTTTTGCCGAAGCCGTCAAGAAGCGTGCGGCAAAAAAGGCTGAATGAAGCGTCGGACGCTCAGACAGCTTCGCGCCAGACAGCAGCCGGAACAGCGCCACCATGTTTATGTTGTGCTGCTCGATTCTGCCGTGGCCAAAATCCGAAAAGTGCGTGCCGACAATCCGAAGCGCGATCCCAAGAAGCCATGCGTGTACGTGGGGATGACGGGCCTGTCCCCGGAGCAGCGGTTCACAAACCACAAAAAGGGCATCAAGGCGGCATCCCTCGTAACGCGCTACGGCATCCGGCTTCTGCCGGAACTCTACGCGCACCTGAACCCGATGCCGTACGCGGCGGCGGCACAGATGGAAATGGACTTGGCGGAGGATTTGCGCCGGGCCGGTTACACAGTCTCGGGTGGCCATTGAAGGTCGTGTGATGGTGTGATCGCAGCGCCGCTAGCGCGATCCTGACTGCGTCTTCGCACTTTTCAGCCCTAACATCCGAACCGTCTGGAATCGTTTCAAACCGTTTGGGTGACGACTGCCGTAAAATGTGGACATGGGTGTCCTGTCACGACTTTGTGGACAACCATGTGCGGCTGCAACTGTTCGTGCTGGCCTACAACCTGGGCAACTTCCTGCGCCAGGCGGTGCTGCCGCAAGCGGTGCGTCACTGGACGCTGACAACGTTGCGGGAGAAATTGATCAAGATCGGCGCAAAGGTCGTGCGCCATGCCCGGTAGATAATTTTCCAGATGGCGGAAGTGGCGATTCCACGGGAATTGTTCCGGGCCATTTTGGAAGGGATTGGGCGGCTGAGATTAGCAACCGCAACGTCAGGATGAAGGCCGACCATGTCAAAATACCGGAAACTACGGAGGAGGTGTCTTCGCGTGGGGTGGAAAAGCGTGTGGAAAGGCGCACCTGACAACAAATCGACGCCAGTGCCAGATAAAGACCGATGGAGAACTGGGAAAATGGACTTGCAACCCTGTGGAGCAGGAAGATAATCACGACAAAGGATCACGTTGGTCGTAGGCAGCAAACCAAATGGGAAATGTCATCTCAAACACTTTGTGGCAATTTGATTCTCTTCCTCAACTTGCAAACACAACAACGTGGACGCGGATCATATGAAACCGCTGGCTGACTTCCGTATCGTCGGTGCCGGGCTGACGGTGCTAGGCGCGACTGTCAAGCGCGCCGGGCAACGAAGCTTTTCTTTGGATAAATCAAATAGATTTGTAATTAGGCTCTCAGCTTTTCTAATTCTCTATGGGATGACCACAGGGTTCTCCATTGCTCAGTATTGGTTTCACACCAGCGCGCCCTTACAAAATTGGACCGCCCTGGCAATGTCTTCAGATGGAAACAAACTTCTGGCGGTCAGTTCCCAAGGGCCCATCTTCACCTCCCCAAACGGCGGGGCAAGTTGGACGCAAACCAGCGCACCATCCGGCAACTGGGCATGTGCAGCGTCTTCATCGGACGGAGTGAAGCTGGTGGCGGCCGGGGGCTACCTGAACAACCAGATTTACCGATCCACCGACTCTGGGGCGACATGGACACCTACCGGCCCTCCGGGCAATGCATGGACATGCATTGCATCTTCGGCTGACGGCAGCGTGTTGGTGGCTGGAGCCTATGGTTACTATCTTTACGTTTCAACCAATTCAGGCGTTGATTGGACGAATTGCATCTTAGGCCAATATTGGGGCCCAGTTTTTTGTTCCGCTGACGGTAAAATCATGGCAGCGGCAGGGGGAGGTGGCCAGTCGCTCTTTCTTTCCACGAATTTTGGAGGGTCGTGGTCTGTGGCCACCAATTTACCAGCACTGAGCTGGTCGTCCTTGGCCGGATCAACGAACGGATGCGACCTGATATTGTTGGCGAATGGCGGACAACTATTCACGTCAACAAACACAGGCGCGTCTTGGGTTTCCAACAACTTGCCAAACGGCAGTTCCGGGTCCATCGCTGTTTCAGGAGACGCCCGAACACTGGTATTGGGAACTTCAGGCGCCCTCTACACTTCAACCAATCTCGGACTGGCCTGGATCCCAAACACAGCTCCCAATAACGTCGGATGGGGACCTGTGGCTTGTTCCGCCGATGGGGCAAAATTGGCAGCGGTAGGAAACGGCCTGATTTATGTCTCTCCCCCCGTTCCCCAACCTATAGGCAGCGTGGTTGCTTGGGGTGTCAATAACTATGACCAGGCAACTGTCCCTGACAATCTTGGTTCGGCGACCGCGATTGCTGGTAGCGAATACGACAGTTTAGCCGTGAAGACCGATGGCACCGTGACGGCCTGGGGGCTCAACGATCTTGGCGAAACAAACGTCCCTCCCAGTGTCACAAACATTGTGACGGTGGCAGCCTCACAAGTGTTGAGTTTGGCCCTAAAAAGCGATGGCACGGTAGCTTGGTGGGGATGGTCATCTAACACGAATATAATTCCTTCGTTGTCCAATGTCGTTGCCATTGCGGCAAGTCAAGGGAACTTCTATTTGGCCCTGAAAAGCAATGGAATCGTGACTGCTTGGGGCGCGGATGAATACGGGCAAGCAAATGTCCCGGTTGGTCTTTCAAATGTTGTTGCCATCGCGGTAGGCGATTCTCACAGTTTGGCATTAAACAATGACGGAACAGTGGCCGCCTGGGGAGGGAATGTGGCTTTTCCAGCCAACCACAATCAGGCCAATATCCCAGCAGGGATCAGTAACGTGGTCGCAATTGCTGGAGGAGATACTTTTAGTTTGGCGTTAAGAATTGATGGCTCGGTAATTGGCTGGCCGACCGATGATCAGGCAGTTGCACAAATTCCGGCAGGCATGTCGAACGTGGTGGCCATAGCAGCGGATTATATGCACGCCTTGGCTTTGACCAAGGACGGCAGCGTTTGGGAGTGGGGTACAGTTGGAACCGGTTTTCTCAATTACCAGGTAGGTCTCCCAAATCTTGTGGCAATTGCCTGCGGATACTATCACAGCCTGGCGATTGTGGGCAACGGTTCTCCCGCTGTAGTTCGACAGCCGTGGAATCAGACGGTTTACGCCGGACATTCAGCCACGCTAAGTGCTGGGGTTGTTGGTGCCCCGCCACTGTCATACCAATGGCAATTAGATGGGACAAATGTTCCCGGCGCGACAAATTATTTTCTAATGCTCACCAACGTTCAACCAACCGATGCTGGAATCTACTGCCTGACGGCAAGCAATACTTTGAAGCCTGTCATTAGCTCTAATGCAATTTTGACGGTGTCGACCAACTTGCCGAGCATTATTGTCCAACCTACCAACCAGGTTGCACTGTTGGAATCGAATGCTACCTTTGCGGTGACACTGGGTGCAGGGCCGATACCCGATTTTTATCAATGGCAATTCAACGGGACGAATATCGCTTGGGCAACCAATGCCGCCTTGACTCTGACCAACGTGCAATTTGCCAATCAAGGCGTATACCAACTCGCGGTCAGTAATGCCTTTGGGTTAACCTTCAGCTCCAATGCCACTTTGACCGTGGTTGACCTCGCCACCGCCTTGAATGCTCCGGACTTGGTCTGGACAACCAGTAACAGTCAACCATGGTATGCTCAGACAACTGTAACGCACGACGGTGTGGCGGCTGCCACCAGTGGGGCGTTGACCTATCCCCAACAAGCCACGCTACAAACAACAGTTATTGGACCGGGAACTCTCACCTTCTGGTGGATGGCCTCGGGGTTTGCCGGCACACGCTATTTCAGTTTTTCCATCAACGGGAGGAATCAGGCGACCCTTTCACCAACCGGGTGGCAACAGACTACTTATTACCTCGGTTCGGGCACGAACATTCTCCTATGGACTTTTTATAAAAGCGACACTTTCTGCTGTGCAACGTTTGCCGGATATGTGGACCAAGTTTCTTTTACTCCAGGCGGCACGGCACCCGCAATCACATCTATGTCGCCAAACGCCTATGTACGGGCCAATTCCAGCGCAGCCTTCAGTGTGAGTGCCTATGGCACACCTCCACTGACTTATCAGTGGCAATTCAACAGTGTCACTCTGTACAATAAAACCAATGTATTGTTGAGCCTGGCGAATGTGCAACTGACAAATGCAGGTATTTATACGGTCGTGATTACCAATAACGTTGGAGTCGTTACAACCAATGCCACCTTATGGGTTGGCCAGTTTGCTTTCAACCCTAACCCAACGAACACGTTCATGTCACCCAATGGAATGCAGTTGGAATTGGACGGCATATTGACCAGCAATCCGGTAGTGGTTTGGGACTCGACTGATTTAGTCAACTGGCTGCCGCTGTTCACGAATTCTGCAACAACGGGTTCGGTCCAATTCATCGATGTTACCGCAACCAACATACCGGCACGGTTTTATCGGGCGCAGGAATGATGAAGGTCATGCACATCACACCCTTAAACACACCTAAGTGGCAATGTGACACGTCACGAAACCTGAAAGACCGGCCGAGTTCCGATCACGGCAACGTCGATGAAATCATCGGTAATGTCGGCCGCGCAGACCAGTTGCGGGAACCTCAACCACGCGAGAACCAATGTGTTCGTTGAGGCGTACTCATTCACCAGCGCGCCCATCGCCAAGGCGCTGGTGGACGCCCACCGGCGCGGCGTGAAAGTGGAGGTCATCCTCGACAAGAGCCAGCGAACCGAAAAATACAGTGAGGCGGATTTTCTTCAGCACGAGGGCATCCCCACCTACATCGACGCCAAGCACGCCATTGCCCACAATAAAATCATGATCATCGACAGCCAGACCGTGCTAACGGGGTCGTTCAATTTCACCACAGCCGCCGAAGAACACAACGCGGAGAACCTGCTGGTAATTTCCGATCCGGCGCTGGCGCAGAAATATCTGGCGAACTGGAATACGCATTTCAGCCATTCGGAGATTTATACACGACCGACTGAGCACAGACAAACGCAGTGAAAGAGGAGACGGCCATTTCATACGCAACATCGAAGCACCGTGCCCGTTTAAGGATGGCTGGCGTCGTGGTGCTGGTGCTTGGGATTGGCGGTGCGTGCGTTCTGTATTGGATTCGAACTCGTACCACAGACCTGACAGACGACCCCATGATGGCGGGGTATTCTAAAGCGGAGTTGCGGCAGATGGAAATTCTGTATGGAAAGATGGGCCAAGTGATCTCGGACTTATTGGATAACCTGAAACGTCCCGGCACCCAAGCAATTCTCATCGCTGCGATCTCAACACTGATTGCATTCGGCTGCTTCTACCTCGCCAACCGGTGGGTTGACAATGACGAAGCAGGTTGACGAGGCTTGTTCAGCGCCAGAACAAGCCCCAACGACTTACAGCGTTGTCTTTCCCGCTGCCCTGGCCTTCGCCCATCGCGCTTTGGCCGATTCAGCAAGACGCTTGCGTACTGCGGCACTGACCTTCCGCCTCGGTTTGGCTGTGGCTTTCGCTGCTTTGGTGCCACTCTTCTTGGCCCACCGGGCGCGCTGCGCAGCAGCCATCTTAGCTTTGGTGGCAGCACTCATCTTCCGGCGCTTGCGGGGACCGACAGGGCCATCGGTGCTTCCCAACAGCCGGGTGAGTTCATTTGTCAGCGATTCGATTTTGTCTTTAATGTTAGCCGCACGGCGCAACTGGCTGGCAGATAGGTCAATCATGGTTAGGTCAGTGAATCCCTGCGACCACTGGAAGTCAAGCTTATCGGGTAACCGGGCGCGACAATTTAAAGAAACTGGAAATTAGTTCTCCGCCATTTTGCCGTGATTGAAACCGCCAAGACTTTGAAACTTCGCGCTGGCCTGAGAGTAACCGCACTTGCCGTTACCCTCAGATCGCTGCCAGAACCTCGGCTGTGCTTCGCACTCGGCCCATGCGCGGAAATATCTGAGAAATTGTGTGCTCGTGTTGTGCCTGATTCATGGACGCCATCGCGTCTTCCACGAATATCTGCTCAAAGCCCCGCTCAAATGCCGCCCGCGCCGTGCTCTCAACACCGAAACAGGTCGCTATCCCTGTCAGGATGATCGTCGTCAGCCCCCGCCGTCGAAGTTGAAGCTCCAAGTCCGTACCGTAGAAGGCACCCCATTGTTTCTTGGTCAAAATGTGATCACCGGGTTGGACATTCAACTCGGACACGATCTCTGTCGCGTTGGCCGGAAGATCGCGGGGAAGCGTGAACGAGCTGTCACAGACAGGATGCAGCAGGTCTTTACGATCCGCCGATCCTGCCACTCGCACCCAGACGATGAATCCACCTTTGGCGCGCAGGGTCGAGGCGATCTTGCCCGTATTTTCGACGACGGCTTTGGCACTTCGCGGCTGGGTCGGAAAAGAGACGGTTAAATTCTGCAAATCGACCGCAACCAGTGCCGTTTTCGTAACGTCCAATTTCAATTGTTCCATGATACCTCAAAAACTGAGTCAGGCTTGGCCGGTGATGTCAACCGCGAATACGGACCTGACCGCGTCAACCAGCGCTGGCTCCGGCGACTAGGCGGCACATTTGTCATTCAATCAACCTCCGACAAGCTCGCCAATCGTCCAATAAACCACAAATGCAGCGAGAAGGATGCTCAGAATAACAGCAAAGGATCGCTCGTGTCTCACTGCAAATGCAAACACACCGG
>Ga0182021_10004978_pt1 | contig 15687 bp, 16 predicted proteins | sample 612E3MmetaG_FD_120493 | JGI IMG/M metagenome (GOLD analysis project Ga0182021, IMG submission 120493) | Permafrost microbial communities from Stordalen Mire, Sweden - 612E3M metaG (Illumina Assembly) | ecosystem: Environmental > Terrestrial > Soil > Wetlands > Permafrost | place: Sweden... | reverse complement strand
GAGCGGCGCTTCGGTCACACGTCCGATGTTAACCGCCGAGAAGGTCAAGGAAAATGCAGAAACCTACATGAAACAGTTCTTCCGCGTGGTTGATCGTGAAAAAACAGAAGTGCGCTGGCAAAGTGAATGGTTCGGTAATTTTTCTCTGGCGGATGTTATTAAGTTGACCAGCAAATTTACGGTCGCGCAATTCCTCGCCCGCGAGGATTTTAATAACCGGTTCAAAACGGGCAAACCGATTGCCATTACGGAATTATTGTATCCCCTGCTACAGGCTTATGATTCTGTCGCCGTGCAGGCTGATGTCGAATTCGGCGGCCAGGATCAGAAGTTTAATTTCCTAGTCGGGAGAGAACTACAGGCAATGCTCGGGCAGCGTCCCCAGCAGTGTTTTATGACGGCGTTGCTGGTAGGCACCGATGGCATTCAGAAGATGAGTAAAAGTCTGGGCAACTATATCGGTGTAGACGAGCCACCCAATGAGATTTATGGTAAGGTGATGGCGCTGGCCGATAATATGATAATCCAGTATTTTGAACTACTCACCGATATTTCCGACATTGAGTTAACTGATTTCAAGCGACAAATTGCCGGTAACGTCGTCAATCCGATGAACCTGAAGAAACGTCTGGCAATAGAGTTGGTCGCTCAATTGCATGGTCATAAGGAAGCTCTTAAAGCCGACGAAAATTTTACCAATGTATTCCAGAAACGGGAAATGCCGGAAGAAATTGCTGAAATTGAAGTTGACGCTGATGAAGACCTTCGGGACATTATCACCCGGGCGAACATTGCCAAGAGCCGGAGTGATGCGAATCGCTTGTTACAACAGGGCGCGATCAGTATTGACGGCATCAAGGTAACCAGTGGTAAAACTCCTTACCAGAATGGTAAAATTATCAAGGTAGGCAAACATCACTTTATTAAAGTGGTTATGCATAATAAATAGTGCGAGGGAAGGAGAAAAAGATGGAATACCCGGTTGTGCCTGGACCGACCCCTTGCCCCGAAACGGTGTTTCAAGTTCAGCCCAAACAAAAGACCCTGTCCCAAATGAAAAATGATTTGTTAGTTCTTACCGGCGCAGGTACGGGGGGCTGGCAACAGCCCTTATGAATTTATTCTGTCCGGAGATGGATATTCAATTTTTAGAATAAGAAATATTAAGGATGAGGAAATAAATGGTAAAAAGAAACGTTAATTTTAATCCCGGCCCAGCAGCTCTACCGCTGGACGTTCTCAAGATTGTGCAGGAAGAACTCCTTGATTATCAGGGTAGTGGAATGTCAATTCTGGAGAGCTCCCATCGCGCTAAGGAATTCGAAGCAATCAATGACCAGACAATCGCGCTAGTACATGAACTATTCGGACTTGGCACCGATTATCAGGTGCTGTTCATGGGTAGTGGGGCATCCGCCCAGTTCGCCCTGGTACCGATGAATTTCGTTGGTGAAGGCCAGACGGCAGCTTATGTGGACACCGGCGAATTTGCGAACAAAGCCATGAAAGAATGCCAGATTGTGGCCAAAGCACACGTGGCGTTCTCCTCCAAAGAAGAGAAATATCACCGGGTGCCGAAGATGAATGAGATCAAGTACCCCGAGGATGTTGCCTATCTTCATATCTGCTCGAATAACACCATCGAAGGGACCCAGTTCCAAGAGTTTCCTGATACCGGCAAGGTTCCGCTGGTAGCTGATATGTCTTCGGATATCGCCTCGCGGCGGGTGGATTTTAAGAAGTTTTCCCTGATCTACGCCGGAGCTCAGAAGAACCTCGGCCCAGCCGGTGTAACGCTGGTGGTTATTCGTAACGATTTTCTGGCGAAGGGTAAAAAAGGCCTACCCACGATGTTTACTTACAAGACCTTTGCCGACAACAAATCCCTATATAACACGCCCCCGGTATTCGGGGTTTATATCATGAAGCTGGTTTTAGAGTGGATCAAGAGCAAAGGCGGTTTGGCAGGGATGGAGAAGATCAACGCGGCCAAGAAGGATTTGCTGTACAGCGCCATTGACGCCGCTCCGGATTTCTATAAGGGTGCCGCCGAGAAGGCCAGCCGGAGCTGGATGAACGTCACCATGCGGCTGCCTACCGAAGATCTGGAGAATAAATTCGTCGCCGATGCCAAGAAGGAAGGCTTGATAGGCTTAAAAGGCCACCGCTCCGTCGGAGGCATTCGCTTCTCCATCTATAACGCGGTATCTCTTGAGGACATTCAGAAGACGATCGACTTCATGGCCAGGTTCCACAAATCTGCCTAAAATCCGTAATACGAAATAATCGATAATAAATCTTTGACAGGATGATGAAACAGAATGATGAAAGTCTTAGCTACTGATGGCACCTCACCGGAAGGGGTAGCGTACATAAAATCTTGCGCTCAACTTGATATTAAACCCGCTCTGAAACCGGAAGAGTTGCTTGCTATCATCGGGGATTATGAAGCTCTGATTGTACGCAGCGCTTCTCAGGTCACTGCCCAGGTAATCGAGGCTGGAAAGAAATTGATGGTCATTGGCCGTGCGGGTGTCGGTATCGATAATATCGATGTCAATGCCGCCACTCAACGGGGTATCATCGTAGTCAATGCGCCCACCGGTAATACAATTTCTGCCGCTGAACATACTATCGGCTTGATGATGTCATTAGCCCGGCATATCCCGCAGGCCAATGCTTCGCTGAAAGCCGGACAGTGGCTGAAAAGTAAATACACCGGAATTGAAGTCAGAAATAAAACCATCGGCATTATCGGCCTCGGCAATATCGGTTCCGCCGTCGCCCGCCGCGCTCAGGGCATGGAGATGAAGGTTATTGCCTTCGACCCATTCGTCTCTGCCGAACGCGCCAAACAATTAATGGTAACGATGGTGTCACTGGAAGAGCTCTTTAAAACATCGGATTTTATCACGATTCACACTCCGCTAAATGCCACCACCAAGGGAATCATTACAGAAAAAGAAATTGCTTTGATGAAACCCTCCGTACGGATTATCAATTGCGCTCGCGGTGGATTAATTGACGAAGAACTACTAGCCAAAGCCATTACCGAAAAGAAGATTGCCGGTGCTGCCCTTGATGTCTTTTCTAAAGAACCGATTACCGAAAGCCCGCTCTTCAGCAAAGATAATGTGGTGGTTACACCCCACTTGGGAGCTTCCACCGCTGAAGCTCAGGTCACCGCCGCGAGAGATGTTGCAGAACAAATTGTCGATGTCCTGAACGGCAGACCAGCCCGCTATGCTGTCAATATCCCGTTCGTAACTGCCGAAACCTTTGCCGTGCTTTCTCCATTTATGAAGACCGTTTCCGTTGCCGGAGAGTTGTTGAGCCAACTGGCGGAAGGGCCAATTACAACCCTACACATCAAGTTCGATGGCGAACTCGCCAACTATGATACTACCATCCTAAAGGCCTCCATGCTGAATGGTTTGCTGGGTGCAATCAGTAATGAGCGCGTTAATCTGGTGAATGCCAACGTGGTAGCGAACCGGCGTGGTATTACTGTAGTGGAAGAAAAGAATGCCACTTGTGAAAACTATACCAGCCTGATAACGCTTGTTGCGACAACACCTAAAGGGACGACCGCGGTGGCGGCCACCGTCCTGCGTGGTGAACCCCACATCGTCCGCGTAAATGATTACTGGGTGGACATCGTGCCATCAGGTGGATACTTCCTGTTCAGCGACCATCTGGACCGGCCCGGTATCATTGGAGCAGTGGGTAATATCGCGGGTACTGCTAATATTAACATTAACTCGATGAGTGTCAGCCGGTTAAAGCCGAGAGGACAGGCAATGATGATTCTGGCGCTTGACGAACCTCTGCCGGAAAAAGTACTCAAGCAAATCAAGGCAATTCCTGATATCGCCGATGCCAAACTCGTAAAACTATAAATTAAATTTTAACGGCTTAATTAGAGGGGGCTGATTGAAAATCTCAATCAGCCCCCTTTTTATTTATGTAGTTGTATTAATCGATGCTTAGGCCATAAGCACTTTGCGCGCAAATGTAGTGGGTGCAACCCCCCATTGGATTCTCCCTCCTTCGCAAGGAGGGATTGAGGGAGAATGATGATTTCAATATTCGAACGGTGATTGTATTTAGTATTTCAATATTAGTATTTTCTTGAATATTGTTTATTGACTATTGATTATTTTGTTCTTTAATGTTACTTGTGTCTGCTAGTATAACGCATTCACCACAATGCCCGCCGGCGCTTTGGGATAAAAATAGGTGGATTTACGCGGCATTTTCTCGTTAGCATCCGAGACAGTCATGATCAGCTCCGGTCTGACCGGTTTCAGGAAGAAAACTAGCTGCTGTTCCCCCTGTAAGACCTCTTTCACGGATTCCTCACGGTCATGACTGAAACTGACTCTATCTTCTGTTCGGCCGTCAATGCCCAATTCCAGTATTTTGTTTAGAATCACATGGTCGAGGACACTGACATCCAAATGGCGATAAATATCGCTTTGTTTCGGCATGATTTCTGCAAAAACAGCTTCGTCACGTAGTTTTAATATATAGAATTTATCAATGCCGGGACCGAAGAGGCCGAGCCTGATACCGTCCGGCTTCGATATTTCTGTATCCAATTTATGCCAAGCATCAGGAGTATTCGCGGGCAATTCGGTGATTTCAAAATAAACTCCCAATTTTGCCATCAATTCTGCCAGCACGTTTTTTGTGAGTCCTTTAATCACACGGTGCGGTGCCAGGATAATTAAACCGGGGTCAGCGAAATCTACCAACGTCGACATCACAAAATTAACAGCATTATCCGACGATAACCCTGGTGTTGCCGCCATTTGCTCTCGGCAGTAGGTCAACGCGCTGGTATAGCGGTGATGTCCGTCGGCGATATAAAACGGCTGTTTTGCCATCTCACCCGCAATTAGTTTAATAACGGCAGTGTCGCTAATCGTCCACACTTTATGACGGTCGCCTTCGGGAATCGTAGTATCGATGATGGGTTTCTTGCTCGTCTCTTTTGCCAGTGCTATGGCAATCTTGCGTTGTGGGTCCTGATACATCATCAAAACCGGACTGGTATTTACTTTCAATGCCCGTAAAAGGTTCTGGCGGTCTTCTTTCGGGGCCGAAAGGATGTTTTCGTGAGGCCGGATAATCATTTTGTTCCATTCTTCCAGACGGACACGGGCAATAATGCCGCGGCGCATCCCATCTTTTCCCTGCAGGTGGAAATAATGCTCGTGCAGATAGATGGCCGGATATTTTTCCGGCACCAGTATTTTATTTTCGAGCCATCGTGACAGTGTTGCCGCGGTGCGAGTGTATTTATTATTGGTGGGAGAATCTTCCGGCGATTTTTTGGCATCTTCCAAACGGATGCAATTATATTTATTCCGTTTGTGTAAGTCCTCGTGTAAAGATGCGGAAATCACGTCATATGGCGGGCAGATAACGTCCGACAGGTCTTTCACTATCGATTGATTATAACGCAAGCCGGAAAACGGTCTGATTTCTGCCATGGTCTATCCCCATGAAAATCGTTTTTGTTCAGTTTTCACTAATTAGTGTACTTTAAACACAACCGGGGTACAAGTAGCGTAGCTACGAGTGACCAGGATTGAAAATCAGGTCATGTCAGTGTTTCACGACACTCAATATATAGATTCTCTGAAAGCCTGGCTGTTTTGACGGGATTTGATGCAACGGGTATAATTAGCGTGAAAATAAAAGTTTGGCTGATTTTCTTTTCGACATGCGCCTGTAGCTCAGCGGATAGAGCATCGGTCTTCGAAACCGGGGGTCGAGGGTTCGAATCCCTCCAGGCGTACCATGGTGTGTAGATTATTAAGCCGCTGAAATGATAAAACAAACCGGGGGGTTTTTTCGTTTGTACCGCAGTCTTTTGTTGAGAATATCTTTGATATTTTGTTTGCGCTGTGCCATTGCAGCCGCTTTGTTCTCCCCAGACTCCTCCGGTGGGTTAGTTATTGGTGCGGGCTGTGCCGTGGGTGTTTCTACAGGTGGGGTGATCGCAGCCGGTGCCGCCATTAAAGAAAACAATAATATCGGGGCTGCTCCCAGATTTAACAACGAACTGCCAAAAATCAGGGGGAGAAAAGTGCCTTGCCAAAGGACCGCAAACATCAGAATAATACCGATGATGAAAGTGACGACAGGCAGAACTTTGAATAGTAACGAAATAATATGTGAAGCTGGATAGCGTTTTTGCATCAAACACCTCCTGGCGCTTTGGAGGTAATCATAGTATTAAAACATTAATTAGACAAATATTATTTGAGCATATCATTACATAGCAGGATACAGCTTTCAAACTTGAAAGAATAACGAGGGTTCGAATTCCCCAAAGCATAGTACTTATTTAATAACACTTATCTCCCATAAAAGAATCGCGGCGGCCGGAACTCCCGCCAGACATCATCGCAGGCTTTGGTCTCTTCCTGAGTGAGTTTTACGTCCAGCGCCCCCAGATTTTCCTCCAATTGTTTTGCAGACGAAGCCCCGACAATGGCGGAAGTAACCACCGGATTACTGAGCACCCAAGTAATAGCAAATTGCGCTATATTTCTACCATGCGCATCGGCGATTTTTTTCAGGTGGGCAACCGCCGTGAAATTAGCCGGCGACCAATAACGTTCATAGTACATTTTGTCGATACCGAACCGGGTATCAGCGGCCGGGAGTTGGCTGACATTGTGTTTTCCGGTGAGCAGGCCAGCGGCCAAGGGATTATAGACTGTCACCCCAACACCCTCACTAGCACAGCACGGCAACAGTTCCGTCTCAATATCGCGTGTGATCAGGTTGTAAGGAGACTGGATACAATCTAACCGGGCTAAATTATACTGTTGGCTGACAGCAAGCGTTCTGACCAACTGCCAGGCACGGAAATTAGAACAGGCAACATATCGCACTTTCCCTTGCTTTACCAGAGAATCAAATGCCAGTAGTGTTTCCTCAATAGGCGTCGTATAATCCGGGGCATGGGCGTAATATATGTCTAGATAATCGGTACCTAATCGTTTCAGGCTCGCTTCTATCGCCTGAAATATATGCTCGCGGGAGAGACCGTAATCGTTAGGGCCGGGTCCTTGCCGGCTGGCTACCTTACTGGCTAGAACAACCTTCGTCCGTTTGTTTTTCAGGGCCTTCCCGACAATCTCTTCCGATCGGCCTTCAGTATAGCTATCGGCAGTATCGAAAGAGGTGATTCCCTTTTCAAATGCCAGGTCCAAAATTTTAATTGCATCGGCTTCACTGACCTGTTTTCCGAATATCATTGTCCCTAGAGTAATCTCAGAAAGTTTTAAACCCGTCCGGCCGACTTTTTTATATTGCATATTACTCCTTTTTAGAAACAACTTGAGTCACCGACTAGAATTGAACTCATTATAAGACCATACCTGTACTTTTTCAAACTCATAAGTATCCCTTAAAAGGGCATTTAAATCGACCGTCTGTTGTATAATACAAGCAGCGAAGAAAATCCTGAGGTGGATTAATTGCAACAGGTGGTAGAAGCTTTTCTGGATATTGAAACTACAGGTCTATCACCCTTATATAGTGAAATAACCGTGATTGGTATTCATATATGTAAAGGGGAAGAAACCAGTTTTGCACAGCTGGTTGGCCGGGATATTACTCCGGAGAGCATACTCGAAGCGTTGGATGGAGTCCAAATCATCCACACTTATAATGGCAGTCGCTTCGACCTGCCCTTTATCAACAGAAAACTGGGGATTAACCTTGAAGAAATCTATTCCCACCGCGACCTGATGTACGATTGTTGGAATAATAACCTGCGCGGTGGTTTTAAATCCGTAGAACGTCAGTTGGGTATTGATAGAAATCTTCAGGGGATCAACGGTTATGACGCTGTAAGATTATGGTGGCGTTATATTGATGCCTTTGACTTGGACGCCCTGAATACACTCCTGCAATACAATAAGGAAGATGTGCTTAACCTCAAAGTTTTAAAAGAGAAACTACTATAAATAGTTCGCAGCCCTCCGCTGTCAGTTTTCAGTTTAGTGGGTGGGAGTCATGTGAAGTATAAACAAGCCTATTCATTCAATTCTATTATTAAACAAATATTATTGCTTCTTTCGAGAAAGTAACCGGTGCCACCAGGAGACTTTAACAGGTGCCTCTTCTCTTATATCTTCCGTTTTACCCTGAGTCAATTGTTTTTGAGCCTGTTGCAACAATACATGCAACTCTTGAACTTCGCGCCGACGTGCTTCCAATTCAGTTTCCAGAATCGATATCGTCTTGCGCATTGCTTCAATTGCCACGGTATTATCTTCCTTTTCCCCGATTGCTGCGGGATCAGGGGCCGGAACGGCCTCATCCGGTAATTCAACCAGATATATTTCACCGTGCGGTGATGGGACTTTTCGGGCTTTTAACTCGTTTTTAGCAATACGTCTGCGTATGCTATCGATAGACATGCTTAGGCATCTGGCAGCTTCTGCAATAGTTACTTCTTGCACCAATTCACTCCTTATTTTCGCTATCTAAACATCCAATTGAATAATTATCTACTAAATCATTGTACGCTATAAGCAGTAAGAATGGAATAGCTTCTTACAACTGCAAAATTAACTACGAGTGATTGCCTATGCAAGTTGTTTAGGTCAAAAAATCAAATTTTAACAAGATTTAGAACGCTAAGAAAAAACAGACCCTGCTTGAATCTTGTAATTCAAGCAGGGTCAATTCCCTGAATGAGTAACCGGTGAAAAGACTAATCGGTGTATAATTTTCGCTTTTTAGCAGGTTTCTTCGGGTTGGCTAACTTATCGGCATTTTTTACAAATTTTTCGAGCAACTTGTCAAATTGGGCCATTTCTTCCTTGGTGAAAATTGAAGTCAATTTTTCAAATAATACCAAAGCGCCTTTGGTGGAAAAGGCCAGTTTATCTTTTCCCTTGGGAGTCATTATCGCCCACACCAAACGGCGGTCCTGTGTATCTCTAATTTTCTTGACCAGGCCTTTCTCTTCCATACGGTCGAGAATCGTGCTTAATGTATTGGTGTTTTTATCAAGTAATTTCGCCATTTCGGTAGCATTGGCAGTTTCACCCAACTTTTTCATGATAATTAAAACCAGGAACTGCTGATAAGATAAACCTCTCATCTTAATAAGACCACTATCGGCGTACTTGGTAACCAGTCCGCCGGCATGGTACCAATTTATCCAAACCCTATGTTGAATATCCTCATGGTCAAATATTTCCTTCATTTTCTTTCTCCTTATTTATTTCTTCATTCCTACCTGTATTCTAAACCAATGCCATTATATTTTCAAACAAATAGCAATAGATGAAAACAGGAAAGCATCTTTCACTGTGACTAGTATCAGGTATGAAACACAAAATAGTCGGGATAATATATATTTTTTGATTAATCAGATATGTAAACATTTTGTAAAATATTCATATCGATTTTACCCAAAGCAATTTTACAAACCGGCAAGAAAGAGCCACAACCAGGCAAGCCCAATACCTAACGCAGCGCCAACAATAACCTCGAATGGTGTGTGTCCCATCAGTTCACGTAAGTCCGCTTCTATTTTTACAAGCGGTTCTTTTCTCTTCAATTCAAGTATGATTCTGTTTAGCACCACTGATTGTAGCCCGACTGACTGGCGAACTCCTGCTGCATCATACATCACTATCATCGCCAGAATCACCGAAATAGCAAAATATGTGGAGCCGAGACCATATGTAATCGCAACTGCCGTAGCCAAAGCACACACCATCGCCGAATGAGCGCTGGGCATACCGCCACTACTGATAAAGAAAGCCAAGTCAAGTCCTTTTCCTTGTGACAAAGCTATCAACATCTTTATCAACTGGGCTAACACCCATGCGCAGAGAGGGATAATTAAAACCCAATTCTTCATCAGGTCATAGAGCATCTGTTGTAAACTCCTTTACGAGCCTTCTAGCCCTGACTTGAAACCCCGAGGCTATTCCATAATTTTCGGTCGGCAATATCGCGGTCAAAAAGCAATCTATAAAATACAACTTTCCCCAGAGGCATATTTTTACTTAACCCTGTTCGGCGGGCGACTGTCCTTTTCAACAAAGCTATGCCTGAAAGCACTGTGAAGCCGCAGGTGATTGCCACTTTATCCTCAACCCTAACCAACAGCGGCCCTGCCAGAAAATAGCTTAGGAACGGTAAGGCTACAAAAAACACAAACACCCCGAAAGCTACCTGTTTGATAGGCGCTAATAAGTAGGGAAATATCAGCGCAATTAGCCCAATCTTCCAGGAAAGCATCGCGATTACACCCAACGAAACAAAAACGCCCCGTCCGCCACTTTTAAACCCAAGATAAACCGGCCAATCGTGCCCGGCGATAGCAAAGATCCCTATCGTAACCTGATAAGCAATAGGAAGGTTAATCAACTTGGCTATCCCGACAACCAATGCCCCTTTGCCAATATCAAAGATAGCCACTGGAATTGCTAACCACTTGGGTCCAGCGTTAAGCACGTTCGCCGCACCGACTTTGCCTGTCCCGACTTTACGGATATCCGTACCACGCGACCATTTAATTGCCAGGTAAGCTGCGGGAACCGACCCCATCAGATACGCCCCAATCACTAACAAAATAAACCAAAGAGTTTCCATAATTTCTCCTATTCTAAAGCGAAAGGGTTTTTATACCTCTTTGTTCTGCCAGAGCAATTAGTTGCTTAACAGATTGAATCGGGACATCAGTGCCGCCAATAGCGATATCTGAGGTAGCATCAATGCCGTGATAGTCTGTTCCGCCTGTGGGAATGAGCTCGTATTTTTCAGCCATATTGAGCAGGATATTCATTTCTGAAGGTAGATAGCCGGCATAATAGACTTCCATTCCTACTAACCCGATAGTTTTTAATTCCTTAATTACTTCTTCCGGATTTAGAGCCGTATAAGGGTGCGCCAATACCGGTAACCCATTTGCTTTTAATACCAGTTTCACGGCTTCGGCAGGAGTTAATTTCTCCCGAACCACATAAGCCGGGCAACCGTGCCCGATATATTTCGAAAAAGCATCCCTAAAAGAACTAATATAACCTTTTTCAAGTAAAGCCTGGGCAATATGTGCCCTGCCGAGAGCTCCGTTTCCGGCGATTTGTTTAACCCGCTCCAACTCGATGTCGCAGCCCAGTTCCTTTAATTTTGCTACCATTTTATCGGCTCTATTAGCCCGCGAATTCCGCATTCGCTCCAGACTGGCTTGGAATTCCTGGCCGGTATAGTCTATGAAATATCCTAGCACATGGATTTCCCCACTGGGAACATCCGTACTTAGTTCCACGCCGGGTATAAGGGTTAATGCCGGAAATTCTCTGGCGGCTTCGATTGCCGGAACCATGCCATCTATTGTATCGTGGTCGGTCAGAGCGATAACCGTCAAACCAGCGGTAACTGCCATTCGCACTATTTCTACCGGAGTATAGCGTCCATCCGACGCGGCAGAGTGAATATGAAGGTCGACTCCTGCCATTATTCCGTTTCCCTCTGGATTCGCTCGATACCGCTCGCTTTACCAGTTGTCTCGTCGACTGATACAAGTATTGCATTGACAACACTTTTACCACTGCCGGCTGATAAACGATAGGGCAATTGAGTCAGAAAACGTTTTAGCACATTTTCTGGGTCATCACCGATAACGGAATCTAGAGGTCCTGTCATACCGATGTCAGTGACATAAGCTGTGCCTCCGTGAAGTACCATAGCATCGATTGTGCCAACGTGCGTGTGAGTGCCCAGTACGGCACTTACTCTTCCATCGAGATAGCGCCCCAGCGCTACTTTTTCCGAAGTTGCCTCGGCATGAAAATCGACAATAATTATTTTAGGTTTGTTTTCCAATTGAGCCAATAGTGCATCCATAGAATGGAATGGATTGTCATAATTATCCATAAAAGTCCTACCGATGAGATTCACCACTAAAACGCCGTTTTTTATAATGTAGCCCTTTCCGGGAACACCCGGAGGATAGTTAAACGGCCTGATGAGTGGCATTTCACTATCCAAAAAAGGAAGGATAGTCTTATGCACCCAAACATGATTACCCGAAGTTAAAACATCAGCCCCGGCTTTGAGCAATTCCTCTGCAGTGTCCGGCGTTACGCCGATGCCATGAGCGCTATTTTCGGCATTGACAATCGTCAGGTCGACTTGATATTCCTGTTTGATTTGAGGTAAAAAAGTATCAAGAGCTTGCCTGCCCGGTTTGCCGATGACATCACCGATTGCGAGTATCCGCATTACTACTCCAGTTCTTGTCTCCTACTTCGCAAAATCAACCGCTCTAGTTTCTCTGACTACAGTTACTTTTATCTGACCGGGATATTCCATGCCCTCTTCAATCTTCTTCACGATATCGCGGGCAAGTCTCATAGCTCCCAGGTCGTCAATTTCTTCTGGTTTGACCAGAATTCTGACTTCGCGCCCTGCCTGAATAGCAAAGGATTTCTCCACACCTTTGAAACTGTTGGCGATGTCTTCCAGAGATTTGAGGCGCTGTAGATAGCTATCCAAAGATTCTCTTCTAGCGCCGGGCCGCGCGCTACTGATTGCATCGGCAGCAGAAATGATATAACCCCATGTGCTGGTATTGGGAGTCTCGAAATGATGTTCGGCAATGCCCATTACAACTTCTGGCGATTTTTCCCATTGTTTCACCAGATCGGCGCCAATTGCCGCGTGCGTACCTTCCACTTCACGATCAACAGCTTTACCGATATCATGTAGCAAACCAGCCTTTTTCGCAATCAAAGGGTTAGCTCCCAATTCAGAGGCGATCATTTGCGCCATAAATGCAACCTCGATAGAGTGAGATAGCACACTCTGCCCATAGCTGGTGCGGTATTTCAATCGACCAAGTAATCGGATTAGTTCGGGACGTAAACCCTGAACCCCAACCTGATAAGCGGCTTGCTCGCCGGCAGTTTGAATACTGGCGTTTACTTCTTCTTCGGCCTTCTTGACCACTTCTTCAATGCGTGCCGGATGGATACGTCCGTCAAGGATTAATTTGGTGAGCGCGATGCGGGCGATTTCGCGCCGTACCGGATCAAAACTGGATAAAGTTACAGCTTCCGGGGTGTCATCAACAATTAAATCAACACCCGTTGCCTGTTCCAGCGCTCTAATATTGCGGCCTTCTCTCCCAATGAGCCTGCCTTTCATCTCGTCACTAGGGATAGGCACGCTGGTGGCGGTGGTTTCGGAGACAATTTCAGAAGCACTGCGTTGGATAGTCTGTGCCAGGATTTCCTGAGACTTGATGTCAGCTTCTGCCTTAATTTTTATTTCCCATTCGTGAAGGCGGCGGGCGGCTTCCCCCTTCATCTCTTCTTCGATGCTCTGTAGCAGCGTATCTTTTGCCTGTTCGATGGTCATACCGGAAATGATTTCCAGTTGTTTTAACTCTTTGTTTTTTACTTCTTCTATCTGAGTATTGAGAGTATCCAGAGATTTTTCTTTGTTGGTTAGCGCTTTTTCACGCTGCCCGATTCCTTCCAGCTTTCGCTCCAAGTTTTCGGTTTTAGAAAGCATCCGGTTCTCCTGCCGTTGCAATTCCAGACGACGTTCGCGGTACTCAGCATCTGCAGTCGCGCGGACTTTATCTGCTTCAACTTTAGACTGTTCGATAATTTTCCTTGCTTCGTCTCTAGCTTCAATTACAGTTCTATTCGTCTTACGCTGAGTGACACGGAGGAGACGGTTAACCGCCATACGGCGGAAGAAAAATACCACTGCGCCACCAAGAACAACGCCGACAATTAGGATAGATACATACAAACCCATTAGAAGTATCGGACTAATACTAATCATTGTTTTTCATCTCATTTTTCCGGGCACTGCCTAATGCGTGTTATGTGTTAGTTTTACTTGATTCTGTCAATTCCTGCCAGAGCCTTTTTACGGTTTGATTAATCACCGTGTAACCGAATCCACGCCGTTTCAGATAGTCTGCTAATCGACGACGAAATATTTCATGGTCCTTTCTGGACAGGAGTTGCGCTTTTTTTTGGGCAGCTTGATAGGCGGAATCCATATCATTTGAATCATCGGTAACTTCTTTTGTGATTTCGTCAGCTACCCCTTTCTTTTTCAGTTCCATTCTTGTCATCCGCTGGCTACGAGGCCGGAACGCTTCCCGGTTTTCTTTCCAGAACTGAGCAAAGGCAGTATCATCCAGTAAATGTTGCTCCTTTAATTTATTTATTACTATTTCAATTTGAGAATCTTCAAATCCACGGCAGTGTAGCCGGTCTCTTATTTCTGCTTCACTGCGTGGCCGATAACTTAGAAAACGATAAGCTGTATTTAAACAACGGGCTAAACTAACATCTTCAGCCAGACCTTTAACCTGGTCATCAGATAGTTCCTGCCCAATTGTTAACCCCTTTTTTACTGCAACCTCTGTATCCACACTGATAGCAAACTTACCATCCAGGAACATATTTACCTTTTTTTCAGTATGTTTACTCGTTTTAAGAGCGGTAATTTTATTCATTTACAATGCCTTTTCAAACACAAAAGCTGAGGTCTAGACCTCAGCTTCTATTTTAATTCACCAGCTTCTATAATCTTTGTACTAAGAAATCACTGGTCTTTTGCCACTTCTTGTGTGCTTGGTATGGCTGAGGCTCGTACCTTTTGCTCTATTTCCTTGGTAATCTCAGGTTTTTGAACTAGGAAGTTTCTCGCGTTCTCTCTTCCCTGTCCCAGACGAGTATCACCCCAAGAAAAAAAGGCACCGGATTTCTTAATCAGCCCCATTTCAACCCCTAAATCGATAAGGTCGCCTTCGCGACTAATCCCGTGGTCAAACATGATATCAAATTCAGCGGTCCTGAATGGAGGTGCCACCTTGTTTTTTACAATTCGGGCTTTGACACGATTACCAACCGCAACTTCACCCTGTTTGATAGTTTCAACGCGTCTCAAATCAATTCTAACAGAAGCGTAAAACTTCAAAGCTCTGCCACCCGGTGTTACTTCAGGATTACCGAAAACGATACCGACCTTCTCTCTCAGTTGGTTGATGAAAATTACTGCTGTTCCGGATTTGCCAATCGCCACTGCCAGTTTTCGGAGAGCCTGGGACATGAGACGGGCTTGTAAAGCAACCTGACTATCCCCCATCTCCCCCTCAATCTCAGCACGGGGTACAAGAGCAGCAACACTATCCACTACGATAACATCTACGGCTCCACTTCGGACTAACGCCTCGCAAATTTCCAGAGCTTGTTCTCCGGTGTCGGGTTGGGAGATGAGCATATCGTCGATATTGACTCCCAGGTGCCCTGAATAAACAGGATCCAAAGCATGTTCCACATCAATATAAGCGGCGATGCCCCCCAGCTTCTGCGCTTCTGCAATAATGTGCAGCGCCAGCGTAGTTTTACCCGTTGATTCGGGACCGAAAATTTCGATAATCCGTCCCCTGGGAATGCCCCCTAACCCGAGAGCGATGTCCAAAGATATAGAGCCGGTAGAGATGACACCCGCAATTGCCACGGTAGTCGACTCCCCTAGCTTCATAATTGAGCCTTTGCCAAACCTTTTTTCTATCTGGCTGATGGCTAGCTCGAGCGCCTTAGTTCTTTCTCCGGTGGTCATATTCGTCTTACATAATGATAACATGAACGATTGTTAAAAAACAATACT
>Ga0182021_10004977_pt1 | contig 15688 bp, 11 predicted proteins | sample 612E3MmetaG_FD_120493 | JGI IMG/M metagenome (GOLD analysis project Ga0182021, IMG submission 120493) | Permafrost microbial communities from Stordalen Mire, Sweden - 612E3M metaG (Illumina Assembly) | ecosystem: Environmental > Terrestrial > Soil > Wetlands > Permafrost | place: Sweden... | reverse complement strand
CAGCCGAACATCCTCTTTCCGCCCACCGTCACACGACAGACGCCGCACATGAACATTACGAAGATCATGATGGGCGTAAGGGTCACGATGGTACTGGTGTCATATGGCCTGGTGATGTCGCTGACCCTCTTCATCATCTCGACCGGGCCCATGACCACGCAGCGGTCGAAGCTCTCCTTCTTCAGCAGTTCGACAAGGAAATCCAATCCCTTTTCCCCCACCGTGCCGTCGTCCGATGCGACGTATACCACGTCGCTATAGGCGGCGGCCTCTTCCTTCATGAAAAGGAACTCCTTGCTTCTGCATCCCAGGACCGTGGTCACATGATTTCCAGCCGCTTTCAATGCGTAGGATTGGAGCAGCAACGGGGCGATCATTATGCTGCCGCCGACGCACAGCACCCGGCCGAAATTCCGGATCTCTGATGGATTGCCCAGGGGTCCGGTGACGTTGAACAGGCTGTCCCCGGGGTCGAACGTACCTAGTTCCTTCGTGGTCTTGCCGACCTCGTGGAAGGCGAAGGATATCGTCCCTTTCTGCGCGTCGTAGTCGCAGATGGTCAGCGGCACCCGCTCGCCTCCTTGCCTGGGTATAACGATCAGGAACTGCCCCGGCTGGGCCTCGGCGGCGATGTCCGGGGCCTCGACCACGAACAGCGTCTCCTTGTGGGCGAGCTGCTTCCTGGACAATATCCGGTACGACATCACTTGGCCTCCTTTCGCACGATGTTGACGCCGGGCGGCATGGCCGCGATCCTCTGGTAGAACGCATCGAACTTGGTGGCGAAATCGCCCACGCATCGGGGCGAGAGTTCATGCACCTCGAACCGGTCGAGCAGGCCTAGCCTCTTCAGATACGTCGTCAGAACCTCGAGCTGTCTTTCGGAGGTGTCCCTTCCCTCACGGAGCTTGCAGTCCTCCGCGGAACAGATGACGGCTATGACCCCATCGAACCCTCGTTCCAGGGCGCTCACGATGTGGACCGGGTCCATTCCTTTGACACAGGGGGCTTCCAGGACCAGCGCGTTCTTCCCCTTGAGCATCTTCTCCGGGCCGTCCAGGGCTGAGTACTCCGACCACTGGCAACTGAGGACCAGAACGGCTGGACTATTGCTCCGGGCCTTCATGCTCATCGCCGCTCCAGTGTAGGAAGCAAGAATCTCCTTGAACTCATATCCCTTCACCTGGATGGCGCTGTGCGGACAGACGATCTGGCACGCACCGCAGCCCATGCATTTCTCCTCATCGATGGTTGGCGTGGAGAATGCTTCCGCCTTTATGGCGCCATAAGGGCAGATGAAGATGCATTTGCCGCAGCCGACGCACTCCTGGTTGTTCCGTACCGCCTTTCGAGAATATTTGACTACCTTTAGTGCTCCATCGGAGTATCCAAGCTGCTTTATGACAGCCTGCTCGAGCAGCATGCGTCTGGTACCGATCTTGGTGCCTTCCTTCATGCGGCAAAAACCGTCGTTGCACTGGATGGAGACGATGTTCTTCACGCCTGACCTTAGGGCATTGAAAATGAAATTGGTCGGGATGCGTCCGGCGCAGGGGACGCGCATCGGGATATAGCCCTTTTCCGCCAAACCCTGCTTCGCCAGGATGTCCTCCACCTCGCCGTTCTTGGGCGAGTTGCCCCGGCACATCATCACCAGGGTTTCCGTGTTTGCGCCGTCGGATGCGGACCGGACATATTCCAGGAGCTCATCGTAATCGTAATAGGACATCTCTATGGCAGAGACGGGACAGGCACTGGAACATATCCCGCACACCTGGCACTTTTGGATGCTGATCTTCAAACGGCCTTCTTCGGGCTGTTGCTCGATGGCCTCGAAGGGACAAAGGGAAAAGCAGACCTTGCATCGGCTGCACAGGTCCTGGTTTATTCTCACGGCGGCAATGCAGTTATCGTCCATCCATTATCCCCTCAGGTTCATAGATGTTCATGAGCCAGGGTAAGCAATCCTAACCACGGCATGAACTTCAGTGTATTTATCAAATCACGTCCACCATGCATCGACGAGCCTCAGGAAACCTCTTAGCCAGCATCCTCAATTGTTTGTTGCATAAAGGATGTCATTATTTAATGTCTATGCCAACTGGTTCGTACGGAGACAGAAATAAGGATAAGATACACCGTTCATTTATTGCGGTTATACGAAATAACTTACCGGCAACAACTTAGCTTTGTATCTCGTCGAAAATGTCATTGTTTTCATTGATATTTCTAGAACATTACCTGACCGGTCAGGACCATCTGGAGGCAGGGACAAGGTCGAGAAGGTATTGCTGAAGGTCGGGACCGTCCAGCATCATTTAGATGTCGATCTGGTGGTCATCAATGTCGGCATTATGCCTCAGCCGAAGAACCTGAAAATGTGGAACATTGATCTGGTGGACAACGGCATAAAGGTCGACCAGCAGATGAAAACATCTCGCAGTGGAGTGTTCGCTTGCGGGACATGTCCACGCACCCGGGGAAGTACCGGCAGATCGTGGCCAGCTCGGGCAAAGGCGTCACGGCGGTCAATTCGGTGGTCAGCTATTTGAGAAAGCTCTGAGCCCTGGATCCGATATTTTCACCATTTTAAAGTCGTCTGGGGATGAAGTTTTGACAATTGGTCCGAATACGATAAAATTTAGGTCAACATGGTAAATCACCGAAATCCCGTCGTTTTGTAAGGGTCGGGATGATATAGTCCGGGCATAACTGATGAAATATGAAATGCTCACTCAGAAAGGATGAAACAGCAAAGGTCGGATTGCTTGGTATAATAGTCATCGTCGTGCTCGTATTGCTATTGCTAGGATACTTCGGGAGCTTCGTGGTGCGGGTGTAGGCCCCCACCATCTTTCACGATGGATCATAGTAGCTATCCTGTTCTGTTGTCATGGCACATCGTGCATGAACCAAATTTGCGACAGGGCAGATAGTTCTTTTTGGCTCCGTGTAGCCCAATATTTCAACTATCAAATTCTACCAATTGCGATTTTTTGTCAATTGCCGCTTTTCCAGAGTCTATTATTTATACTTCGGCCTCAAACAGTGATGTTACTCAGACTGCATGAGCCCCCTCCCTAAGATCGGGTCATCAGATGATCAGCAGCAGGGCGACAGCTGCGTTCAAAAAAACCAACCGGCGGTAGATGGATGATAATTATGCGACAGGTTAGTTGTTCTTCTGCCGCCGGCGATCATATTTCGATCGGAAGTAAATGGAAATTATCCCCTATCGAAATGAACCCCGTCCAGGTTCAAGATCATTAGTACATCGATTCCATTGATGGAAGATGAAAATGGATTCCCTGTGAAAAGCCCATGCCGGAATATTCACAGGAACAGGTTCGTCCAGTTATTTCTTCTTCTTCGATCCCTTTTCCGGTGCGGTAATGATGGACGAAGGCTTCGACCCCTTGGAATCCGACCGGTTCTTGTTCTCTGGTACCTTATCCGCATCCTTTTTCTTCTTCAGTTTCGCCATAATAATCCAACTTGTATGCAAGTACAAGGATGAATAGTTAATGCGGCCAAATCAAGCAAATGCTGTTCAGGGTGACAAAGATAAATATTCCAAGCAGGAACCTCCTGGATATTCGTCAATGACGATCATGGGAAGAATGGGCTGTGGATTGTTGTCTTGACTTTGTCAATCCACATTGGAGGTGCGCAGATCACGGATTCGACAGGGGTGGCTAGATACTTCCATCTGTCCAGTGGACATCGAGACTTGAATATCTCTTCCGCTCATGCCGCCATTTTATTCAGGGACCTCAATCCCCAAAGGAATACCAGAACTGCCAGCACCGTTATGACAACGAAACCCTCCAATATCCCGATGTTCATGAAATCTCCAGCAAACAATGCGCGGGTGGCATCCACCGCATACGAGAATGGGTTGATCTTGGACAGGTCCTGAAGCCAGATCGGCGCAAGTGCCAAAGGTAGAATGATCCCCGATAGCAATGAGAGCGGTAGGGTTATCGTGTTCAAAGTAGGAGCAAGGGCGTCCTCGATCTTGAACAGAAGCGCAAAACCGTAGGAGACCGAAGCCATGGATATCCCGATAAGTGCGTAAAGCAGCAGTGAGAGCAGAAATCCGAAGCCATTGATATTCAACCCGAATGGGATCGCTACCAACGTTATCAGAACGCACTGGGCGATGAGCACGACCGCATCCCTCAGCACCCTGCCCAATAGGATCGCCGAACGCGAAACGGGCGTCACCAAGAATCGTTCTATGACACCCGCACGGATATCATCAATCAGGGAGAACCCAACGAACGCCGTACCGAACAAGGCCTCCAGGACCAGAAGCCCAGGAATGAAAACATCCACCGTTTTTCCGGCTGGGAGTCCCGGCACACCGCCGAGCCCGTTCAGAAGGGGCATGAACAGTACCAGGTACATGAGGGGCTGGAACATGCTCGCAAATACGAAGACCGGACTCCTAAGCGTGTGCTGCATGTTGCGGACGAACATCAGTCTGGTGTCGTGTAGCAGTTTCATTTTATCAGGTCCTCCCTCAGCGAGCGACCGGTGTACTTTAGGAAAACATCATCTAGACTGGGCTTGGAGAGCGTCACGCTCTCTGCCTTCAGATTCTTCGCGTCGAGCGCCCTCAACAGGTCGGGCATCATCCTGTCGCCGTCCTTGATGTTGAGGTAGACCGAATTGTCGATGGTCTTGATCCTCTCCGCTTCGATCTTCTCAGCCAGCAAGGTCGCGGCCTGGCGAGCCGCTTCTACTGTTGGAAACGTGAAGGCTATCGAGTCGCCGCCGAGGGAGCTCTTCAGCTCGGTCGGCGTTCCGGTCACGATGATCCTGCCGTTGTCGATTATCGCTATCGAGTCGCAGAGCTTGTCGGCCTCATCCATATATTGGGTGGTCAAGAAAATGGTCACGCCCTCGCCCTTCAGTTTCCTTATTTCGTCCCATAGGTACGCCCTGCTCTGCGGGTCCAGGCCGGATGTCGGCTCATCGAGAAGAAGCAGTTGGGGGCGATGGATCATGCCGAGCGCGATATCTAACCGACGCTTTTGCCCACCGGAATAGGTCGAGGCCTGTCTGTTGATGAATGAAACCATCTGGAAACGCTCCACGAAATCCGCTGCATATTTCTTGGCGGTCTGCGCATCCAGACCATACAGTTGGGCCTGGAGCACCAGGTTCTCCACTCCGGTCGACGTCAGGTCGGCGCCTCCCGCCTGGCTGACGCATCCGACGTTCTGCCTAATCTCCACCTGCTGTTTGGCAAGGTCGTACCCGAGCACCTTCGCCTCCCCGCTGGTGGGGGAGAGAAGCGTCGAGAGCATTTTCTGAGTGGTGGACTTGCCCGCTCCGTTTGGGCCGAGAAAACCAAAGATGTCGCCCTTCTTGACAGCGAGGTCTATGCCCTTGACCGCCTCCACCTCTTTCTTTCCTCCCTTTTCCTTTGATGCGAAGGTCTTACGAAGCCCCTTTGTCTCGATCACCAAATCTGTTGCCATTCAGATCACCTTTGAATCTCGAATCCGATCCAATGACCATAGTGTGGACCTCTAATTTGACCTTTCCAATCATGGGATCGATGTAGATGAGCGCTGAAACCAAATTGCAGTAGTAACGTCCGGAAGTTAATGACCCATAAGTGACCGTCAAATTGCCCCGTCAAACTATGACTTGTTGGGACCGATTAGTGGCAAAGCCATCCAAATTATGATCGACCGGCCAACGAGCGACGGTCATTACTTTCAAATCACCCGAAATTCCGTGGTATTCAAAAAGCAGCCGACCGAGGATGGATGAAATACCGAGGATATATCCGCCATTCCTCAACCGGAAGCAAATGATCGGTTCTCTGGTTCTCAGAAAGTTCCCTTGACCTGTCGTGAAATTGTGCCAAGCACCCGATATGATACTGGCACCTTCTAACAACTACCTGAAGTCAAAGATATCCTAATTTATTTGCTTTGTTGAATCTTCTTCAGGTCATTTTCGTTGGCTTTTCCTTTGGCCCTGGTGTTATGAGGGATATCCTCGATCTCACTCTTTTCACCCTTCTGGATGTCCTCAATTCTCTTGTCGTCGATCTTCTTCTTTACCGGTTCTTTCATCTTGACCACCCTAAAATATTGATGACCGCCATTCTTGAAACATCTCGGTCATCCGAATACAATTTATAGCCTCAATTATAAGAAATGCTTCAGACTGAAAATCCAACATTAACAAATAGTTCGCCGATGGAGCGGAAGCGTTAATGACCGGAGCATCCTGGATACTGAAGTACAGCGGATCTTCCATTCTTGACCAATTGAATGGCTGGCAGCATTTAAATTATGATCACTTAGTTGGTAGAAAGTATCTTGATGGAGGAAATACCGAGAGGAGAGGTGGATAAGACAATGGGTTTTTACACTTCTTCTTACGCCAGAGCAGATCCGTCCAGGTGATAAAATACTTATAACTAGGCGAGGGTCTGGACTAAGCTGGCATTGTCAATAGTGATGGATAGCGAGGACACTGAATCAATTTCATTGAACTGGATGAAGGCTGCCACATACGAACAGTTCGTAGGAACCTGATAACTGACACCGAATATCTGTGGAGTGTTGGTGACCCCGGACAGGTAAACATCCGTTTCATCAATCCACTGACTAGAATTCTCGAACCCCTCAACGCCGATTATCCCTGAACATTTAGTGATCGACCCACTGACATAGACACTGAAGACGAGCACATCGCCAGAACTAAAATTATGTGATTGAGTCGACTGGTATATCTCCAATAATCCGTTGACGTCTTTGTTCGTTCCTGTTTTGGAGATATGTTGTGCGTAGTTGCCCTCGACGACGCCTGAGGTGACAAGCGAAAAAAACGCAGTGGGATCGTATTCTCTATGCCAATTATTAGCGAGTCCTGCCGTCCCAGTTTCAAAGCTGGGATTCAGGAGAAGGTTTGGACCAGAATTCACCGGTGCAACGAATAAACTTCTACTGCTCTGATGTTTTTCATTTGAAATGACAACGACTCCACCGACCGCAGATATAATGAGAATGACAAATACCACAAGAACACCGATTTTAGAGCTAAGCGTGATTGATTGCCATATCGATCGCCCACGAGTGACAACTAGGGCAATGCCACCGATGATGATGCCTGTTAATGGAAGTATTGCGTAGGCCAATAATAATATTTCCAGTATATCCATATTAATACTTCGACAGCTTTCTTTTCAAATGGATCTGCCAGACCCTTCTATTCTTCAACACAATCGATTCATTGCTAGCTTTTTTCAATAATCGCCCCTGACAACCATATTACAGATAAAATCCAAATCCTCCATATATAAATTAGATTGTGGCATTTACACTTCCATAATACACCCGATAATGATATGTTATTCCAGGTATCTAAATGTCGGTATTTCTACTATACTGGATGATGATAATTGCTATGGCGAAAAAGGAAATATTTTGCTAAGCGTGATATAGCGCGACCCTAACAAACGAGAACTGTACTATTACTCCTTTATAATACTGCAACCGTAGCAATCCGAACGGTTTCCATTCATCTAATCTACTTCTTGCTTAACCCAAAGCCCCGAGGTCCCGAGGACCATATTGAACGTCTTTCGAATCGCGTATGAAATCGGTGCTCCGCAAAAAGGGCAATTGGTGAAGTCCTCAAAATACTCTTCACCCTCTTGCAAGAATTCCAATCCAATATGTCCATCATATACTTCCTTGAACTTGTCAATATTTTCCACCATGTACTCGCAACAGGGGGTCTTGAATCGTCCTTCCTTCTCAATTCCTTCTGGCTTGAACGATCTTATGTCCTTTTTGGTTCGATCGTTGTCGTCGCCGTTTAGATTCCTGTCAACGAAAATGATGCATCTATCATTCAATTGGTTATTGCTCATTACTGCCACATCCTATTCGGATTCTAAATCTTTGTCCATTGGGGCATGTTCAAAGAGATACTTGGAAGATCCCTACGACCGATATTCTTGCCTTGGAACAGGTAGCTGGAATTGCAAAAGGAGATTTTCCCGAATCAGAAACCAACCTTGTTTCGGACATAATGGAGAGGATTTAGAACATGTCCTATGCTGAATGGAAGAAGATGAATTTTGGTAAGGGGTCTTTGCATTATCTCTAGAAGTCCGCAGAGGGCGGGAAGGACGAAAAGTTCCACAGCAAGGACCTGGCGGCCCGAATCGATTCAAATTTTATTTCCATGGTGGCGTTCGGAATTGTCGTAATTGCAGATCCCATTCATCGTTTCCGGCGCAAAGGGCATCGATTTTCGTCTTTTCTTTGGGGCTGGTATTAATTAAAAGAGCTCCCAAGTCCCTCCGATCATAATGACAACGGCCAAGCAATTCACCTGTCCAACATGCGGATGGAGCATAACCGACCCTATGGGAATGGAAAACATGATGAAGATGGTCCAGATGCACAAGGACGCTCATCACCCAGACATGAAAGCCAGCAAGGAACAGATCATGTCCATGGTCAAGGACGTGGAGATAGGGTTGCCGGGCCATCCCTCGATGGACAAGGAGACGGTCGTTACCTCTCTAAAGAAAATCCCAGGCATGAACGAGCTCACGGCCCAGGCTTTATTCATCTACGGGATACATTCGGTCGACGAACTCATCGGCAAGAACGCCGACGAGGTCTATCTTGAGATGTCAAAGAGGCACGATGTCCCAGCCGACACTTGTTTTCTGCTCTTGAACGGCCTGAGGACGGCCGTGAAATACGCCGATACCATGGTCACGAAGAAGCGCTGAATAGCGACTTGGTGGCAAACCACGCCGCTCTTGCACATTGGTGCGGTGTGGATATATCTTTGATCGCAATGCAGTGTTTTGATAATGGTGGCAGTTTCTATGCTAGATTCGCAGAGGTTGCCGAATCAAACCATAGATTCATTAATTATTACGCTTAAGATGATCTGACCTAGGCAACCAATGAAGTCAGTTCTCGATATTTCTTTTAGGGTCAAAAAAATATATGATGAGCGTTGCGATCGAAACAATTGCAAATATGACAAGCAACGAAAATGAGGCGACCCTGTCCGCGGTGGACATTAACGTTTTCTTACCCCATTTCTCCATGATACGCAATAGCACGCTAGATTCATAGGCTTTGTCGATTGAATCCTTGAATTTTTTTTTAAATCTAAAGGAAAGGGCGGCGCATCTCCGACTGGCTCCCAAAGACCTCGATCATAATATATGACCATGATAGGTGAATTCTCTTGCTCTATCCTAATCAAAATTGTTTTATCCTAATGAAGTAGATGAGATTGGTGCGAGAGTAATGTATAAACTCACAAGACGGACCCCAAGTCAAATGATCGGCTCTCGTCCAACGGGTCGTCCCTATGTATCCTTCCTCTGCGGTATGAGTAGGTAAAAGACAACTCGAGGATGAACAGCCATGATAATGGAAAAGTATGACATCGGCGAAAAGGGGATCCTGTCGATATGTTTGATCCTCATCGCTGCAATATTTGTCGTAGATGCCTCAACACCTAGCGGATACGGCGGCTGTTTTCTGTACATCCTGCCAGTCTTCCTTTGCCTAGGATTGCACAATGACCGTACGGTCTATGGGGTGGCTTTGATAGCTACGGTCCTGACCATCCTCGCGGTGCCCTTCGAGCCTTCAGGAACTCTTTCCATCGACCTTTTCAATCGTCCCATTGCAATCATAGGCATCTGGATAGTTGTTTCGGTCGGGATACAGCGCAGGAAGTTCGAACGTGACATTGAAAAGAAAGCGCTTGAGCTCGCTCATACCAATGCCGAGTTGCATGGGTCGGAAGAACAGGCTTCCTTAGACAGAGAAAGACATTAGGATGGAAAATGACCCATCTAGACAATCCTCATCAGATGATCTGTGAATTTCCATCCTGTCACCGCAGCTTACAATAAAGGGTGTCCGCTGCTTGGTTCCTAAAAAAAGCACGTTCTCAGCCCCTTACTCGGACAGGGTATGTCCGCACATTCTCTACTCACCATGAAGTGCCTCAAATTGGATGCAGACCAATACTTCAGATCAAGCCGTTCAAGAACGTTTCATATATCTCAATTCTTAAATATCCACAAAACGAATATTTTTGTCTATGTCGGACCCTAGATGGAAAAATCTCGCTGATGTCCTCATCGATTATTCCATAAAGCTGAGGAATGAAGAAGTGGTCGTCATCTTTGCCATGGACGCGCCCGATGAGATGGTGGCATTGCTCATCAAGAAGATCTATGATGTGGGAGGGATACCGCTCCTTGTCTCTAGTAACGAAAGAGTGCTCAGAGCATACATCAAGGACACCAACGAAGCGACGATGAGGATCTATGGGGAGGTGGAGTTGTCCATGTGCAAACGAGCCAAGGCCGCTATCTTCTTGATAGGCTCATCCAACCTGACGGAGCTCTCTGATGTCCCAGACGAGAAAATGAATCTGTACGTCAAGTATCGCCAGGGACCGGTCGTTTTCGATTGGATAGTGAACAACCTTAAATGGGTCCTCCTGAACTGGCCATATACCTCATTGGCCCAGGCCGCGGAGATGTCCACCGAAGCCTTTGAGGACTTCTTCTTCGAATCATGCACCATGGACTATTCCAAGATGTCCCTCGCAATGGACCCATTGGTCAAGCTTATGCAACGGACCGACCAGGTCAGGTTGGTATCTCCAGGAACAGATCTGGAGTTTTCGATAAAAGGCATTCCAGCGATCAAGTGCGATGGGGCCATGAATCTGCCTGATGGTGAAGTGTTCACCGCGCCGGTCAAGGACTCGATCAATGGGACCATAAGATACAACACCCGGACCTCGTACCAAGGAAAGGTCTACGACAACATCGCATTTCGGTTCAAGGACGGGCGCATCGTGGAATCCACCTCATCAAGAACGGAGGAGATGAACGCGGTCCTCGATACCGATGAGGGGGCTCGTTACATCGGGGAGTTCGCCATCGGGCTTAACCCGTTCGTCACGAAGCCTATGCTCAACATACTTTTCGACGAGAAGATCGCCGGCTCCATCCACCTGACCCCTGGCAACGCCTATGATATGGCGCCGAACGGCAACAAGTCGCTCATCCATTGGGACCTCGTTCTCATCCAGACCAAGAAGTGGGGCGGAGGGGAGATATACTTCGACGGAGAGCTGGTCAGGAAGGACGGGGTGTTTGTTATTGAAGAGCTCATTGGATTGAATCCAGAGCATTTAAGGTGACCTCATTGTAATGATCGGTTGCCTGAACTTATTCCAACGGTCGAGAGGATAGCAGGTCAAAACACGTCAAGGAATCTTTATCTCATCTGCCACCAATCGAATAACAGAGTCTAGATGTTATCCGAACCACCACTAGCGGGAAGGGAGGCAGAACTCGAAAAACTGGAGAGCGAGTTAAAGAGGGTTATCGAGGGTTCCGGATGTCTTTTTTTGATCGCAGGGGAAGCCGGCATCGGAAAGACCCGACTGGCCAAAGAGTTCGAGAAGCGGGCGTCCACGCAAGGTTGTAAGGTTCTTGTTGGTAACTGTGTCCCATCCACACAGATCCCCTATTTGGCGTTCCTGGAGGCTTTGAAGGGCCTCTCAGCGGAGGATGCGGGAGGGTTAAGCCGGGCCGGGAGGCTCAAGGATGCCGCCAAGAGGTCCGCTCCCGACCTCGTCGGTGCGATCCCGGTCATCGGAGGGACAGCGCATGCATTGGCAAAGCTTCTCAAAGAGTACCGAGGAGATGATGGGGACAGTGACCAGGAAAACTTGCTATTCGGAACGCTGGAAGTAATGAGGACCGAGTCCGCGAAGACACCCCTGATAGTTCACCTGGATGACCTGCAATGGGCTGATTCTGCCAGCATCGGCATGCTTCATTTTCTGGCTAGAAATGTGCACGAAATGAGGATATTCCTGCTCGGAACCTATCGAACCGAGGAGGTACTGGATCAAGAGAAAGGGGTCCATCCGTTTCTGGATAGCCTGCAGGTGATGAGGCGAGAGGGGATCGTGAAGGAGGTCGACCTCCATCCATTGGCCGAAACGGAGGTCCAAAAGGTCATTTCCGGAATGATGCAGAGGCCGGTTGCCTCTCAGGTGATCCAACTTGTCTTCAAGGAGAGCGGGGGAAGTCCTCTTTTCGCCGTCGAGACGTTGAGGATGCTAATGTCCGAAGGAAGATTGGTGGTAAAGGATGGGACCTGGACGATGACCGGCGATGGAGCGACACACGTCCCACGGACCATCCAAGAGGTCATAACTCGACGAATGGACAGGCTCTCTCAGAACCAGCGGATGATCTTGGAGTGCGCGTCCGTCATCGGGGAACGGTTCGATCCCTCCTTGATCCACGAATCCATCGGGATGGATGAGTTGCATCTCCTCAACGAGTTGGATGCACTTTCCAAGAATTTTCAATTGGTGGCTTGGGATGACGGCAACTACAAATTCGCTCATGCGAAAATCAAGGATGTGACCTATGACTCAATATCCAAGCCAAAACGAGTGGAATTGCATAAGAGGATCGGAAACTCCTTAGAAGAGCGGCTTCCAGATAATTCTCTTCTGGGGGCTTTGTCGTGGCATTTCGACCAGGCACAGGTGAAAAATAAATGCATCAAGTACTCACTTTTAGCTGGAAAATATTGTCTCAAGAGAAAGGCCGTGAGCGAAGCGAAGATGTTCTTCCAAAGAGCCCTAGACATGACAAAGGGAGAATCTAATCATGTTTTAGAACAGTTGGAAGCGCTCGAAGGTCTTGGAGATTCTGAAATCTATCAAGGAAGTGCGAGAATTGCGTATTCTCTATATGGTCGGTTCCTTGAAATGAATATGGACAAAAAGGCGAGGGCAAGAGTTCTGGCCAAAGCCGGCGAATGTCTCGGTTCTGGTCCCTTACAAGATATGAAAAGAGCCAATGAAATGTTGGACGAGGCCGAGAAGCTCTCAGAAGGTGATGCCGTTATCCTGGCTTACATAGAGCAGGAGAGGGGGGACCTTAGCTCAGATCAGGACAAAATGTCCGAAGCAGAAGCTCACTATGCCAAATCGCAGAATTATTATTCAAAGTTAAACGATTCGATCACCGAGATACGCCAAAGAAATCTAAAGGTCGGGCAACTCACAAAAGAGGATCGATGGAACGAGGCAAAGACGCTTTCCGAAGAACTGCTTCCTATCGCCTTAAAAACAGAGGATGCTGAGGTCATATCCGATGTGGAATTCTGGTATGCTGAGATCAATGCAGACATGGGAGAGACTGAATTGGCCAAAGAATATGCTACTAGGGTCATTGAAAGGTCCTCTAAGCTTGGCCTGATGTTGAATTGGAGGTTCGGACTGCGCACCAGGGCAATTGCATATGAAATCGCGGGGGATCTCGAATCCGCCAGGAACGACCTCATAGTGGGTTTGGACCTCTCAAAGAAATTCGAGAACATCTTTCATGTGGCTTGGTTCGAAATCAATTTGGGTCGCTGTGAATTGCAAATGGGCTTGATAGACAGTGCCAAATCTCATTTTAAGGAGGGAGAGAGGAACATATCATACCTCCCAGGACCGCATTCTTTCCAAGGAGTTTACACCGAACGTACTTTTCTGAAGGCAGACCTATTGGCAGCAAATGGTGATTTCGAAAAGAGCGATATGGCCTATGATGGATTGATCGGAACCAGTGGAGAAATAGTCCATTATAAGTTGTATTGGTTAGCTACTTGTCATGCGAGGTATGGCATGTCTCTGGCGAGGAGAAACATGAAAGAAAAGGCTCGAGACCAATTCGACGAGGCAATGATGATAGCCAGGAAGATCGGCAGCGAGAAAATGGTTCAACTGTTGGCAAAACGGGTCGGCATGGTGCTTGATTAAAAATGAATATTATGGGACATTTCATCTTGGCTCTTATTTATAGCGCAATATCCCACCGATCTTGACCGTTGAGGTGAACATCTTGCCAAAATCCTCGTCCTCTCCGATCATGAGCACATCGGTATCGTATTGGTCCGCGATTTGTTTCAAGCCTTCGATCGTTTCGATGTCCAGAGAATCGCTCATGATAAGGGTCTGCACCTGCCCAACCTTCAGTCTTTTCGAGGTTTCGGCCATTCCGGACACCTCCAGGCCGTCGCTTCCGGCCTCCGACCAGAAGCGGTCCAGTATTCTCTTCTCCTGAACAAAACGGCATGTGGTCAATTGACCTTCTGCCGCGGCCACAGCTTCCTTCAGCCCATTTTCGTTGGTGTGATCAACATCGAAGACCCCTGTCACCATCTTCCGAAGTTCATGGTGAAGATAGCCTCCTGCCATGAAATCGTTCTTGGTCATCGCCGGGCCGCCGATGATCACTCCCCTGAGTCCTTGTCCCAAGAATGCCTCGGTGCATCTTTCAGAGATCTTCTTGAAGTATTCATTGATGGCGTCATCCCTCAAACGCTCGAACCTCAGGCTGGACATACCGCCGTGATGATGTTTGTTCGGTACCCGAGATCTGATCTCGGTATAGACCCGGATGTTCGATCCATTGAGATATCCGATGGTCGCCTCTGCCAGGTCCAATACCAGGATGCCATAGGTCTCTTCGACGGCTATCATTTGGTAAAGTGGATCAAGGTAGAATCCCCGCTCGCACTTGTAGATGAATGAATGTACAGGATGAGGCGGTTCCAGCGACTGGCGATGGAGCACACCATTGACCTCACCGAACAACAGAACGATCCCGTTTCCTTTCACGACTGGGTCCATGGTGCTCATATGAGTTAGGATCGCGGAGAGGGCGAGCCTGATCGAACTTGCCATATGGTTGGACGATTCATCACTGATCTTCTCATTGAGACCCTGGAGCTATTCGCAAACCTCATCGATCGGTTTCCCTGGGGGAACATACAAGGAGATCAGTATGGCATGCGGTGCAATGATGTTGCTGGCATGGTCCAACTGTTTACGGAAAAGGCAAAGATTGAACTCCATATGATCGCATTCGAGTCGCCTTATTAAATAAATAGCGATTTTTTGCCCGACCCGAGTCCCAGGCATGAACGTTGCCCCATTCCTTACGCCCACGTTGGGCCCGATGTTTGTCTAGAAATTTTCCTAACGGACATGCATTCGTCCATTAATTGAAGTTAACAAAGTTATTTTATAGCTCGAAATCAGCTCATTTCGATAATTCTCTTCTAAAGGAATAAGGGGGAATCTCATGATCAAAAAATCCAATAATCGGGCTTTGAGCCTGGCCATTGCAATGTTGATGCTAATGACAGCTTTCGCCGTGGTTGCCACAGGAACTGTGACAGCTGCCCAATCCGGCGACTATACTTACACAGTGAACGGTAGCGTCGCCACTGTCACGGGATATACTGGAACGGGGGGTACGATCACCATCCCGTCGACACTGGGCGGGTATACCGTCGGTGCTATCGGTGAGGCTTTCCACAATAACAAAAATGTGGTCTCCGTGACCATTCCAAATAGCGTCACGACCATCGGGGACGCAGCTTTTGACCAATGCCAACTGTTATCGTCCGCCGTGCTCGGAACCGGCGTCACCAGCATCGGGAACTATTCGTTCGATAATGACGGGTACCTGGTCTCCGTGAACTTACCGAGCAGCTTGACAAGCATCGGAATCGCCGCGTTCGCGGACACAGCCATTAGCGCAGTGAACATCCCGAGCGGCGTCACCAGCATT
>Ga0182021_10004976_pt1 | contig 15688 bp, 12 predicted proteins | sample 612E3MmetaG_FD_120493 | JGI IMG/M metagenome (GOLD analysis project Ga0182021, IMG submission 120493) | Permafrost microbial communities from Stordalen Mire, Sweden - 612E3M metaG (Illumina Assembly) | ecosystem: Environmental > Terrestrial > Soil > Wetlands > Permafrost | place: Sweden... | reverse complement strand
TCTGCCAGCACCTTCGTTATCGCGGCGGTCAGCATGGTCTTGCCGTGATCGACGTGGCCTATGGTGCCCACGTTGACATGGGGCTTGGTCCTCTCAAACTTCTGCTTGGCCATGGTGCCTCCTAAAGTCCTAGATAATGCCCTTTGGCTCTAGCGATTATCTCCTGTGAGATCCCTGCCGGAACTTCGGCGTACTTGAAGAAATCCATGTGGTAAGTCGCGCGTCCCTGAGTCAGTGACCTCAGGTCCGTCGCGTACCCGAACGTCTCGACCAGGGGAACCATGACGTGCAGGACCTGCCTGCCGGCCTTTGTCTCGATGTTCTCGATGCGGCCCCTGCGGCCGTTGACGTCCGAAATGACCTCTCCGACGTAATTTTCGGGGAGGGTGATCTCCATTCTCATGATCGGCTCGACGAGCGCGGGCTGGGCTTTCTTGACTGCTTCCTTGAGCGCCATGGAACCCGCTACCTTGAAAGCGATGTCGGACGAGTCGACCGCGTGGAAAGAGCCGTCTATCAACTCGGCCTTGAAGTCGACCAGGGGGTATCCCGCGAGCACGCCGCCGGAAGCAGCTTCCTGTATGCCGCGGTCAACCGCCGGAATGTACTCCTTGGGGACCTCTCCGCCGTGAATCTTGTTTTCGAAAGCGTAGCCCTCGCCGCTCTTGCGGGGCTCGATATTGATGACGACGTCGCCGTACTGCCCCCGGCCGCCGGTCTGCTTGACGAACCTGCCGCGCACACCTTTTGCGGGGACCTTGATGGTCTCCCGGTAGGCGACCTGCGGCTTGCCGACGTTTGCGTCGACCTGGAACTCGCGGAGCAGCCTGTCGACCACGACCTCGAGGTGAAGCTCGCCCATGCCGCTGATGATCGTCTGCCCGCTGTCCTCGCTGTATTCGACCTTGAACGTCGGATCCTCGTCGGAGAGCCTGTTGAGCGACACGGTTAGCTTGTCCTGGTCCATCTTTGTCTTCGGCTCGATAGCGACCGAGATGACCGGCTCGGGGAAGCTCATCGGCTCGAGCAACATCGGATGAGAGGGGTCACAGAGCGTGTCACCGGTGGTCGTCTTCTTGAGCCCGACACCCGCGACTATGTCGCCGGTGCAAACTGTGCTGACGTCCTCGCGGTGGTTCGCGTGCATCCGGAGGATACGACCGATGCGCTCCTTGTTACCCCTTGTCGAGTTGAGGATGAAAGTGCCGGTATCGATTGTGCCGGAGTAGACGCGGAAATACGTGAGTTTTCCGACGTAGGGGTCGGACATTATTTTGAAGGCAAGGGCCGCGAACGGCTCATCGTCGGACGCTTCGCGGACCTCTTCCTCGTGGGTGTACGGGTTTTCACCGGCCACCGGCGGGACATCGAGCGGTGAAGGCAGGTACTCGGTCACCGCGTCGAGCAGTGGCTGAACTCCCCTGTTGCGAAGCGCCGTTCCGCACACGACCGGGACAACCTTTGCGGCGATGGTACCACGCCTGATAGCACGCTTGAGCGTCTCCGGGCTTATCTCATGGCCGTGGACGTAGGCGTCGAGCACTTCATCGTCGAACTCTGCGACCTGCTCGATCATGTCGTGGTGGGCTTCCTCGGCCCTCGACCGGAGGTCGGCGGGAATCTCTTCGTATCCCCATTGCTCGCCGAGCTCGTCGTACCAGGCGATCGCCCTCATGCCTACCAGGTCGATAATGCCGGTGTAAGTCTCTTCGATGCCGATAGGCAGCTGCACCGCGACGGCCCTCGCATCGAGCCTCTCCTCGATCATCTTGAGGCAGCGATCGAAGTTGGCCCCCACTCTGTCCATCTTATTGATGAAGCAGATTCGGGGTACGTCGTAGTGGTCGGCCTGGCGCCAGACCGTCTCGGTCTGTGGCTCCACACCTTCGACAGCGTCAAAAATAGCAACCGCTCCGTCAAGTACGCGGAGCGACCTTTCTACCTCAATTGTAAAGTCCACATGCCCGGGCGTATCAATAATGTTAATGCGAAAATCGCCCCACTGGCAAGTAGTCGCGGCGGAGGTGATGGTGATGCCACGCTCCTGCTCCTGGATCATCCAGTCCATGACCGCGGCGCCATCGTGGACCTCGCCGATCTTGTACGTCTTTCCCGTGTAATACAGGATGCGCTCGGTCGTGGTCGTCTTGCCCGCATCGATGTGGGCCATTATTCCTATGTTTCTTACGTGCTCCAGTGGAAAATCTCGTTCCATCTTCCCGCTCTTTGTTTCCGCCTGGGCCTTCTTCGCTACCGCGCTCTTCATATTATTCGCTACCACCGGTAATGGGCGAACGCCTTGTTGGCCTCGGCCATCTTGTGGAGGTCCTCCTTCTTTTTCACTGCCGCACCCGTGCGGTTGGCCGCATCGAGTACCTCGCCCGCGAGCCTGTCGGCCATCGTCTTTTCCCGCCTGGACCGGGCAAACGTCACGAGCCAGCGGACAGCGAGAGTACGTCCGCGCCTGGTCTTGACCTCGACTGGCACCTGGTACGTCGCGCCACCAACACGCCTTGATCTGACTTCGAGAAGGGGCCTCACGTTTTCGACAGCCTTCTGCAAGACCTGCACGGGGTCGACACCTTCGCGCTGGCCTATGATGCTGAGCGCACCGTAAACGATTCTTTCGGACGTGCTCTTCTTGCCGTCGAGCATTATCCGGTTGATGAACTGCTGAACCAGTACGCTGTTGTAGACCGGATCAGGCTGCGTCGTTCTCTTGGTTGCTGGTCCCCTGCGAGGCATTCGGTCCTCCGACTTCCTACTTGGCCTTCTTGGTCCCGTACTTGGAACGTCCCTGCGAGCGTTCCTCGACGCCCGCGGCATCGAGGGCGCTCCTGATGACCTTGTAGCGCACACCCGGAAGGTCTTTGACCCGTCCGCCGCGCACAAGGACTATGGAGTGCTCCTGCAGGTTATGCCCGATTCCCGGGATGTAGGCCGTGACCTCAATGCCGTTGGTGAGTCTTACACGGCATATCTTGCGAAGCGCGGAGTTCGGCTTTTTAGGCGTGGTCGTCTTTACCTGCGTGCAGACGCCGCGCCGCTGCGGACACCCCTGAAGGGCCGGAGCCGAGGTCTTTTGAACCTTCCGCTTTCTGCCGTTGCGGACCAACTGGTTTATCGTAGGCACTACCTGTCTCCCGTCATTTTCCCGAAAAACGTACCCCGCCCTTGAGGCCGGGGTAGTTTCACACTAAAAAGCGGCGCACTAGCGCCGAGGTGTGAATGTACCATCACTCGTCGGTGCTGTCAACGTCATCGCTGGCTTCTTCGCCCTTAATAGCGCGCCTTGCCCGCGATTTTGAGGTTTCCGCCTCGCCCATGAAATCGTCTTCCATGTTATTGAGATCGAGGTCTTCGGAGGGTATTCCACCCATCCTGAATATGTCCATTGCATCCAACGGGGGCTGCAGTTCAGGCAGTGTCTCTCCGGTGTAAAGTGGCTCCCATTCCTCGCCCATCGGCTTTACGTTTATGCGGCGGTACTGCTTCATGCCTGAGCCCGTCGGAATCAGTTTGCCAATGATGACGTTCTCTTTCAGACCAAGAAGCCTGTCCACCTTACCAGAGAGCGCGGCGTCCGTGAGCACCCGGGTGGTCTCCTGGAAGGAGGCCGCCGACAGGAACGACTCGGTCGCAAGGCTCGCCTTGGTGATACCGAGAAGGACTTCTTTGAACCTCGGGGGCTCGCCGCCTTCGGCGGATACTCGTTTGGTCTCTTCCTCGAACTCCATGTAATCGACGAGCTGCCCGGGGAGGAACTCCGAGTCTCCGGGATCCGAGACGGTCACACGCTTGAGCATCTGGCGGACGATAATCTCGATATGCTTGTCGTGGATGTCCACTCCCTGGTCCTTGTAGACCTTCTGGACCTCACTTACGAGGTATAGCTGGACAGCCTCGCGGTTCACGATCTCGAGCAGCTCCTTGGGGTCGGCGGACCCCTCGGTGATCTGCGTGCCGGCGGTGACCATCTGGCCGTCCTTCACCAGCAGCTCGAGGCTCACCGGGATCTGGTACTCGTAGTCCTTCGGATTTGTTTTGCCATCCTCATCGAGTTCCTCGCCGTGGAGGATTACATCGTGGTACCTTTCACCCCTTTTGACCTCGACTTCGCCGCGGCTCCACGCGAGGTACGACTGACCTTTGGGCTTGCGCGCCTCGAAGAGCTCGACTACTCGGGGGAGGCCGTGTGTGATGTCACGACCGGCGCCGGCGTAGACCCCGCCGAAGTGGAAAGTCCTCATCGTAAGCTGCGTGCCGGGCTCGCCGATCGACTGGGCCGCGATGATACCCACGGCTTCGCCCATCGGCACGGGTCCACCGGTCGCCAGGTTACGGCCGTAGCACTTAGAGCACACGCCATACTTGGCCCTGCACGTCAGGACCGAGCGGACTCGGACCTCTTCGATACCCTGGTCCGCGAGCTGTCGTGCCTGCTCCTTCATGATCTCCTGGCCGGCCTCGAGGATGACACCTTTCTTGCCCTTTACCTTCTCGAGTGAGTTACGGGCAAGGACGCTCTGGTTGATGTCGCCGTCGACCATAACCCTGGACGGGACCCCTCGGTCTGAGCCACAGTCCTCTTCACGCACAATGACGTCCTGTGCGACGTCCACGAGGCGACGCGTGAGGTACCCGGAGTCCGCGGTCCTGAGGGCCGTGTCGGCCAGGCCTTTGCGGGCACCGTGCGTGCTTATGAAGTACTCGAGGACCGTCAGGCCCTGGCGGAAGTTGGACGTGATGGGCGAAGCGATGATCTCGCCCTTCGGGTCCTCGACAAGCCCTTTCATACCCGCAAGCTGCTTGATCTGCTTCAGGTCGCCTCTGGCGCCCGAGTTGGCCATCATGTAGATGGGGTTGAACTGGTCGAAGTTCTCCTCCATCTTGGTCGCGACCAGGTCTGTGGCTTCGTGCCATACGTCGACGACGCGGCCGTGGCGCTCTACCTCAGTCAGGAAGCCACCGCTGTACTCGTCCTCGATCTTGGATATCTTCTTCTCGGCGTCCTCGAGTATCTTGGGCTTCTCGGGTGGGACCACGATATCGCTGACGCTGATCGTGACGCCCGCCCTCGTCGCGTAATGGAAGCCGGTCTCCTTGATCTGGTCGAGGATCCTGGCCACCACGCTCGAGTCGTAGGTGTCGGCTATCTGCTCTACTATCTCAGCGATCTCTTTCTTGCCCACCGGGCGGTTCTGGTATGGGAAGTCCTCCGGCAGCGCGCGGTTGAAGATGATGCGACCGGTGGATGTCTCGATGATCTCGCCGTCCATCCTCACCTTGACAAGCGCCTGCAGGTGGACCTTTCCGAAGTCCTGAGCCAGCACTGCCTGGTCGGGATTGGAAAACACCTTGCCCTCACCGAGCGCACCTTCCTTTATCGCGTTGAGGAAGTAGCAGCCTAGCACCATGTCCTGCGTCGGGCTGACGATTGGCCGGCCATGCGCGGGTGACAGTATGTTGTGCGCGGACAGCATGAGTATGCGTGCCTCGGCCTGAGCCTCGGCGGACAGCGGCAGATGGACCGCCATCTGGTCCCCGTCGAAGTCGGCGTTGAAGGCGGTGCAGACCAGTGGGTGTATGCGGATGGCCTTACCCTCGACCAGCATCGGCTCGAAAGCCTGTATGCCGAGGCGGTGGAGCGTCGGAGCCCTGTTGAGCATGACCGGGTGCTCCTGGATGACCTTCTCGAGGACGTCCCAGACGATAGGGATCATCCTGTCGATCATCCGCTTCGCGCCCTTGATGTTGTGGGCGAAGCCAAGGTCGACAAGGCGCTTCATGACGAAAGGCTTGAACAGCTCCAGCGCCATCTGCTTCGGCAGGCCGCACTGGTGGAGTTTGAGCTCGGGCCCGACCACGATGACCGAACGGCCTGAGTAGTCGACTCGCTTGCCGAGGAGGTTTTGCCTGAAGCGACCCTGCTTGCCCTTGAGCATGTCGGAGAGCGACTTCAGCGGGCGGTTGCCCGGCCCGGTCACTGGACGGCCGCGGCGTCCGTTGTCGAACAGCGCGTCGACGGCCTCCTGAAGCATTCTCTTCTCGTTGTTTACTATGATCTCGGGCGCGCCGAGGTCGAGCAGTCTCTTGAGCCTGTTGTTACGGTTGATCACGCGCCTGTAGAGGTCGTTGAGGTCGGAGGTCGCGAAGCGGCCTCCGTCGAGCTGCACCATCGGCCGCAGGTCCGGCGGGATGACCGGCACCACGTCGAAGATCATCGCCTCGGGCCTGTTGTCGGTCTTGAGGAACGCCGAGACGACCTTGAGCCTTTTGGTGGCCTTGTTTCGCTTCTGTCCCTTGGACGTCTTGATCGTCTCACGGAGCTCCTCGCCCTCTTTCTCGAGGTCGAGGTTCAGCAGCAGCTCACGCACGGTCTCCGCGCCCATGCCACCGCGGAAATAATCGCCGTAGCGTTCGCGCAGGTCGCGAAACTTCTGGTCCTCGTCGATGAGCTGCTTGGCGCTGAGGTTCTTGAAATCCTCCAGAAGCCCCTTGAGGTACTCCACCTGCCCGTTGAGCTGCTCGCGGTTGTCGTCCATCTCTTTGGTCAGAGAATCGCGGAGTTTCTTTATCTTCTTGTCGAAGGCCGAGACCTCTTTGGCGACCTCTTTGTCGTGCTGCTTCTCGAGGTCGGCGATGCGGTCTTCTTTGCTCTTCGGGTACTCGGCGGCCTTCTTCTTGGACTCTTTCTCAATCGCCTTTATCTGCTTGCCATGCTCGGGCTCGAGCTCTTTTATCTTCTTATCCAGCTCGGCTTTCTCTTCGGTCTGGCGGTCGGCGACCAGTTCACGGATCTTCTTTGTGCGCTTCTTCAGGTTGTCGATGCGCTGGGAAATTGTGAGCTCCTCGTCTGGCGGCGCCGGGACCATGCGCATCGGGCGCTCTATCTCGAAAAGCCTGTCTTCCCAGTCGGTGAGACTGTCATCGAGCTCGAAGGCGAGCTTGTCGCGCTCTTTCTCGATATGCTCCCGCTGGATCTCGAGCTCCTTCTCGGGCGAATCGGGAAGCTCGCGGATCATCTTGAGGTAGTCGTCGCGCTCGTTCTGCATCTTGGAATCGTACTGTCCCATGAGGCTTGCGATGCGCTCTTCCTTGGTCCTCGGCTCCTCTGCGGCTTTTTTCTTGGACTCGCGCTCGATGGCGCGGATGAGCTTGTCGCGCTCGGCCTCGAGCTCTTTTATCTTCTTGTCAAGCTCTTTCTTCTCGGGTGTCTCCATCGACTTGAGCTGGTCGCTCACTTCTGTGAGGCGCTTCTCAAGCCCGACCAGGCGCTCGGGGATGCCGGCGGCCTTGATGTACAGCTCCATCCTCTCGGTGAACACCGGGAGGTTTTCGCCGATGAGCTCACTGTGCCGGCCCGCGAGCTCGCCCTCGAGCTCCGCGATCTCCTCATCGAGTCGCTCCTGGAGCTGGGGCATTTCCTTCTCGCGCTTTTCTTGCTTGACGTCCACCACGATGTACGATGCGAAATAGAGCACCCGCTCGAGGCTCTTGGAAGGGAGGTCGAGGAGGTAGCCCATGCGCGAAGGTACACCCTTGAAGTACCAAATGTGCGAAACCGAGGCGGCCAGCTCTATGTGGCCCATCCGCTCGCGCCGCACCTTGGAGCGCGTGACCTCTACGCCGCAGCGCTCGCAGATCATGCCCTTGAAGCGGACCCTCTTCTTGTATTTCCCGCAGGAGCACTCCCAGTCCCTCGTGGGGCCGAATATCTTCTCGCAGAAGAGGCCTTCCTTCTCGGGCTTGAGCGTGCGGTAGTTTATGGTCTCGGGTTTCTTGACCTCACCGTTGGACCAGTTTCGAATCTGGTCGGCGGTGGCGAGGCCTATCCTGAAGCTGCTGAATTCGTTGACGTCGAGCAAGTTTCCCTCCTACTCGTAGAGCTCCGCGCTCTCGTCTTCTTCCGTTCCGGCTATAGGTTGGTTGGTTCGGAGGTCTATGCCAAGCTCTTCCGCGGTCCTGAAGACGTCCTCTTCGGACTCCTGGAACTCGATAGGCTCGCCATTTTCGTTAAGCACCTCGACATCGAGACCGAGGGACTGCATCTCTTTGACCAGGACCTTGAACGATTCCGGGATCCCCGGCTCCGGTATGTTCTCGCCTTTGACGATCGCCTCGTAGACCTTTACGCGGCCAATGACGTCGTCGCTCTTCACTGTAAGGAGCTCCTGCAGGGCGTAGGCGGCGCCGTACGCCTCCAGCGCCCAGACCTCCATCTCGCCGAAGCGCTGCCCGCCGAACTGCGCCTTACCACCGAGCGGCTGCTGCGTGACGAGGGAGTACGGGCCCGTGGAGCGCGCGTGGATCTTGTCGTCGACGAGGTGGATGAGTTTCAACATGTAGATATGTCCTACGGTCACGTCGTTCTCGAACGGCTCGCCCGAGCGGCCATCGAACAGCTTCGCCTTGCCTGAGGTGGGGAGCCCCGCCTTCTTGAGGCTCTGGACTATCTCCTCTTCCGTGGCGCCGTCGAAGACCGGCGTGGTCACGTGGCAAGTGCCCCGCCCTTCGAAACCCTCGTGCGCGGCCCAGCCGAGGTGAGCCTCGAGAATCTGTCCGATGTTCATTCGCGACGGCACACCCAGCGGGTTGAGTACCATGTCTACCGGCGTACCGTCCTCAAGGAACGGCATGTCCTCTATCGGTAGCACCTTGGAGATGACGCCCTTGTTGCCGTGCCTCCCCGCCAGCTTGTCGCCCTCGCGGATCTTGCGCCTCTCGGCAACGTTGACCCTGACCAGCTCGTTGACGCCAGGGGGAAGTTCGTCTTCCTTGATTATCACCACACCGCCGGCTTTCTCGACGGCGTTCCTTATCTCAGTGGCCCGCTCCTTGCTCACCTTTTCGGCGATGTTGATCGGAGCCTCTTCGACGAGTTGCTTGGCCTCTCTGTACTCAAGGTTGGTGACCGCCATGACCGCCCTGGTGACCGGGTCTTTCTTCTCGCCGTAAGAGTAGAGGGTCACGTCGACCTTGCTCCGCGAAAACATCTTTACGTCTATCACCTTGCCGGATTCGCCGTGCGGCACCTTGAGTGAGGTGTCACGGACCTCGCGCGCTTTCTCTCCGAAGATCGCCCTGAGCAGCTTCTCTTCGGCGGTCAGCTCGGTCTCGCCCTTAGGGGTCACCTTTCCCACGAGGACATCGCCGGCCTTGACCTTGGCGCCTATGCGGATGATCCCCTCTTCGTCCAGGTCTTTGAGGACCTCCTCCTGGACGTTGGGGATATCGGCTGTAATATCTTCCTCGCCGAGCTTGGTGCTCCGCGCCTCGACCTCGTGCTCCTCGATATGGATGGAGGTCAGCACGTCGTCGCGGACCAGCCTTTCAGAGACGATGATGGCGTCCTCGAAGTTGTAGCCTTCCCACGGCATGAAAGCGCAAAGGAGGTTGCGACCCAGTGCGAGTTCGCCCTCGTCCGTGCATGGCCCGTCACCGATGACCTCGCCCTTCTCGACGTTCTCGCCCTCCTCCACCAGGGGCCTCTGGTTGATGCAGGTTCCCTGGTTGGAGCGCTCGAACTTCTCGAGACGGTAGACATCACGCTTGCCGTCTTTCTTCCGTATCTCGATCATCTCGGAATCGACGTGGCTCACCAGGCCCGCGTTCTTCGCGGATATGACGTCGCCCGTGTCCTTGGCGGCGCGGAATTCCATGCCGGTCGCGACCAGTGGAGCTTCCGGCTTTACCAGGGGTACCGCCTGCCTCTGCATGTTCGAGCCCATCAGGGCGCGGTTCGCGTCGTCATGCTCGAGGAAAGGTATCAGCGCAGTGGCTACACTCACGGTCTGGCGCGGCGAAACATCCATGTACTCGACATCTCCGGCAGCGACCATCGAAACCTCTTCGCCCAACCTCGGGGCGCGGCACAGGACGCGGTCGTTCTTGAACTTGCCGGTCTTGGTCAGTGGCGCGTTGGCCTGGGCTATTACGAACTTGTCCTCTTCGTCCGCGGTCAGGTAATGGATATCGTCCGTAACGACTCCCTTTTTCACCTCGCGGTAAGGCGAGAGGAGAAAGCCGAACTCGTTGATGCTGGCGTATGTGGAAAGGTTGCCTATGAGCCCGATGTTGGGACCTTCAGGGGTCTCGATGGGGCACATGCGGCCGTAGTGTGAAGAGTGAACGTCTCTCACCTCGAACCCGGCGCGCTCGCGGGAAAGACCTCCGGGGCCGAGCGCCGAGAGCCCGCGCTTATGAGTCAGCCCGGCCAGCGGATTTGTCTGGTCCATGAACTGGGAGAGCTGGCTGGAGCCGAAGAACTCCTTGATGGCGGCCACTACCGGCCTGATGTTTATCAGCGTCTGGGGTGTGATGGAGTCGACGTCCTGTGTGGTCATGCGCTCCCTGACGACGCGCTCCATGCGCGACAGCCCGATGCGGATCTGGTTCTGGATGAGCTCGCCGACCGTGCGAACGCGGCGGTTCCCGAAATGGTCTATGTCGTCGATCTGCCCGCCAAGGCCTTCATGCAGGTTGACTATGTAGCGGACCGACTCAAGGATGTCTTCCTTGGTGAGGACGGTCGTGTCCATAGGCACCTTGAGCTCGAGCTTCTTGTTGAGCTTATAGCGACCCACGCGTGCGAGGTCGTAGCGCCTCTCGTTGAAGAAAAGGTTATCGAGCAGGCCCTTGGCGCTCTCCACTGTCGGCGGCTCGCCGGGCCTGAGCTTGCGGTATATATCAATAAGAGCTTCTTCCCTGGTGTTGGTGTGGTCGCGCTCGAGAGTCGCGGCGATACACTCCGCGCCGTTGAAAAGGCGGAGGAGCTCTTCGTTGTTTTCATAGCCGAGAGCCCTCAGGAGCACCGTCACCGGCTGGCGCCGCTTGCGGTCGATCCTGACTCCCAGGGTGTCTTTCTTGTCCATCTCCAGCTCGAGCCAGGCGCCCCTCGACGGGATTATCTTGCCCGTGTACAGCGCTTTATCGGTATCCTTGTCTATCTCGAGGTCGTAATACACTCCGGGGGAGCGGACGAGCTGGCTGACTACCACGCGCTCCGTTCCGTTGAAGATAAAGGTGGCTTTTTCGGTCATGAGCGGGAAATCGCCCATGAATACCGACTGCTCCTTAATCTCGCCGGTCTCCCGGTTTATGAGGCGCACGTCCACAAAGAGCGGCGCCGCGTAGTTCATGTCTTTTTCTTTACATTCCTCTACCGTGAACTTGGGCTCGCCGAAAGTGTGTTCGCCAAACTCCACGGCCATGGTGCCCGTGAAATCCTCGATCGGCGAGATGTCACGGAAAATCTCCTCGAGGCCTTCCCCTTTGAACCATTCGAAGGATCGCTTCTGAATGGAGATCAGGTCTGGGACAGGTAATACCTCGGGAATCTTGGCATATGAGACTCGCTTACGTTTTCCATGAAGTGCAACCGACAAAAAGATCCCCTCCAACGACTGAGAATGGGCTAGAATAGGACCTACAAATTATTCCCTAGCGCTATGCAACCTTTCCAACCACGCAAACTTGTATAATACCAATTTTGACCAGCGAAGTCAATGAATTGGACGCTTCCTTAACATTCGAAGTTCCGCGTCAGCACCGTCGCAGGGCCTCACGGCCTCGAGTCACACCTCCCGCTGCTTGTGATGCCTTCGCGTTCTTACCGACAATCCCTCTTGCGGGTTTGCGGGCACACCAGTGAATCGCGGGTGGTTTGTTGACAAGCGCATGGACTGGCGGTCGGGCGACGCTTGCAAGGGCAGGCCCGGCATCAACCGCGCCGGTCCGCTCTCTCGAGCAAGCCCGGCAGCGATACGGGAACCTGACCCCGGCGTTGCCCACCGAGGGCAGTGTCGCTGGCTATTTCAGCTCGACTACGGCTCCCGCTTCCTCGAGCTGGTTCTTGATCTTGTCCGCCTCTTCTTTGGCTACGCCTTCTTTTACCGGCTTCGGCGCTTCTTCGACGAGTGCCTTGGCTTCCTTCAGGCCGAGGTTCGTGATAACCCTCACCTCTTTGATAACGGGGATCTTCTTCTCGCCGGCGGAAATAAGGACCACGTCAAACTGCGTCTGCTCCTCTTCCTCACCGGCACCCTCGTTGGCACCACCTGGCACACCGGCGGCCGCGGCGGCCACTGGAGCAGCGGCTGTGACGCCGAACTCCTCCTCAGCCAGCTTGATAAACTCCGACAGCTCGAGCACCGACCAGTTCTTGATTGCCTCTATGGCATCCTGGGGGGTCAGCTTTTCCGCCAAAACGATCACCTCTTCTTATCGGTTTCTTTCGTTTATCTTTCTTTAATCTTCCTGAGAGTCCGTGGCCTCGGCCGCGGTCTCGGTATCGGCACTTTCAGTAGCGGGCTCTTCCGCTGTGGCAGTCTCAGGCGCTCTCTCTTCCCGGTCTCCGGCCGCCGGAGGCGCTTCTTCGGGTGCGCCGGACTCCTCGACGGCGGGTATTACGTCGGATGGCACAGTGGCTGCTGGAGCGGCGGGCTGCTCGCCTGCCTTCTTGTCGGCTATAGCCTGCATGACGCCGATCATCTTGCGAAGCGGGCCGGCAAGCACGCCGACGAAGCCCGACAATGGAGACGCAGCGCGTCCCACAGCGTGCGCGAGTAGGATTTCGCGCGATGGCAACATGGCGAAGGCCTCAACCTGCTTACCGTCTAGCACGCGGCCTTCGAGCATGCCTCCCAGCAGGTAGAACTCCTTGTGTCCGCGGGAGAAATCTCGCAGAGTCCTGGCTACCGGAGCCGGGTCCTCGTTTGCAAAGACCACCGCGACCGGGCCTTCGAATAGCGGCGCGAGCTCTTCGTTCGGGGTGTCAATGAGCGCGATCTTGGTAAGGGTATTCTTGAGCACTCTCAGCTCCGAGCCCATGCTCTTGATCTGTTCGCGCAGCTCGTTCGCCTCGGAGACTTTCAGTCCCCTGTAATGCAGGATAAGGAGTGACTCGGATTGTTCGAACCACTTCTTGATCTGCTTGACCTTGTCTTTTTTCTCCCGGCTGGGCACAGGCGTTACCTCCAAAACAAAAGGCCTCCCGAGAGGCCAGTTTAAAAGCCTGGGCAGGTACTCCATTAAGCCTTTCGGCGCCTGCCGTCTCGGGCATCCGAGCTATTCAGTTGTTCCTGGTGCTTGACACCGATCTATCTTTTCAGCCGCACAGACTCTAACAGAACATCCGCGCGGCTGTCAAAATCAACTACTCGTGGACACGGTCTCGGGGATGAGATCTCTCGTGATCGAAGTATCAACCGGTATCCCCGGGCCCATCGTGCTCGTGAACGTGATGGAACGCAGGTAGCGTCCCTTGGCGGCCGCAGGACGAGCCCTGATAAGTTCCTCGAGCACGACCTGGTAGTTCTCCATGATGCTCTCAGCGGGGAACGAGACCTTTCCGAGTGCCATGTGGATGTTCGCCTGTTTGTCGACCCTGTACTCGACCTTTCCCCCCTTGGCATCCGTTACCGCTTTCTCGATGTCAAAGGTGACAGTGCCGCTCTTGGGGTTGGGCATGAGGCCGCGCGGGCCAAGGATCTTGCCGAGCCTTCCGACCAGGCTCATCACATCCGGAGCCGCGATGGCCGCGTCGAAGTCGGTCCAGCCTTTCTGGACTTTCTCGACCATATCCTCGCCGCCGACGAAGTCCGCCCCGGCCTTCTCGGCCTCGGCAGCCTTCTCGCCGATGGCGAACACCGCCACGCGCACCTCTTTGCCGGTACCCTTTGGCAGCATGGCCGTTCCTCGCACCATCTGGTCGGCCCGGCGCGGGTCGACGCCAAGGCGTATGGCCGCCTCGAACGTTTCGTCGAAGTTGGAGCCGGCCATCTCTTTGATGAGCACGGCAGCCTCATACGGCGTGTAGAGCTTTCCCGGCTCGATCTTGCTCTGGTTTTCCTTGTACCTTCGGCTTCTGCGTTTCACCTTGAGTCTCCCGTAGTTCAGTCGCCAACGACCTCGAGGCCCATGCTCCGGGCCGTTCCCTCGATAATCCGCACCGCGGCATCGAGGTCTTTGGTGTTGAGGTCAGGCATCTTTGTTTTCGCTATGTCGCGGACCTTGTCACGCGAGATGCTGCCAGACTGGTCCCGATTGGGCTCGCCGCTCCCCTTCTCGATGCCCGCGGCCTCGATCAGCAGCCTCGACGCCGGAGGTGTCTTGAGGACGAATGAGAAAGAGCGGTCTTCGTATATCGTTATCTCGACGGGCACGATCTGCCCCAACTGGTTCATGGTCTGGGCATTGTATGCCTTGCAGAACTCCATTATGTTGACGCCATGCTGGCCCAGCGCGGGGCCGACCGGGGGCGCCGGGTTTGCCTGCCCCGCCGGTATCTGCAGCTTCAGAACGGTCTTTATTTTCTTGGCCACGGTTTCCAGCTCCTCTTTAAAGCTTTATGATCTGATCGAACGCCAGTTCGACAGGCGTCTCGCGCCCGAATATCGATACGAGCACTTTCAGCTTGCTCTGATCCAGGCTCACCTCGCTGATGACACCGGTGAAGTCCGCGAACGGTCCCTCTACAACCTTGACGCCCTCACCTTCGGTGAACTCTGCGGAGACCTTCGGCTTCTCGGCCTTCTGCCTGGCGAGCACGCGATCGACCTCATCGGGCGGGATCGGCACAGGGCGCGCCGAAGTGCCGACGAACCCGGTCACCCCGGGTGTGTTCCTGACCACGTACCAGGAATCATCGTCGAGTTCCATACGCACCAGCAGGTATCCGGGCAGCAGCTTCTTCTGTATCAGCTGCTTTTTGCCGGACTTGTATTCGAGCACGTCCTCGACCGGGACCACCACTTCGAATATCTTGTCCTTCATGTGCATGGAATCGATGCGGTGTTCCAGGTTGTTCTTCACTTTATTCTCATACCCGGAATAAGTGTGTACCACGTACCACTTTTCATTTCTCCGAGGCATCTTCTTGCTTTTCCCCTCTGTTGAATTCGATCCTTGTTCCAGCACCGACACAGATGTATAGATCTGCTCAGTGGCAGCCACTGTGCGGAACCGTATCAGGCGATTATAAGGTGCAACAACTTAGAAAGCACCAGGTCCAGCACCAGGATGAACGTCGTGACGATGGTCACAGTGATCAATACTACAGCCGTGTAGTTGATGACTTCCTGCTTGCTCGGCCAGATCACCTTCTTCAGCTCGATGCGAACATCATGCAAGAACTGGGTTACGGTCTTCCAGGCGCCCTTCTTTTCGGCCTTTTTCTTCTCTGCGGCTTTCTTTCGCTGGGCTACCTGCCGCTGCTTCTGCGCGGACTGTTTGCTCCGCTCCTGGACTCTCCGCAATTCACGATTAAGCATCTTACCTCTTTTTACCGGGCGCTTCACCGAGACGAACCCGGTTTTCAGGGGGCATGGCAGGCCCGGAGGGACTCGAACCCCCAACCTCCGGTTTTGGAGACCGGCGCTCTTCCAGTTGAGCTACAGGCCTGTGTTCAAGTATTGGCTATCTTGTTTCCTTGTGAAGCGTGTGCGTCCTGCACCACTTGCAATACTTCTTCATCTCGATCCTGTCCGGATCGTTGGTCTTGCTCTTTTTTGTTGTGTAATTCCGGCGCTTGCACTCGGTGCAGGCCATTGTGACACTTACTCTCATTTTTCCTACCGTTCTATCTTGATGACCCTGCCGGCGCCGACGGTCCTGCCACCCTCGCGGATGGTAAAGCGCTGTCCTTCGTCCATGGCTATCGGTGTGATGAGCTCCACGTCCATCTCCG
>Ga0182021_10004975_pt1 | contig 15692 bp, 14 predicted proteins | sample 612E3MmetaG_FD_120493 | JGI IMG/M metagenome (GOLD analysis project Ga0182021, IMG submission 120493) | Permafrost microbial communities from Stordalen Mire, Sweden - 612E3M metaG (Illumina Assembly) | ecosystem: Environmental > Terrestrial > Soil > Wetlands > Permafrost | place: Sweden... | reverse complement strand
CATAAACTCGTCAGGAGTCGTCACTTCGACCTTCATAATGGGCTCTAGGATGGTCGGTTGCGCCTGGCGGGCTGCGTTCTGGAATGCCATGGATCCTGCGATCTTAAAGGCAACTTCTGAGGAGTCGACATCATGGTACGATCCGTCATAGAGCGTCACTTTCGCATCGACGACCGGATAACCAGCCAAGACGCCATTTTCCATCGCCTCTTTCACACCCTTTTCAATAGGTGCTATAAACTCTCTCGGAATGGATCCGCCTTTGATGGCATCTACAAACTCAAATCCTTCTCCACGGCCTTTGGGTTCGATACGGACGAGCGCGTGACCGTATTGTCCGCGACCGCCGGATTGTCGTATATATTTCCCTTCACCCTCTGCATTGGCTTTGATCGTTTCTTTGTACGCCACTTGCGGGGCACCGACATTACACTCAACTTTGAATTCCCGCTTCATGCGATCGACAAGAATCTCAAGGTGAAGCTCACCCATGCCCCAGATAATCGTCTGATTGGTCTCAATATTTGATTTAATTTTGAATGTCGGATCCTCTTCAGCAAGCCGCTGGAGCGCATAGCCCATCCTCTCCAGATCATTTTTTGTTTTGGGTTCGATTGCAAGGGATATAACCGGCTCGGGGAACGTAATCTTCTCAAGTACAATCGGTTTCTCTTCTGAACAAATCGTATCGCCGGTGATGGTATCCTTAAATCCGACAACAGCGACGATTTCTCCGGCATACGCTTCCTTAATTTCCTCGCGCTGGTTGGCGTGCATAAGGAGAAGCCGTCCGACGCGCTCCTTGAGACCCTTTGTCGAATTGTATGCATAGGATCCTGATTCCAGTTTGCCCGAATAAATACGCACATAGGTAAGTTTTCCGACATGCGGATCAATCTGAATTTTAAATGCTAATCCTGAAAGTGGGGCTTCCTTCGTTCGTTTCAGTTCAACTTTTTCAGCCGTCCGCGGATCTGTCCCACCGACCGGCGGAAGATCCAACGGTGAAGGAAGATAATCAACAACTGCATCCAAAAGCGGCTGAACACCTTTGTTACGAAGGCTCGTTCCCGCGTAAATCGGCACGAGTTTATAGGCGATGACTGCCCGGCGGAGAGCTGCTTTCAATTCTTCGATTGTTGGCGCCGTTCCATTGAGGTATTTCTCAAGAAGCGCATCATCGGTTTCTGCAATTTTCTCAACAAGATCATGCCTACTCTGCGTCACTTCATCCTTAAGATCCGCAGGGATTTCCACTTCTTCCGCATGGGAGCCCAAATCATCGCTATTCCACACGTATGCTTTGAGGGTCAGGAGATCGACAATACCTTTAAACGTATTTTCGCGGCCGATCGGTACGACCATAATCGCGGGATTAGCACCGAGCCTGTCGACAATAGATTTTACGGTTGCGCGGAAATCAGCGCCGACCTTATCCATTTTATTGATAAAACAAATACGCGGTACTGCATATTTATCCGCCTGGTGCCAAACGGTTTCTGATTGAGACTGCACTCCCTCTTCTGCGTCAAGAACGGTGATTCCTCCGTCAAGAACGCGAAGAGAGCGCTCAACTTCTGCGGTAAAGTCTACGTGTCCGGGAGTATCGATAATGTTAAAACGGTATCCTTTCCAGAATGTCGTGGTTGCGGCAGAGACGATAGTGATTCCCCGCTCGCGCTCCTGCTCCATCCAGTCCATCTGTGTCGTGCCCTCATCAATGTCTCCGATTTTGTAGGTCCGACCGGTGTAATAGAGAATCCGCTCGGTCGTTGTCGTTTTACCGGCATCAATGTGCGCGATGACGCCGATGTTCCTGACTTTATCTAGCGGTACATCACGTTTTTCTGTTAAGGTTGTTTGCGGAGATGCCATAATTTAGTTACTTGGTTAGTTAGTTACTTGGTTACTTAGATAGAAAACAAAGATAAATTCGATTAAAAAAACTGCCCCACATCTGCGGTAGCAGCTATGTTTATCACTGATATTGTACTAAAAATCCCCGCTCCCCGCAAGCGTCATATGGACTATACAGACTGCGTATTTTTTGAGATACTTGCGCGTAATGAACCCTATTGCCTTTCTTCTTGCCATCATTTCAACAATTGGCTTTGGCACCACAACCATATGTACCACAAAAGTGACGAGAAAAGTCGGCGCCATCGCATCATTATTTCTCTATCAACTCGTTGGAATCCCGTTATTCCTGTTTCTCATCCCTCTCATGCCCAAAACTCCTTCATCTATTTCTCTCTGGCCGCTTTTCGCCCTCGGAGCGTTTGATGCGTTCAGTTACCTTCTTTTTATGATCGCCACAAAAGTTGGTGAAGTGTCCATCCTTGGAACCATCATCCAATTTTACATGGTTGTCACGACGCTTTTAGGAGTCGTATTCCTCCATGAATCATTTCATTTATATAAAATACTTGGCCTAATCCTTATCTTCGCCGGCATCGTTCTTTTCGGATTACAGTTGAGTGGAAAAAACATAAAAAGTGTTAAAATCCTCCAGGGTGTTCCGCTCGCATTCATCTCAAGTATTGGTGTTGGTATATATCTATTTTTTGTCGCTATAGTCACACGCACCGATGGGTGGTTTCTGACAGCGCTCGTTATACGGATAGCAATCACAATAACAACAGGCATTCTATTGCTCTTTCAAAGAATAAGCATTAACCGCCTTATCAAAGAAACGCCATGGAAAGCCGTGGGACTTGCGGCAGTATTGGATGTCATCGCGTTTTCCGTTTATAACATCGCCGTCGGCCGGTATGAAGTTTCTTCCGTCACGATGGTTGTAGCTACTCAGCCGGTGGTCATGGTCATTCTTGCAAATAAACTCTTCGGTGAACGTCTTTCCCGCCGACAGATCATTGGATTTTGCATCATCCTCGCCGGACTCATTAGTCTCCAGTTACATTAATATCTCATGCGTTTATCGCGTCCCTTAGTTCTATCGCGGCTTTTGACGTCGCATGATCAACAGATTCAAAACCGAACATTTCAACAACCGACCCCGTGTACGTCGCCCCGCTTTTCAGCTGAATCCCCTCCCGGACTCCGACCGATCGGAGCTCGGTTTTCAGTTTTTCTATTAATTCCTTCGTACGGTTCAGACTCAATCCACCTGCATCGACAATAGTTGTCAATAACTGGTTTCCGGCATACAGAGGCCGGGAGAGCGATGCGGGATACCGTATATGCGATATATTCTGGCGAAGCCAGACTGCATCCTGCATATACGGGATATTTTCCGGTTGCAAAAAATGCCTGATATCGGGAGTGGGATACAATAGCGAATTCATGACGTTAAGATCAGGAGGCAGCAGACGCTCCGGCAACAATTGGCATCCTAAACCCAAATAGGAGAGAAGCGGTGAATATCGGACGGACATCCCGCCCTCTGTTGGAGACAGGACGTCCAGGTCGACGCTGTAGGTAACGTTTGTGATATTCCATTTAACCAGCTGTTGAACCATCTGATGTAAAATTTCATCCGTTTCATCCGGCTTCATATCCCGATGGGTGACCATATTTTTCGGTAACTTTTTGCTCTCTCCACTTTGTAAAAATAAGTCCATAATGTCAGGCCTCGCCCCTATAAATGCTGAAGCTTCAATGAGTTTATATTTTTTTAAATGCCAGTAGAAATTTGCGGAAGAAATCGGACGCTTTGCGGCAATAGAATCAATATGCCGGTCAAAAACAATTTCAGCAATCGTCGCGCCATTGTCTGCGGACTCTTCGTGAAGAGCCACGTGCGTAAGAAACTGATTGTAATGCGATGTACCCATTACGACAGTCTTTCCTACCGCCCGATCAAGACGCCGGCGCATGAGCGCAACATACATTTCACTGTCGACAAGTCTGGAATAATCATCTGAAATGAGTTCTGGAATATTTTTTATGATATTGCTTTTCACTTCCGTCCATTGATTAGTATTTCGGAGGAAGGGTGTGTAATCACTGATTGCATCATCGGATAAACTCGCTAACAATTCCTGTTGGTATGGTGCGAGCTCGGAACTATCCCAACGGGTAAGCAAGCGGTCACGGTTTTCCCAAAATAACCGTTCGTCAAATGCTCCCCAAATAATCGATAGGTGCGGCAAATCCACAATCGCTATATCCGGCATCATGATCGTGGTGCTCTTTTCTCCCCGCAGGATTTCCTTTGAATGGTTTTCAGGCATCATACTGTCTTACGAACCGGGATAGTGTCCGATAGGTAAAACGGTAGTATACCAGGGTTAATGGGAGATGTAAATATTATAGGATAGACATTGAATAACTGAACGCTCGGGTTACTTCCAAACGGAAAGTAATGATCCCATCAATAGGAGTGACACCAGATAATATCCGCTATTGATGAACCACAGTTTCCAGCTTTTTCCGTCCCAAAGAACCGTACCCAGTGAGACAGGCGCGACAAATCCGAGCCAGTTAAAAAATCCACCCATGAGACCCACGGTAACCCCGGAGGTTTGCATAAATGCTCCGGAAAAAACTAATTCGTTTGCAAGCACATAGCTCATGAGTAACGAACCCACAAACATAAGTGTATAGGACTTCATCATTTCTTTTTTTTACATCGTCGGTCATCTTTTTAGGCGTCATTCCTATTTCTTTCATCCACGTTTTACCCAACAGCGGTCCGTACCAAACAGATCCTATGATCATGCTGACGATAGCGGCGCCGAAAACTGCCAGAAAATTTATTGGAATAGCTACATCTCCCATATAGCTCCTTTCTTAACAAATTAGTACTAGATATAGTGTATCTACATTACAAATTAATTATGTTTTATTTTTATCGTGTTTGATGTCTTGCACGAAAACCGGCGATGAAGTATTGTAGTAAAACATGTTAACAAAAACAGATCTCCAGGCTATTGATAATCTCGTCACAAAGCGAGTCAATGAAGCTATAGATACTCGTGTCGGTGACATTGTCACCAAACGCATTCGAGAGGAACTTAAACCGATGAAAGAAGACATAGTAAAAATACGCAAAGACATAAACGTAATCGTGTCTTTCTTTGACCGGGAATATACAAATTTGCGCACGCGCGTCGAGCGCATCGAAGAGCATCTCCAACTCCCTGCAATATCATCTTAATCTTCAGTGGGCACAAAAATTCTCCGCTACCCCGGGTTTCTCAAAATGGCTTGTACTAGTCTTCTTTCATTATTCATTGCTAAGTGGTAAATTACGATTACCAAAATATAGACGCGATATATATGTCCCTAATAAACATACAAGGGTTAATCGATAATATTTCCGAAAAGTCAACTATATACACGCCTATTATTGAAGCTATTGTAAATTCTATTCAAGCAATTGATGATTCACATCGAACAGATGGACACATTGAAGTGGTAATTCGAAAAAACTCTCAAATTTCGGTTAAACTTGATGGCGATACTTCAGATGATAAAGATATCCTCGATGTTATTGAGATTCATGACAATGGAATAGGATTCACGCAAACTAATCGAGAATCATTTGATACCTTATACGGCGACCAAAAAAATGCGATAGGAGGGAAAGGATTTGGTAGATTCATGTATTTAAAGTATTTTAACAATGTTGCGATTGACAGTACATACAGTAGCGATCAGACACGATACAAAAGAACTTTTACTTTTTCAGGACGAGGAAAAACCACTCCATCTTTTATTTCAAAGGAAACCAATAAACTAATTAGCGCAGAAGACGATCATACCGTTGTTTCTTTAAGTCAAATCAAAGACCAATATTCCCAAAGTCTTGAGAAAAAAATAAAAACGATTGCAAGGATTCTAGTAGAAAAACTGCTTCCGTATTTTATTGATGATAGATACAAGTGCCCCACGATCACGCTAAAAGAGATTGGATCGGATGAAGAAGTGATATTAAATGATTTTTTCAATAAATATAAGGAAATAACTTTAGCTGCAGAAAGAAAACTTGATTTAGAGGACAAAAAAATTATTTATGCGTTTAGCGTAAAAATATTTAAAATCTACTTCACGAAAAGCCCAAGCTCTATCATATTAACAGCTCACAATAGAGCTGTAACATCGGAGCCATTGTATACATATATTCCGGAATTTCAGGATGACTTTGTTGATGAAATCGTCATTGAGGATAATAAAAAAACTTCTAAAAACTATTCCATAAAAGCCTATGTGCTAGGAGACTATTTAAATAAACATGTTTCTCTTGAAAGAAATGATTTCGATTTTCCAAAGACTGGTACGGTTTTGTATGAATTTTCTAGAAGGGAGATAGAGTCCAATGTTGCAAATATAGTTCAAAAAGTTTTTGAAAATGAAGTTATTACAAGACAAGTTAAGAAGCGTAACAAAATAAAAGACTATATTGACAACAAAGCACCATGGCATAAAACCTATTTCAACGATATTGATTTTACTCAAATCCCTTATCAATTTGATGAAGAGACTATTGAAGGTGAACTCCAGAAACAAAAATTCAAAATGGAGAAGAACCTCAGAACTAAAGTTTCACAAATACTAAAAAACGATAAAAATAATATCACATTGGGCGTCGAGCAGATTTCGCAACAACTTACTGACATTGGGAAAAGCGATCTCGCGCACTATGTAGTCCTTCGTAAGGTCGTGCTAGACGTCCTCAAAAAAAGTTTAAAATGGAACGAAGGCAAGCAATATGAAAAGGAAAAAGTAATTCACAATATCATTTTTCCAATGAATTCTGACTCAGACCATCTTTCATATGACAAACACAACTTATGGGTTATTGATGAAAGATTGAATTTCAATGAATATCTAGCATCTGATAAACCATTAAATATAAGAGATGAAAGACCTGATATATTAATCTTTGATAAAGCTATCGCAGTGCGCGAGGGAGATGATTTTAGTAACCCGATAACTATTTTTGAGCTAAAAAGACCTCAAAGGGAAAAATATAGCGATGAAGACGATCCAATTGTCCAAATAGGAGATTATGTTGAACAGATTCGTAGTGGCAAATATAAAATTCCTCAAAGTGGTCGGCCTATTAAAGCAATGCAGAACACTCCGGCCTACGGATTTATCGTATGCGATATCACGGAAGATATAAAGAAATTTTGTAAAAGGCACCAGTTAACTCCAAGCCCCGATAATGAAGGGTATTTTGGATACCATACAGGATATAATATGTACGTACAATTAATTAGTTTTGATAAACTAATTAAAGATGCAGAATTAAGAAATAAAATCTTTTTCAAAAAATTAAAGATTAATTGAAGGCCTTTAGTTTTTGTGAATTATCTACTTATTTCTACTTACGAGGTAAAGAGATAATAGTCCGTAACTGAAGGCTACTATAAAACCAATAAGCGAAAGCCTTCCCCATATATTCCCATGCAGGCGGTAGCCGAGAATAAAAAGGAGATTCAACAGCGAATTCGCAATCGACCAAAAGATAACAGTCGCAGTAAGGATAATGTGTTCTATAACGTCTTTATCAAAATGTTTCCAGTGCCGCGTCACGGCAAGCGTTATCGTTCGAAGGGTAAGCACGATAAGATAAATGATAATGAGTTCAAGCGGGATGCACGGAAAATACAAAAGGGGATATTTTTCTACGAATGGTGCAATCAGTAGATCGGCTTCTTTGGCACCCATCCGTGATATCGCGATATATGAGACGACGCTATCAAACGTAACAAATCCGGTAAGCAGCATCCACGAAACTTTCTTTGGAAGAAACATATTATCTACTGCCATTTTACCCTATCTGTAAACTGATAATCCCCAAAATCATGAGGACGATGCCCATGTATTGGAGCGGGCGGAGATTTCGTTAAACGGCTTCTTTTCCTTTAGGCGCGCTGTCGGGCAAGCGGCACGAGTCCAAAACTTCTCTCACCCCCGTGCCTTCACGGATTCTCGAGAACAATGCCGGAAAGTCCGTGTGTAAAAACACCCCGCGGTCGGCTTCCGATATACTCTGATAAAATTCTGCCAATCCTCTCTCTATTATTCCCCGTTCTTCCGTTTTATACCCAGGGCCTTCACCTACGCGTTTCAACCATTCGACACGCGGGATAAAAGCATCTTCCCGCAAACACGTGCCGAGCCATGCGACCATTTTTTGACGTTCCGTCCCTTTAAACCAAAACTCAACTCCGTTTTTATGCAATTCGTCTAATTCTGTGTTTGCGGCATCCCGGGGAAACATTTCCTCTGCCATGCTGCCTCCGCCCAAAATAGATTCATTCGTTGAACACACGGAAACAATCCCGCTTCGATGTTCTTCTCGAAGCTTATACGCAATGTGTAATGCCAAGCGTATTCCATAGTCGCTTTCCGATTCCGGAGTAGTACCGTCCAAAACATGCGCATCATATCGGTTGTTTGTTTCAAATAGATTATCCGCTGCTGTATTTTCCAAACACCCGGCGACCCGTGCGTCCAGGAGAATACTCATTGCATTTACCATATCCTTATGGGTTATTTCATTATCTTCCGTATAAAGAATTGTCGGCTGGGCGTTCATTGCCGGATATTATAGGTTTATTCAAACACGATGTCAAAAATGGAGCTTAATATCAGCCTAAATCGATCCGTTTTCTCCATAGTACACGTTACTCTACCCCATCTGTAAACTAATAATCCCCAAAATCATGAGGACGATGCCCGCATATTGGAGCGGGCGGAGATTTTCGCGGAGCCACACGCGGGCGATAAGGACGGTGACGAGTGAAGCACACGAGACAATAATAGAGACGTATGAAACTGCGTATTTGGTCACCGTAATGCTGTAGACGGAAAGTCCGATAAAATCGACAACGCCGATTCCCAAAATTAATTTCCAGGGAAGCGTTTTCCAATGGAATAACGCCTTCGTTTGTTTGGAAATGATGACGGATATTCCGGCATATGCGGCAACAGCGATTCTTAGAAATACAGAAGTATAGAACCACCCGTTGACGCGCGACGCCGGTGCCATAAAAAATAACTGCAGTCCGAGTGCGACCGACGATCCGAGTGCAAACATTGCGCCAGTCGTGAATCGCGGAATTTTATTATGGAGAAATTTCGACCAGTCAAGAGAAAGGAGAAGTCCGCCGACAAATACGAGAATAATACTTACAAACTTTGCAGCCGTTGCCGCTTCGTGGAAAAATATCATCCCCAATATACTCGTGAGCACAAAATCTACGCGTGACAATGGCCCGACAACGGAGATGTCCGTGATCTGCGCGGCCTTAAAATACAGGAGCCACGAAAATATCGGAAATATACCCAAAAGAAATAAGGGGATGATGGTGACCGCTGGCGGCATCGGGAAAAACGGCAAAAATAAAAGGGTGATGAGTAGCCCTGCCATCTGCGAGGTGAAAAACCCGACCGTCGAAGGAGTCTTGCGTGCGATGAGCCCGCCCAACACATCCATCGTCCCCCACATGATCATCGGGACAAACGAGAGCAAAAGTGGGATCAGTATGTTCATAATCCGATTATCTCATACGAAGTGAAGTGGTATATCATTTTTTCGCCACGAGGCAAATGCCGTTTTGAGGACCAAACGTCTTTTTATACATCTCGACTTTACGGAATCCTGCAGCTATAAGCGCATTCCTAATTTCCTTACTCGAATACTCACGAAAAACTTTGGTCGAAGATAACATGGGTGAAACGAAATAAACGGCGACCAGTGCGCCGTCCGCAGCGAGGCGGAAAAGCTTAGAACAAACGGCAGCGAGGTCGTCCCAAAAGTACACGACGTGGACGGCGGATATTTTTTGGAACTTTTGATCGGCCAGAGGAAAGTCTTCAATCGTTCCTTGAAATAATTTCACCCGACCAACACGGATTTCTGTTTCTAATAATTGTGAAGCCGTCTTATACATCGTCTCCGACGGATCGATACCATAGATCAATCCATTCGTAACTTTTGCGAATATTTTCTTTAGTGTTTTCCCCGTGCCGAACCCAATCTCAAGAACGTCATCAGTAGACCGAAGGCTTAATAGTGACAGAACCCAATCATTTTGGAGGTCATTCATTTCATCCATTTTGCCTCCCACATATCGCCCAAGGAACCCTGTCGGATGTTTATATTGAGGTGCGAGCGTGCGGAATAGGAACTTCGACTGCATAAAGCAACTTCATTATAGCATCCGTGGGATTTTGTTCGTATTCCAAACCGGGAATAGTAAAGGACAACGATATTCATTAACTGGAATCGGACATTCATCAGCATTTTTCCGTCAATGTACAAATACACGACAAGTGGTAGTATAAAAAATAACGAATGGCATTATTTTGATATGCTAAGAACATATTTTTCTTCTCATTCTGGACGTCAATGGGTTACGTTTTTTATCCCCCTTACCATCGCCTGTATAGCTGCCATCCTGGTCATTATTCAAACAACACGGATAACACCGTTTATAGACTATTCCTATCAGGTGGAAACGGCGTATCGGATGTATCGCGGACAGATTCCTTATAGAGATTTCTTTCTCATTTTACCGCCAGGCACGTATATCATCCTTGCGCTTCTCATGGCAGCTACAGGAGGATACAACCAGGTTGTAACGGTGATTTTTACCGCCTGCTTAGCGGTCTTAAGCGTATTACTTATCAATAGTGTGCTTCTGAAACTGAAGGTTTCTGACATACCACGACTTATGCTTCTCATCCTTATTCCACTAACTGGACAGGGAATTTATCCGTGGCCAAGCTACGACGTCTATGCGGGTATTACCTTTATAGCACTTTTTTACGCATTACTTATGTCAACAACAAAACGGATGGTAACGGTTAGATTTGCTTTTCTGTTTGGATTTGCCGGTACTCTACTTTTGACATTCAAGCATACGACAGGCGGGGCTTATTGCGCAGGAATTATAGTGGTTTACCTTCTTATCCTCATTCGATACCCGAAACGACAAACACTTCACCTGCTTCTGGCAACAATCATCGGCATACTACTTCCTGTTGCCGTGGTCTTTGTGGTCTTAACTATAAGCGGTATGTTTCCGAATGTTCTGTACCAAACGGTTACATTTTCCAGTACTATCCGTCAACCGGCATATGCAGTAGAAATAATTCGGGGACAGTATATATACTTTTTTTCTGTACTGTTACGGCTACTTCCGTATCTGCTATTGTTCCTTCTGCCTCTCGTGTTAAGTAAATCAATCAAAGTGTTACGCCAAAACCGATGGATTCTTCTTCTGAACTCCGGATTATTTGCCTTTCTTGCCGTAAAAAGTTTTCAGGGAATTGTTGCATTACCTCTTATAAAAGACCGATACGATACCATTCTTCTCTTTGCATGGGTCAGCGTATATTTGATCTATGTGCTTCTGTTGCCATATATATGGCTCAGGTCAAAGAACATTCAAACGCTTCTGGTGCAATTATTTCCACTTGCACTCATCATCGCTGCTCATGGTACGTACCTCACGCATCACATTGTAGGATCAAGTTACGGACTTTGGCCCGTTTTCGTCATTACCGCGGGGGTAACCATTATGGTGGCCAAAGAAGTAGTACCCAACCTCAAATTAACACCCATAGTTGCCTTATGTGTTGCCTTTGTCCTGTATGCACTTATTGAAAATTACCAGACTCTTATGTTTTTTGACTACGTCAGTCAGGATGGAGGCGTCCATTATTCGACATCTTCACGTCTGCTTGGCGCAGGAACTCCGGGCATCTGGATGCTTGAGTTGGATAATCTTCTTGCATATGTATCTAAGAATATTCCGCTTAATGATTCGGTTGTGGAGACGCCCGGCGAAGATCCTTTTTATGCGGCATCAGGGAGAAAGAATCCTACCCCCGTCCTTATGTACCATAAAGAAATTTATCCGCTGAATGATATAGATTTTCCGAGATACTTCGCACAAAACAACGTACAATGGGTCATCGCGAAAACGGTAACACAGTTGTATGGACAGTTTGGGTTTATTGATTTGACAGAGCCGCAGTATGGATTAACCCGTTATTACACAAAAACAGCGCAGATTGGTATTTATAGTATTTATCATAGAAATTCTATTCCTCTTTAAGACGCAGCTGTCGATAGATATGAACCACGATGTTCATTAATTGGAATATATCACGATTGAGTAAATAATGAGGAAATGCAGATTATGTGCGGTGACGGCGGAATAGTTACCCGCCATTTGCGAAGCCTTGTTCTTGCTGTGAGATAATTTCAATTTCTTTATCAAACAATCCACCTATAAATTCAACGTGCGATTGCGAGGGACGAATCTCAAGGATGCCAGGTTCCGGTGGTCTATATTCATACTGAATCGCTTCAATGATATAAGGCGCCTCTTTTCTCAAGTTTGCATCTTTTCTCCCTGATGCCACTTCATATAACGCACACGTAAGTTCCACTTTCTCCTCAACCGTGGTATTGCCAGATATCTGTCTGGTAAATAAGGTCACGCGTACTTGTTTCTCATCGTCGGTAAGACGACCTATGGGTGAATGAAGTATTTCTTGAGTCGCGATCAACGACGCCTTCAACTGTTCGGGTGTCGGGGGAACATAACGTTCCTTCCGGGGCGCCCCAAAAGTACCAATTCTTTCTGAAAGCCAGCCAAGAAATTCTTGCATGCCTGCATTCTACCGAAGTTATATAATAATGTCAAAATTATAGGATAAATATACTACGTAAACTTTTTAATTAAATTTCTTCCACTTCCCCTCAGAGATTACCGTTACCTTGCCGTCTACTACTTTTACGGCCGTTGCATCGTCGATGGCGTAAAGGGGAGCCGGATTTTCTTTAGCTATTTTCTCAAGATTCTCATCACGGACCTCGGGAAAATTTGAACGGTTATAATGCGGACGGATTTCAAAATCCACGAATCCCAACCCTTCCCTATCTTTAAATTTCCCGGTTTTCTCCCAATACAATAAACCTATCTTGGAAAGCGAAACTGTTTTTGCCATAACCATACCACCCTCACTGGAGCCGAAATATACTCTCGTTTTCAGTAAGTCCGAAAATGCGTCTTTAACCCCGGATTTCTCAAGCGAGTTCAACAGATATTCGGCGCTGCCTCCGCCGAATGCCAACACGTCGGATTTCTGAAAACTAGAAAACCAAACGCTTTTTGGAATTTTAGAAATATCGATAAGTTCAAACGTCTGAGGTTTCAATCTTCGAATACTATCCATGTTCATCTTTATATAACTCTTGTCACCGGTTATTGGATTACCGGCTGTCGGAACGTACGCTATCCGACATTCGTTGAATGGTTTACCGATAAGTTCCAAAACGCATTCGCAATCGATTGGTTTGTTAGCGCCTCGGAAGTAAGAAGGAGTTTCATTTTTGTTTTGCAGCAACAACTTCTATTTCTACGACGCAGCCCTCTTTGACGAGCTTATTCACTTCCACGAGTGTCGATACCGGCTCAGCGTTTTTGAAATATTTATTTCTGAGCCGTGATACGAGGGCAAAATCAGACATATTCGTAAGATACACCGTCGTTTTGACCACATCATCAAGCGATGCGCCCGCCTCTCTTAATATTTTATTAAGCGATTCATAAATATACTCCGCCTGTTTGCCCGCATCACCGGGGAACAATACGTTTCCGTTCTTATCGAGTGCAATCTGACCGGTCGTAAAAATAAATTTCGTATCCCCCGTCTCAACTACATACCCATGAGAATATGCACCAAGACGTTTTGCAAATTCGGGGGAATTAATTTTTTGTGTTTTCATATGGCATCATTATAATACTGAAATAAAATAATCATAGAGTCGTTTTTCATTTATACGTGTCCGGGTTTTGATTCACGGTATAAAGAATAGTGCTCCCTATTACTTTATACCTGGTAATGATATGAGCGGCCTCTAAATTTTTCAAACCGGCGATATATGGCACTCTGTCAGTGAGGAGATGTCTCGCGTCCCACTCCGGTGAAAGATCAACAATGAGAAATTTCGGAGCATCGTACCACCGAAACCAGTCACATGTCGATGACCCGCACGGCGAATTGACCGGAAAACTACGTTTCTCGGGATACAATGTATAGACCGCCTCCCGTTGGCTGATGTGAGAAGTAATATTATTTTGCGATACTACGGATGCAGTGTTGGGTAAATATGATTGAATCATGGTGTTTATGTTTTTAACACCCGGTGACTCTGTCCAAAACCATTTTTTAGATAAATAGCTGAGCGGTAAATGAAGAACATATTGGACGAGAAGCATACATATCAATAGATATATGGCGACATACCGCGAATTTAATTGTTTGAACCGTTGAATTGCCATGATGACAGCCCAGACGAGAAATGGCGTAAGGGTGATGCGGTACTGCCCGAATAACCCCTGAGCGCCAGTAACGCTGGTTCCAAAAACAAAATACACGATCAAATCCCCAAGCGCCGGTAGCAAATAAAGCGGCGATAAAAGCGGCAGAAATCCGAAAGACAGGAGCGAATACCAGATCACCTGACGGTTTTCCGAAGAATCAACCAGACTCATAGGATTCAGGTTGGCAAACATACCCGCACTTGATGCAAACGGGTATTTCATTTGGACAATATACGGAAAGTAAACAAAATAGATAAACAGGAGATACATGATGGACATGATCATGAGCGCGATAAAAAGTTTTCTCCTGCGCTGGATGAAGAAAACGAATGAGGTTAAAAAAGTAAGCGATGCGATATTTTCTTTCGCTGTCACGGATAATAAAAAGAAAAGCATTGAAAGGTCGGTTTTATTCCCATCTATAAAATAGATAAACCACATGAGGAACCCCGCGGCAAAATCAGTGCTATGGACGTCTGCCCATATGTCATTCTGCACACCGTAAAACCCTAGGTATCCAATGACGAGCGCGAGACAAACCCAGATGTTCAGTCGTTTTTTCTTGGCCAACAAATACACTGCAATGCCTGACAGACATACGAAAGCGGTTCGGACAAGAATGAGCATACGCCGAGCGCTCCATATCCAATAAAACGGAGCGACAAGCGCATAGACAAATTCAACATGTTCAACGAGTTTCGGTTGCCCCGGATGCGGATTTATGGACGAAATGGGTGCACGGAAGTGACTATACTGCCAAACTACCTGATCGTTTATCCCTAAATCAAATCCGAATGAATCATAGTGGTTATACCGGACGATTGATAATATGCTGTATGCTGCAAAAAATAATAAGCAAATCACAATAGGTAGATAAATGGACTCTACAAATTGTGATAGCTTCGTCACACCAGTTTTCACTCTCGTAATATATCACACGAATCGAACGTTTTTTAGGTAACCTGTTATTTTTTCCAATACCACCATTTGAGCTTCGCGGGCGCGGGATTTTTCGTTGAAGCATAGTAAACCGCACATCGCATGACGTAGAGCAAACATCGGTCAATGATGATCCCCTGCTTTTTGCACAACTGTCTATATAAATCTTCTGGGTCCTTATTTCGTAATTGGGAAACGGAGTGTATACCGATCTCATTTAAATCATTGGCAATGCTTTTTCCGATACCTGGGATGATCATGAGAGGATTCATGACTTGTATTATACAGAAACAATGACGTTACAACGTGGTCGTCCACGTCCCGAAGGGTTTGAAGGAACTGCATTTGGCACCGGCGTCGACATCAATCGTTTGTTTGGGACCGGGGCCGGGATTAGCACCAAGAGTAAATCCGTTCAGGAGATAATAACTATTT
>Ga0182021_10004973_pt1 | contig 15694 bp, 15 predicted proteins | sample 612E3MmetaG_FD_120493 | JGI IMG/M metagenome (GOLD analysis project Ga0182021, IMG submission 120493) | Permafrost microbial communities from Stordalen Mire, Sweden - 612E3M metaG (Illumina Assembly) | ecosystem: Environmental > Terrestrial > Soil > Wetlands > Permafrost | place: Sweden... | reverse complement strand
GCGCTCTTTTTGATTATTCATCAAAGCAGCAAAATGATCGACAGCCCATTTGGAAGCCCAAAGAAACTAAACCTGCACCAAAAGCATCCGTTGTTTTGGGTGCTCCTGCGCCTGCTGGTAGCTGCGAGTTTATTGGTGATTTTCCTTTTGTCGGTTCTACATCTAAATTGCGATTGTGCCGGATTGACCGGTGCAGTTGCACTTTTGCGTGTTATTCTGATTCCAAAGTTTGGACTTCATGCTGGACTCGACTGGAAAAGTTGAAGGATAAAGAGGAAATTTAGCGGAGTTGTTTTTTTGCAGAGTAAACTACAAGATGGAAGTCAAAATATTTCGCGTTCAAAGTCAAAAGTCAAATTTGACTTCTGTACCGTTCGCACTCGCGTTCTACCTATACTCAAAGGAATTGAAGTTAAGATGTATCCTGCCAAGATTGGACGTTCACGTGGATGGAAAAAACAGCATGTAGCCTACTACGTGAAAAAGCTGGAGAAAGCAGGGTTAATCCGCAGGTTAAAGCGCAGCAACTTTGTAGATTATGAATTGACAGAACAAGGTCAAAACTTTCGCATATCATGTGAGGGAGTGCTATTTAGCAGCGGAGTGTTTCGGCTGCATCGTTGCTTTTTCAAGTTTCCTGTTTTACGTGAAGGGGTTTATCCGGCTGCAGATTTTCGGCGCATTGAGATGGTGAATTGGACTGCACTTCTGGGGTTAGAGCAGGGTGTGAAGGTTCGTCATACTACAACTTCTTGGATTGTCCACGTCGAAACACTTTACGGTAGGAGGCCATGGGAGTTGGTGACTTTGGCTAAGAATCTTGCTGATCGGGTCGCTAAAAGCTTGATGAGTAAGTACGGTTGCGTGTTAGGTGACGGCCAGATTAACAAGCGACATGAACTCGGCGTAGATGATCCAGTGGCAAATCTACTGAATCGCTATTTTACAGTGAGTACTCCAAAACGGTTTATTGATGATAGCCCTGGCGAGGATGAGGGCGAGCTTGATCATGTAGGTCGAGACGCCGCCATTGAGTATTTGTTAATGCCTGAACGCGTGAAAAAACTTGAGGGACAAGTGGACAATGTCCTGACTGACTTGGCAAAGATTTCAGGCAGCCTTGAAAAGCTAGAGCAGATGGGATGCAGTCTAGCCAAAGTTGCGGATGCTCTGGGCAAGCTTGTGGATTTTGAAAGCGTCAAAGAATACTTAGCTAAAACCAAAGAATGGAATGAAGCAACAAAGCAAATGACCGTGATAGTCTACGGCAGCTTTCTAAAATTCAACAACCTCACATGGCAACCACCAAAATACAAGCCAGTCGATAAAGCACCCTACATACCAACAGAAGCCGAAATCGACCAACTAATCTCAGGAAGCGGAAGAGTACTCGCAACATTTCTACAATTCCTAAAAGAACCAGGCACAAGAAGCGGCGAAGCAGCACGACTAAAATGGAGAGACGTAGACTTCGAACGAAAAATAGCAACCATTACCCCTGAGAAAGGAAGCAGAGCACGCATACTGCCAATAAGCCACAAACTCATCGACATGCTAAACACCCAACCCAAGAAAACAGACAAAATCTTTGCAACCGCATACAGCCTAAAATCCAACTTCTACGAAACAAGAAAAAGCTTAGCTTTCAAACTTCAAAACCCACGCCTCAAAGAAATAGGCCTGCATACATTCAGACACTGGAAAGCAACTATGGAATACCACAAAACAAGAGAGATACTACACGTTCAGCAACTACTTGGACATCGAGACCTAAGAAATACGCTAATCTACATCAATCTCGAAAAAGCAATATTTCAAAACGCAGACGAAGAATACCACGTAAAAGTTGCCGAAAACTTACAAGAAGCGTGCAAACTGCTTGAAGTAGGCTTTGAATACGTTACCGATCTAAACGGCGCTAAGCTGTTTAGGAAAAGAAAGTAGTCTTATACGCTCTAAACTAATCTTTTATTGCTTCTATAAAACTCATTACATTCCAGAGCTTAACGCGTGTATAGGCAGGCATATTTGGGTCTTGCAAAATCTCGTCAAGGAGCGAAACAGCATTTGAAGCACGAACTGCAACTGTAAATTCGCCGCTTTGCAGTGTATTCATAGCGTCTTTTGCAGAGCGTCTAATGTTTCTTGGCGTTGTACTGTCCTCAGAAACCTCTGCAAGCACCGTTAATGCTTGCTTAATTTTGGCTTCATACTCTTCAGCTTTTTTCTTTCGCACCATAAGTAAATGTCACTATCCACTGCAATTTTCGAAGTAACCAAGTTATATAAGCATTGATACGTATTTACTTTGGGGTTCTGATTTGCTAGAAAAAAAACAAACCACGCCAATTAAGCGTATGGCTGATTTACTAATTCAAGGGGCGACTCTAACCGACTTATCATGCCCCGCATGTGCTTCCCCACTCTTCAGGTTAAAGGATGGCACATTATGGTGTGAAAATGATGAAAAGAAAGTTGTAATAGTTAAAGAAGGCGAAGAAGCACCTAAAGCGTCAGCCAGTTCTACTTATGATAAGCTTGAATTAACTCTGTTGTCAAAAATTCAAGACATACAAGGCAAAATTGAAAAAACCGAAAATATCGATGAGCTTCAAAAGTTAACGAGTGCATTATCCGAACTACTAAATAGCCTTGAAAAGATACAGAAGATTAAGAAAACCTGAGCAGAAACAATTTGAACCTTGGCTTATATGAAAATTTTCCCGCCCAAATTCACAGGGTTGAAAGTTTCATTTCAATACTTTCCATAAAGCACCTTCAACAAACTGCAATCCAAGTTTTTCATAAAATAAATCAGAGAGAATTCAGTTTTGAAGAAGCAGCTAACCCAACCATACCCGGATGCAAAGTATTTTTTGACCTTGGTCTTGCTGAAGCTCAAGGTTTTAACTATATTGATGAAGAAGAACTAAAAAAAGCGACAGACGTCCTAGCGAGAGAACATTTGCATTCAATTGATTTTTTCTGCGCAATACGTTATTACAAGGGAAATGCAGAAATTAAACAGGCATTAAAGTTTGATTATTACATTCTCCGAACGATATACAATAGCAGAATCTTCGAAATTCAAGTCTTCCATGAAAGGGGTCCAAGGTACATTTCACCGGAAGATTTAACACTGTTCATTTTTAACCAAATAAACGAATTCTCAGAGAAAAAAGTTTTGAAGAAATCAAACTTGTCGTTATGAAAAAATAAATAGAAGACGCTCAGTCTATAGCCGAAAGTTATATTTAATCCATAAAAGGAAAAAGTAATTAAAAGGCAAATTCGCAAAAATCGGCAGAAAAAAGGAGTAAAATGCAATTGATCCCAATTGAAGTTTCTAATCTCAAAAAGTGCTATGGCAGTCTGAAAGCTGTAGATGGCACTTCATTCCAAGTTAACAACGGCGAAGTCTTTGGTCTTTTAGGTCCAAACGGCGCAGGCAAAACCACCACCATAGAAATTTTAGAGGGCTTACGCGAAAGAGACGGTGGCGACGTGAAAGTTCTCGGTCTTGACCCGTGGAAAAACGGTTATGAACTTCACCAGAAAATCGGCGTAATACCGCAAGAGTTTAATTTTATTGAGAAAACAACCCCGAGAGAAGCGATAATTTACTACGCGGACTTGTTCAACATTAAAATCAACCCTGACCAAATTCTGAAAGAAGTTTTGCTCGAAGAATCGGCTAAAACAAACTTTGACAGCCTTTCTGGCGGGCAAAAACAAAAGATGGGTCTGGCTCTTTCGCTTGTGAACAATCCTGAACTGCTTTTTCTCGATGAACCCACCACTGGATTGGACCCTAACGCTAGAAGAGCAATCTGGGATGTCATCCGCGGATTCAAAGCTAAAGGCAAAACAATCATTTTAACAACCCATTACCTCGATGAGGCACAGCAATTATCCGATAGAGTAGCCATCATGGATCATGGGAAAATTGTTGCAATGGGAACAAGCGACGAAATTATTGAGCAGTATGGCTCCGGAGAAAGACTTGAAATCCGCGGGTCCGAGGAATTGGCTAGGTACATTAAGGCAAATACCGAATTGCACGTTGATTACGACGGCTCCAGAGGAGTAATCAGCATGCCTATTAAACAGAAAATTGATGCGCTTGCGGGTTTAGCGGCTGCTGAACAGTCAAAAATGGAGTGGAGTGACATTACGACGCGCCGTGATAGCTTAGACGACGTTTTTGTTAAGCTTGTCAGTAGGAAATTAAGCGAACATGGCGAAATATTGGATGAGCATGAACGCAAGGAGGAGCCGAAAGATGTCTAGTGGAAAAAGAATATTAGCTGACTTCAAAGTTTTCAGCCGCGGATACTTAAGGAACAGATTTGGACTTTTCTTCGGGCTAATATTCCCCGTCATTCTAATCTTGATTTTCGGGGCTATTTTCTCAGGCAACAGTTCAGGAACAATTAATGTCTATGTTCAAAACCAGGATACTGGCCCGTTTGCGACGCCTCAAATTAATATTGCGCAACAATTTTTAAACCAGCTTAACAGTTCTGGTGTAATCAAAATCACATTAGTGCCTAATTCAGATAACTTTACAAAGTATCTAGCGGATCAATCAGCATCTGATGGCATTATTATTCCTGAAAACTTCTCGGCTAACTATTTGGCAGGGATTCCGGTAAACGTGATAGTCTATGGTAATCCAACAGTGAGCACTAGCAGTGCAGTAAATCAATTAGTTAATGGAATTATAAACTATTTCAATCTGAATTATTACAAACAAAACGCAACGCCCATCATCGGCGTGACCCAGACTACGGTGAACCCTCATCAAACCAAATACATTGACTTTCTTGTTCCAGGCTTGATTGGTTTCGCCATACTTGTAAGCCCAATGTTCAGTTTGGTTAACATTTCTTCTGATTACAAGAAGACTAAACTGTTCAAGCAGCTTTCGCTCACTCCGCTGACAAAGATGGAGTGGCTTGCGTCAAAGATACTTTGGTACATCACTCTGACCGTGATAAGCTTCGTGTTGATGGTGGTTGTGGGAATCTTAGTGTACGGCGCAAACATCACCTTGACTCCTTGGCTCATACCCTTCCTGCTTATCGGTCCGACGCTTTTCGCCTCGCTTGGCATGCTTGTTGGAACAGTAACAAAGAATCCAGAGACGGCGGGTGTAATCGGCAACATTGTGACGTTTCCAATGATGTTCCTCTCGGGCACGTTCTTCCCAATCAGCATCATGCCGCAATACTTACAGACAATCGCTCATGTGCTACCACTGTTCTACATTATTGAAGGCTTAAACAACGTCATGGTTTACGCAAACTATTTTGGAGCAGTAATTGACCTCGCAGTCGTTGGAGTAATAACAGTCGTCATATTCGTTGCAGCGGTTAGACTGTTCAAGTGGAGAGAAGACTAAACCATAAACCACAAACTTTTCATTTTTAAGGGCTTTCACACGCTTTAATTAAACCCAAAACTTCTGAATACAATGCATCTGCTACTATATCTTTTGGTTTGTCACCATCTATCCTGATAAGCTCGCCTTTCTCAACGAACTTAAGATAGACTTTCTGAACTTTTCGCTGTATTTCTAAAGTTTCCATCACAGACTTCTTTCTTTGCAAACGCTCCAGCACCCGTTCTGGAGGTACATCGATAAAGATACTGAAGTCTGGTTGCAATGCACGAGCATTAATAGTTTTAATCCAATCCAAGCTAAGACCAGTGCTGCCTTGGTAGGCTAAAGACGAGTAAATGTAGCGGTCGCAAATCACTATTTTTCCTTCGGCTAAAGCGGGGGCTACCTCATTTTGCATGTGTTCAATTCGGTCTGCCGCGAACAGGAGCGCTTCAGCTTCTGTTGGAAGACGTTTTCCTTCATAGAGGCAGCAATCTCGAATGAAAGTGCCTATTTTGCCTCGGCTGGGTTCTGCAGTGTGAAACACATTGTTTTTTTTAGAGAGCCGTTCGGTTACCAGTTGTGCCTGTGTGGTTTTTCCGCTTCCGTCTAAGCCTTCGATGACTATGAAAATGCCTTTTTTAACCATTTTTTCAACTCGGCTAGATTGCGTTACACATTATAGGCAGATACATAAATATAACTTACAACTGCGAGGCTTGATTGTGCCTAAGGCTTATTGGGGAGAAATAAAGGATCCCGTACATGGGTACGTGTACATTACTGAAGCAGAAAAGAATATTATTGACACGTATCCAATGCAACGATTAAGACGACTACGGCAATTGGCAGGATCAGAGTATGTTTACCCAGGCGCCAACCACACACGATTCGAACACTCTCTAGGTGTCATGTACCTAGCAGGGCAAGCTTTAGAAAATCCAAATGTGTCTCGATGTGTAAGTGACGGGGAAGTGGACTTATGCAGGATTTCAGCGCTGCTTCACGACTGTGGGCACGGACCCTTCTCGCATGTTTTTGAGCATCTACTTATAAAAGACCTGGAAAAGACGCACGAGGATATCACTTCATGGATTATAGAGAAAAGCGAAGTAGCGGACAAACTATCAAAAATTGGATATGACCCTCAAGAAGTAGGTAAACTTGCGGTTGGGAAACTGCACAAGCCAGAAAAAGCGTTTCTTGACCAAATTATAAGCAGCGCGGTTGACGTTGATAAACAAGACTTCATAGTTCGGGATACTTATCATACGGGCGCAGAATATGGCTTCATTGACGTTTACCGTCTTATCCATGCATTGGATGTACTAGGCCAAAACTTAGCCGTTGAGCTTGGTGCACTGTCTGCATTGGAAGCCTTCATGATTGCGCGTATTGAATCTTTCAAAAGCATCTATTTCCACCGTGTCGGAAGAGCCGCGCAGATTATGATGGCAACCGCAATGGAAAAAGCAAACCCTGAGCTAGGCTTAACAGCGTTCAAGACCCCTGAAGACTATTTGGCGCTGGACGACTATACAGTCTGGTCAGCCCTCAAAAAATGCTCTGCTTCCAAAGGAATAATCAGCAACCTTGAGCATCGCAGAATGCTAAAATGCGCTTACGAGCGGACCTTCTATGAGAAAGATACGATGATTTCCAACATTTTCGGCAGGGAATCGTATCGTCGCCAAATGCAAACAGAGATTGCCAAAGAAGCGGGCGTCAGCATTGAATCAGTAATAATTGACGTTCCAACAGTGCCGTCTGTACCTTACCATCACGCAGTCCTTATGGAGTCTATGGAGATTCCGGTATTCACGAGAAGCCAACAGGGCGAGAAAATGCTACAGCGTCTCAGTGAGATTTCAAAGATTTTTGAAACACTCAAGGGATTCATGAATATATTGCGAGTTTACACTGAAGCAGCTGACCGTGAGAAAGTAGAGAAAGCAACAACCAAAGTCTTGGGCAAGATTCCATCCTCCGCAAAAATATCATTCTAACATGTATGCATACTTCTTATCCATCATTTCACAAAAACTGAATCAGATACGATTTTCGGTGGAGTTGGATTAATTTGAGAGCTGCAACTTATTTTGATCAAAGAGTCAACTGAGGACTTAAAAAAAAAGAAAAACGAAAATAGGAGCCAAAAAAGGCATTAACACTTTTTCTTAAATACTAGTCATGATTAAGAAGAAAAGTAGAAGAACCCAAAAGTCTGCGGAGGAAATGCTGATGGAGAATAACTCTGACAAAAAAATTATAAATGTAAGGATTAGAACAAAAACTGAATCAAAGGCAGAGCCAATTTCACTTTTCAATGAAAAAGATGTTCGAAAATTCGTCACTGAATTTGTCTCTTCATGGATAAGAGGAGATATAATAATTCGGTTCCCAACAGCTACCGAACTAGCTAAAAAGACTCCGCTAAGTATCGCATTTCCAACCGACCCGTCAGTTAATGCAGAATTAAAAATTAAAGAACATTACGTTGACTTACTATCAATAATAGCTGGAATAAAACAAGCGTCAACCGATGAGCAAGAAAAAGCAATTTCAGAAGTTTTCAAAATGCTACTTATGTTCCGTTCAGCAAATAGAATTGAGGGTAAAATTATCTCAAACGACCTGGAAAAAAGAATTGAAAAACTAGAAAAAACTGTAGATAACCAGGGCAAACTCGTTGATCAAATTACTGGATTTTTATTTAAGCCAAAAAATCAAATTAAGAAAAGCCCAAGCTAGCTCAAAGCTTGATTTTTGAAGGGTAAGGTTTATTCGAAGGAAAAAGCATTCTGCTTGATGCTTTTCGGCAAAGCGCTCCGGTAGTATAGTCCGGTCAAGTATACTGGCCTTTCGAGTCGGCGACCCGGGTCCAAATCCCGGCCGGAGCACCAACTTACTCCATTTTATGACGGCTGGTATGTATTTCTTCATGATGGCCACGCATTTGTTCCATGGTGTCTATCTATTTGGGTGTGCGTTTTGAAGGTTTTTCTGAAGATTTTACAGCCTTCTTTGTTGGTGTTTATCCCTGTTATCTTCAAACTAGTCGTGAAATACTATTTTGATGTTTTTTGATTGATGACAAAAATAAAAAATGAGAGGGGAGGTTTAGGGTGGCAATTGTTTTCCGCAGTTAGGACAGAAAGTAGTGTTTGGTTGTACTGGTGCGCCGCAGTTTGGGCAATATCGAGTTGCTTGTGTTTGTGTTGAAGTTACTGGCGGTGGTGGATGTGGTGCATAACCAATTGGTTGGGAAGATACCTTCATTGCAAAGAACCCGATTGTAGCAAATATCCAAGCGATAAATATCAGAATTAAGCCTATGCCGAAAACTATTGTTAACAATGCTTCCAATCCAAAGCAAATTTCCAGCAGTTTCGAAAGAGTGTTCACCTGTTTTCTGTGATAGCGTTGCAAAAGCTTTTCTAAGATACATTGCCGATATGACATAAAACACGAAAACAATCGCTAAGACCCCAAATAGAGTTAACAATCCAAAGCCCAATCCTAATGCGCCACCGAAAAGACCGCCCAGAAAGACTAAAGGAACTGCTATTGCAACTGCAATTACAGCGATGATACCAAAGATAAGACCCCACAGCGCATTCTGATAGATGCTGGGTTCTTTATAATATTCAGATAGCCCTTTCATTCCGATGAATACAAGAATAATGCCTATGATGCTGACAAATGGAAAGATAAGCAGTATTGAACCTATGCCAGCTAAGTTTTTACTCGATTCTGCACTACTCATTTTGTTTTCCTCGATGAAATGGCATTTATATTGTTGGCAGATAAAAGCTTTTTCAGCCATGTTAACGCTTGTATACAATTACTAAGCAAAAGGGGTTTAACACAATAGTAAATAAAAGCCAGCTTCTTATGAAGGAGCAAAGGAGAACCATCTTTGAGCAGCAACATTGCTTTAGCTTATAAAGAACTATTATCAAAATCCAAAGACGCCGCAGTGCTGGGAACGGTTGGGGGCATTATTCACTGGGATATGGAGACAGTGATGCCTCCTGGAGCCGTGGAGCAGCGAAGCGAGCAGTTAGCATTATTGAGTCGTATTCAACATAAATTCGCCACTGACCCTCAAATCGGAAAACTTTTAAACTCTATACAAACTAGCCAAGAATACGAGGCACTGGAACACTTGGAAAAACGCAACCTTTACCTCATCAGAAAAAACTACATAGAACAAACCAGTCTTCCGGAAAAACTTGTGGCTGACCTTGCAAAACAAGAAGCATTGACAGTAAACGTTTGGAAAAAAGCTAAAGCCCAAAAAAATTTTAATCTCTTCAAGTGTGACCTACAAAAACTTTTAGATTTGAGCAAACAAGCAGCAGAAATCCTTATGGAAGTAAAGGAAACCAAAACGCCCTATGAAGCCTTGATTGATAATTTTGAGCCTAAAATGACCGCGGGACAGATTACGGCAACTTTTAACCAACTCCAGATGGGCTTAAGGGAGCTAATATGCAAAATTCAAACCAGCCAAAACGTGCAAGGTCCGGCGATACTAAATCAACCTGTTCCAGTGGAAAAGCAACGTCAAATAGCCCAGCTTTTGACACAAACCTTGGGTTATGATACTGCTTCACTGGAAGCTAAAGGGAGAATTGATGAGACAGAGCATCCCTTTACAACAGGCTATTATGATGATGTACGCATAACCACTCATTATCATTTGAATAATTTTGCAAGCTCAGTATTTTCAGTATTACACGAAACTGGACACGCTCTATACGAACAGAATCTCAATTCGAAATGGAAGTATCAACCCATCGGCACAACATGCTCTTACGGCATACATGAATCACAATCACGCTTTTACGAAAACGTAATTGGCCGCTCTGAAGATTTCTGGAAAAATTTTATTCCAAAACTAAAGAAAATAGCGCCTAGTCTTGCCCAAATTGAGTTTAGCGAGTTTGTGAAAGCTATCAACCAAGTTGAGTTATCAAAAATCCGCATAGAAGCTGATGAGGTAACTTACAACCTACATATAATTATCAGATTTGAAATTGAAAGAGACCTCTTTGCCGACAAAATTAATGTAAACGAGCTGCCTCAAGTCTGGAATGAAAAATATGCAAATTATCTTGGCGTAAAGGTCGAAAATGACACAGAAGGAGTAATGCAGGACACACATTGGGCAAGCGGATTATATGGTTATTTCCCAAGTTATGCCTTAGGTAATATTTACAGTGGACAAATAACCGCCGCAATCAACAAGGACGTGCCAGACTGGCGCAAGCAGCTTTCAGAGGGAAAACTTAGTCTTGTTAACAATTGGTTGAAGAGGAACATTCACAGTAAAGGCGACCTATTTGACCCTGAAGAACTCATAAAGAAGGCAACTGGACGAAACCTTGAATCTGAGCCTTATCTGAAATATCTAAGTGAAAAATACGGCAGACTTTATGGTTTTTGAATAGGCGTTTTCTTTGTTAATTCCTTGTACGCATATATCATAAGATAAGCAGCAATCGCGCCAATGAAGAGGTAAATGCCCGAGTAACCGATAATTGCATTATAAATATTAGCGCCAATTAGAAAGAGCAAAAAACCCAATATGAATATGCCTAAGCAAGCCCAGTCAGTCCAAGTCATCTGATGGCCTCATAACAATACGAATCAATAAAGCCTCAAGATATATAGATTTACCCACACTCTTAAAAAAAATACTACCCTCAATAACAAAATACAAAAAATACAATTCACCGCTAAAATTGCCCCATACATCCTCAATATTTTTCAGGGCTTCCGACATTTTTATATACAAGATTAACTAAGAGAGCGCTGAGGCTAAAACAAATGTCGGGAGCAGAGGTTAAAAAGCCAGAAACAAGAGAAGAATTTATCAAAATACTCACAGAAGCAGCAAAAAAAGAAGTAGGCATAAAAAATAAGCCATCAAAACCGACAGTTATTGGCACGGCAAAAGAAATGGAAATTCATAGAGACACACTTTATACATGGCTAAAGGAGTTCAATGTCGATTTTAAAGAAATCATCGATTGTATGCCGACAATGGTTGCAGATGTTCCTAATGACAATTCAAGAAGCATTTACTTAATCGGTGAATCTTTGGTAGGAGAGGGAAATGAAGTTGCACACATTGACTTAATGATGGGGGACAAAGATGGCCCAGTTGGCCAAGCATTCGCTAATGGCATGACAAGCCTTTCAGCCGGCCATACACCCGTACTAGCAGTTATCAGACCTAACCTACCACCAAAACCACACACATTAATCGTCCCAAAAGTAACAGTTAAAAACATGGCCGACACGACAAAAATTTTTGGTCCAGCACAAGCTGCCGTTGCAAAAGCCGTCGCTGACTCAGCAGAAGAAGGAATCATCCCCGCAGACAAACTTGACAGCTGGGTGATTATCTGTAGCGTCTTTATCCACCCACAAGCAGCCGACTATCGAAGAATATACCAGTACAATTACGGCGCAACAAAAATGGCGATACAAAGAGCCCTAAAGAATTACCCGTCACTTGAGAAAATAATATATGAAAAGGATCGATCAAAGCACCCAATTATGGGCTTCAAAGTTCCACGCCTATGGAGACCACCATACTTGCAAATCTCGCTTGACGCTCCAGAGCTTGAAAAGCAAAAGAAGCTTCTTGCACAATTACCAGGCAGCGACAGAATTATCATTGAAGCAGGAACCCCACTAATCAAACGTTACGGAACAAAAGTAATCAACGAAATAAGACAAGTAGCCAAAGACGCATTTATAGTTGCAGACTTGAAAACGCTTGATGTCGGAAAAGTTGAGGTTGACATAGCATACGAGGATACAGCTGACGCGGTTGTAGCAGCAGGACTTGCACCGCCAGAAACGCTTGATTCAGTTGTCCATGAAGCGAGAAGACTTGGAATTTACGGAGTTGTGGATATGCTAAACGTGGAAGATGTGCTTGGAAAACTCAAGTCGATGAAAGAGTTTCCAGACATCGTTATTCTACACAGAGGCATAGACCAAGAAAGCGGAAGAACCTGCGGACTAGAACGCATAAAAATAATTCGGCAAGCTTTCCCCAACAAGAAATTCCTGATTGCAGTTGCGGGCGGAATCGTTCCGGAAACAGCGAAAGAAGCATTAGAGCAAGGCGCAGACATTCTAATCGTAGGCAGATATGTTACACAGTCAAGAGATGTTGAACGTGCAGTCAGAGACTTCCTTGAGCTAACGCCAGCCATGCGCGAAGACATTGACTTATTCAGAGTCCACACAGAATAAACCATAAAGTCGAGCTGAAGCTCGACTCAATTTTTCCTTTTTACCTCCAACATTTTTTATTCAGATAAATCATTAGTCATAAAAGTGTGATCTAACCTGTTGGGATTCTAATAGTAGACTAATTGGCTAGAAAAACAGAATTCCAAAAATGCTTGCGCTTAATATTTTCTTGCAAGCAGCTTTAGCGTTATGAAAGCGACCAAGAAGACTACAGCAGTAATCACGAACATTATTACGAAACTAAGGCTATTTGCAAGAAAGGGACCAAGGAAAGCACCTATCGCCGCACCCAAACCCACCAGTCCATCAAAAAAGCCTGCCTTACCCTCAGGTATAACTTCCATAGACAAAGAAAGCATCAGAATATAATACATAGCGTAAAAAAAGCCAATAAAAATGAGCAAAACGCCAGTCAAAATTTTAGGAAACAACGCAAATTCTACTATGCCAACCAACAAAAAGATAAGAAGACTACGGGCAAGCACAAAACGAGGCATCTGTTTCCTTATATCCATTGATCGTGCACGCTCTCGAATTAAGAAATACCCTGTAGTTGCACCAATGGAATTGAGAATGTACGCAAAATACACAAACTCTTGTTGCCCCGCAAATAATTCTTTAAGGTAAATTGGCAACGGAGTGAAAAATAGGCTAGTAGCAAGAGAAAACAAAACTATGCCCAAAACCAACCCGAGGAAATTGTTCTCTTTGAGAGAACCATCCCAACGCAATCCATCCATAAGTCTAGACGAACCTTCAAAACCCCTATGAGTATAATCGAGCTTCCTTTCAATACCTACTAAGCGCCTTTCAAAAATGATCAAGGGGTCAGCAATCAACACCAAAGCCAACACGAACGCGACCACACTTAACCCGCTACAAAAATAAAATGCATAAGTTGACAAAACAGAAAAGCTTAGAGCTGAAGCGAACAGAACCATGCCCGCAGCTAACCCAATAATAAAACCAATTTCGGTGAGCCCTTCATAGAATCCGAAAGAACTCTCCCAATTAATGCGGCTATAATGCTCGGTAACAAGCACATTTTTTGGTGATTCATGCGCTACATGAAGCATTTGCATAACTACGTACAAAACAACAAAAACGATTAGATTCTGAGCAAAAGGAAGAGTCATAAGAAAAAGAATTATCGCGATTGAAGAGAAAGAAAGCAGAATAAAGATTTTGTAATGGCGGGTTTTGTCGCAGAGGAACCCCCAGAGAAATGAGGCAGGAATAGAGCAAAATATTGCTATGGAAGTCATTACTCCGAGAGCAAGTAGCGGTCCGCCTAAAATGCTGGTGTTTTGGAAAAGTACTACGTAAAGCGGTATGAAAACTGTCAGTAACCCAAACGCCATGTCATGAAAGAAGAACCCTAACCGCCACATAGCCAAAAGACGACTTCAAAGTTAAATTAAAGCTTTTGGCTAAATAATCATAACATGCTTAAAGAGTAGGCCCGAGTCAATATTTTCTCATAAATCCTTATCAGGTAGTCTATGGAGAAATCTCCCGCAACCCCTCTCTTTTTCTTTCAGCGCTTCATAATCAGTTAAAATCAATCGAAAGGAGGAAAACAAATTGGAACAAAAAATCGTTAATTGCCCTCATTGTGGCAAGATTATCCCACAGCGCATTCTCAACGGTGAATTAACAAGAAAGATAATGCGCTGCCCAATGTGCGGCAGTCAGAGAAACTGGAAGGACGGAATGCGACAAACAAGCACAGGAAAAGTTCAGCGTTACCTCTGTCGTGACTGCGGCCACAGGTTTTCAACTTGAACCCATGCCCATATGAGATTTTACCCGACATTTTCTTTTTTTTTTCTTAAATAATATTGCAATTGAAAATGTTTGAACCTGTTGGTCATAGTTTTAGCTTTGCCGATAGTTGCTTAAGTATTCCGATAGCTTAGCTTGCTGATGTTGAGTTGATTAAGGCAGGTAATGATGGAATTCCCGAGATGAAAGCCAACAAACCAACTATATCTGCAGTTATGCCTAAGCCTTCCTTCAATCGCTCTCTCCATTTCTTTGCAGAGTTGGAACGGGATAGATCAGTTGAATGCAGAGAATTCTCAACTCCAAGAAGTAATGATTCAATTTTTTGTGTCTGTGACTTTATGAAGGCTTTAACCTCTTCTGGATTCTGATGGGCGATTTGAATGCAAGTCTCCTTAATTGTCGCGATATCGACGCCGATGAAATGAAGAGTTACCTCAATTTCCTCTGATTGGTTGACTAATTTGCGTTCTAACAAGTCAATCCTTTCTGACAAAAAAGTGGTGAGCGCATATAGCTGAGCCTTTGAAATGGTGTCAAGATTCAAGGCGAGGTTTGAAGCAAAATCTTTCTTTTCAGCTTCGTCTGCGTTTGCAATATTCTTGTCAGTGAATTCATTGTCTGCAATTGTCAGCCATTTAATAAAAAACATGCATATAATCCGACCCTTCGTAAGACTAGCAATAATTGGTTCAACAGGCACAGAATAAGCCGGAAGTCCGCGAGATTTTCTTTGTAATTTACCCAAGTTATTTCGTTGCTTTCTAATTTAATCACCAAGTCCATCAAACAAATGAGAAGGATAGTCAGCTCTTTAGAAAGGCTTATGCTGTTTTCATTGCAGAGTCTGAAGATAACTTTGTCAACATTGATCACAAGTTTAATTAGAATTATTCTTATCTTCAGAATATATAAAATATAATAAATAATTTCTGGGTTGACTTATTCTATGCCTTCTGACTTCAAAAGGCTTCAGCCAGAAAGTTCTCGGTGTCAATGTTAGTTATCGCGAGAAAAGCTAAGAGAAAAAGAGAGATTCGTGAGATTTAGTACGGCAGTGGTGCTCGGTTGGTTTGACTCCTGGCTTCTTCTATGATTGGTAGCGCTTGTGTAAGTTCTCGGAAGTACTTCAGCACAGTTATGCCGCGTGGAGTAACTGCAAAAACTGTACGCTCTTTTTTTATAATTCGTTCTTGGACAAGGTTTTGCTTGATCAGGAAATCCAGCTGTTCTCTGAGTACGCTG
>Ga0182021_10004972_pt1 | contig 15694 bp, 13 predicted proteins | sample 612E3MmetaG_FD_120493 | JGI IMG/M metagenome (GOLD analysis project Ga0182021, IMG submission 120493) | Permafrost microbial communities from Stordalen Mire, Sweden - 612E3M metaG (Illumina Assembly) | ecosystem: Environmental > Terrestrial > Soil > Wetlands > Permafrost | place: Sweden... | reverse complement strand
GACTGAAGTTGCTGGAGGTTTGCCCGTAAGGTTTGCACTCGTTCCAACCAAGTACCCTGAACACAATCCCAGCAGCTGTTGGCAGATTGCGTGTTTTGGAGAACGCAATCCGACAGTCCGCTCGGGTGAGAGAGCGGATGAGAGCTCATCTCTTGCGGGGAGAACTAGGGTAAGCGGCCCCGGCCAATATGCGTCAATTAGTCTCCTTGCGCTCTCGGAGAAAAAAGCCAAGCGTTCCGCATCATCAATGCTCTTTACGAGCACAGGCATCGCCTTATCTCGTTTCCCTTTTGCAGCAATCGCTTTCACGATCGCAGGCGTGTTGAACGGGTCGCAGCCCAATCCGTAGAGCGTGTCGGTTGGGTAGCAGATGAGCCCGCCTTTGGTTACCGTCTCAGCGGCGACCGCCAATCCTTCTAAGTCAGCCTTGATGACGCGTACCATGAAAATCGCCGATCATATTGCGCTGAGCACTGCATACTGCTTAAAGACTAGCCTGTTAGACAGTGGATTTGTGCCAAGCTGAGACACAAATGTTCGAGATGCCAAATATGAAATGATGGCACGCATTGTGGTTCATGGCGGAGCTGGGTTCTGGAAAAGAGACATCCGACGCGGTCTGCTAGGTGTTAGTGCGGCCGCATCTCATGGCGTGGACATTCTTGGACGTAGCGGATCGGCTTTGGACGCGGTCGAGGCGGCAGTATGCGTAATGGAAGACAACCCTGTCTTCAACGCTGGCAAAGGTTCATCGTTAACCTTGACAGGGACAGTGGAGATGGACGCGGCCATAATGGACGGTCGCGACCTTTCGGCAGGCGCTGTGGCTCTAATCCATCGAGTCAAGAACCCGATTCGCGTTGCTCGTATCGTTATGGAGAAGACGGATCATGTGTTGTTGGCTGGAGAAGAAGCAGAGCAACTCGCGATCGCTTTCATGCTGCCTCAAGCCAATCCCATGACTGCTTACAGACGACGAATGCTTCTCAGACTCAAGAAAGACAGGCGAGGTCAGCGAACCAACTGGGTTGAAAAGAATACGAACCTATTGAACGAACACCCCGACCTCCTTAGAACGGATACGGTCGGTGCTGTTGCTTTGGATGACGAGGGCAACTTTGCGGTTGCTGCCTCCACTGGAGGACCTATGATGAAGCTGCCCGGCAGAATAGGAGATACCCCTCAAATAGGTTCGGGGCTTTATTCAGATAATCTGGCTGGCGCAGCAACGGCGACCGGACTGGGTGAAGTTGCCATCAAGCTGGCTCTTGCGAAGACCGTGTGCTCTCATATGGAAAGTGGCCTGACGGCACACGCAGCAGCAATGCGAGTTGTGGAAACCGCTTCAAAGCGCTTGAGAGGAGAGGCTGGGATAATAGCGATCGATCGCGTTGGTCATGTGGCTGCAGTACACAACACACCACTAATGCCCTGGGCATTTTCAGACACTAGGATGAATAAACCGAAAGCTCGCAAGAACGGAAAAATAGTTGTCCCCGTACGAGCCGTGGCGTAGCAGGTGACAGGCATATCAGCATCTTCAGAATTGTGTCTGATTAATCGCAAATGCTCCAAAATCAGCCAAAAGCTTTAAAGTCTCACATCGAGGGGGTTAGACGAGCTTCCAGCGCTGGAGATTTTTCTCTTGAATGCAGAGGAGAATTGGGATAACGGCGGAGAGGAAGACGACTGGACAGACGATGAATGGGGCGAAGATGAAAGCTGGGGAGAAGACGAGGAGTGGTGATTCAGCGCAGCTGAAACTTCACTTCAAACTCAATCTAACAGAGAGTCTAATTTTACTCCTCTAAGAGGTGCAACAAGATGCTACGTGTAGCTACGCTGGACAAAGAACACTGTAAACCAAACGATTGCGGGATACCATGCTACCGTTTCTGCCCTGAGGTTCTCAATCGAAGATATGCGATCAAGTTCATAGCCGGACAAAAGAAACCGATAATCGATGAGGACCTTTGTACAGGCTGCGGGATATGCATCAAGAAATGCCCCTTCGACGCGATAAGCATCGTCAAGCTGCCCCAGGAACTCGACGGCGAATGCATCCACAGTTTCGGAGTTAACGAGTTCAAACTCTTCCGACTCCCCATTCCACGTGCTTCAACCGTCATAGGCCTCATCGGCAGAAACGGAACCGGAAAAAGCACAGCACTGAGAGTCCTCGCCGGTGAACTGACCCCGAATTTTGGCACACCTGAGACCCAAGGCAATTGGGAAACAGTGCTTTCACGCTATCGCGGAACCATCCTCTATGAATATTTCCAGAAGGTCACAACAAAGACACTTAAAGTTGTAAACAAGCCACAGCATATCGACAAGGTCGGATCGTTCCTTGAGGGTAAAACGGGAGAACTGCTGAAGAAGGCGGATGAGCGCGGAAAAGTCACCGGCCTTGTCGACGAACTTGATCTTGAGCCACTTCTCGAAAGGGAGGCTAAGGTGCTCAGCGGTGGTGAACTTCAAAGAGTAGCGATAGCCGCTGCAATTTCTAGAGATGCCGATGTGTACATCTTTGATGAGCCCTCCAGCCATCTGGATGTATACCAGAGGGTGCGCGCGGCTCGAAGCATTAGGAAGCTTGTGAACGAGGGCAAGTCTGTTCTCGTTGCGGAGCACGACTTGGCGATGCTTGATTATCTTTCAGACGAAGTATACCTTGTGTATGGTCAACCCGGCGCATATGGAATCGTTTCCCATGTTCACCCTACCAGAAGCGGAATCAACGACTACCTGCTCGGATTCCTAGCGGACGAGAACATGCGTTTCAGAGACGAACCGATTCGCTTCCATGTCAGACCGCCGAGGCAAGTCAACTTCGAATCGGAAACGAAACTCGAATGGCCAGAAATAACCAAGGCCGTCGGAAACTTCAATCTCAATGTAGAGCCGGGATACATCAAAGCCGGCGAGATAGTCGGAATATTGGGGCCAAACGGCATAGGAAAAACAACGTTCATCAGAGAACTTCTCGATTATTACACAAAATCTTCTCAAAATCAATTGCAGGTAAGCTACAAACCGCAGTATATCTCCACAGATTACGACGGAACAGTCGACCAGCTGTTGACGAGCGTCGCAAACGACTACTCTACTTCATTATTCACTGAGGAGGTTATCCGGCCGCTCTCAATAAACAAGCTACTCGAAAGAAGAATTACTGAGCTCAGTGGTGGCGAATTACAGCGCGTAGCTATCGCATCTTGCCTGGGTAAGTCGGCGCAGCTCTATCTTCTCGACGAACCTAGCGCTTTTCTTGATATCGAGGAAAGATTGAACGTGGCAAAGGCTCTACGACATTTGGTCGACTCCCGCCAGGCTTTCGCGTTCGTTGTAGAGCACGACATTGTGGAACAGGATTTCCTAGCAGATCGCATCATGGTCTTCGATGGAATCCCGAGCAGAAAAGGCAGCGGCTCCAATCCATTGCCGCTTCGCGACGCGATGAACCTCTTCCTTTCCCACATGGGCGTGACTTTCAGGCGAGATCCGGACACCAAGCGACCGAGAATTAACAAACCAGACAGCAAGTTGGACAAAGAACAGAAGAGTTCCGGAGAATTTTACTACATATCCGCAACCGATTAGGGGTGCTACAGGTTTAACTAGCGCGATTTTGCCTTAGTGCTTTGGAGACCATACCTGAAGTGACAACGAACTATTGCCTCGAATGCGGGGGCGTCCTGAGCTACGATAGCGCGCTGAAACAGTATACTTGCAAGAGTTGCGGTCTCACCGTGAGCGCTCAGCAATTGATGGAAGGGAGAAACTTGATTCGAGACCGTGAGTCGCCTGAAGAACAGCGCAGACGCCGCCAAAACGAGTATTTGAAATGGTGGCTTTCGAAGAAGCCAGACTGACTGCGTCCCCTGTAGAGAGAGGAGAGCCAGCCTCTGATAGCAAATGCTGCGCAATTATCGTTTTTCGCCCCTTTGATTGCCACTGAAGGTTGTTTGTTTGCCCTGCACCGTTGAGCTGCTCTCCGTAGGCAATGAGCTTCTGCTGGGTAATACAGTAAACACGAATGCCTCTTGGCTCGCGGCACAAATCACAGCGCTAGGGGCGATGGTGAATCGAACAACTACTGTTCGCGACAATCTCGAGGACATTTCGAACGCAGTGAGAGAAGTGGTTGGAAGAAAACCAGACTTCATCATAACTACTGGAGGAATAGGCCCTACATTCGATGACATGACCGTCAAAGGTATTGCAAAAGCGCTTCATCTGAGGATAAGACTAGACAGAACAGCGCTCAGAATGATTCGAGAGCACTATGCCCGGAGATTTCCTAATCGGAAGGTTACATTGACTCGACCACGCCTCAAAATGGCGCTTACGCCCTCCGGAGGGAAACCAATTCCAAACCCTGTTGGTACTGCTCCTGGAGTCCATTTGCTCATTCGCAAGACTCAGATCTTTTGCTTACCAGGAGTACCAAAGGAAGCGAAAGCAATCTTCAGAGAGTCTCTATCACCGGCAATTCGCTTCAAAGCGGGGCGTATGGTTTTCGCTGAGAGATGGCTAAGAGTTCAAGGAGTCATGGAGTCGTCGCTGGCACCGGTAATTGACGGAGTCATGGGGCGCTGGCCCGGCGTCTACATAAAGTCACATCCGAGAGGCATCGAGGGTGGAGGTCGACCTCGAATCGAACTTCATTTCTCAATTTCAACATCGGATTCGGCGAGAGCTCAGAAGGTTCTTCTTGGTGCGATGACAGACACCATCATGAAACTTAAGGATTTCAAAGCAAAAGTCACCAAAAAGCGATAACAAAACGCCCCAGTATCGTAACACGTTAATCCCGGAGCTCGTGTGAATGTCCGTTTTGCGGCCCTAGCCTACTCGAAAGCAGGAAGGCTTCCATGTGACTTCAGGAAGAACGACTCAACCCAAGAGTTGACCTTGACAGCATAATTGATACATGCGGCAGATTATGTAGCACAGGACCCAAATGACTCACATCGTATTCATCGTAGGGATGGCTGGCTCAGGAAAATCGACACTGACCGCCGCCTACCTAGAATGGTTGAAGAGCGGAGATAGCGACGTGCTAGTGGTCAATCTAGACCCGGGCGCGACCGCTCTCCCCTACAACCCCGACATTGACTCACGTCGATATGTGGACGTCGAGAAATTGATGCTCGACTATCAGCTTGGACCGAATGGTGCGCTGATCATGGCGTCCGACCTACTGGCAGACCACTTGGAAGAGATTCGAGGAGAGATCGAACAAGCGAATCCTGATGTGGTTTTAGTGGACACCCCGGGTCAGATAGAATTGTTTGCTTTCAGAGAAGGTGGGCGGTTCCTTGCGAGGAACTTGACCGAAGACAATCGTGCCGTGATCTACCTCATGGACGCACCCTTTTCTCGTTCTCCGCTGAACTTCACTTCAAACGTGTACTTGGCCGCCGCCATTTACAGCAGAATCATGCAACCACAAGTCTATGCGCTGTCCAAATCGGATCTAATTACAGAACATGAAATCGATGAGATTGTAAGTTGGGCCACTGAACCAGAGGCATTCGACCTTGCCCTACACACATTGGGAGAGCAGAATCTTTCAATCATTACCCGAGACCTTGCCAATTCTGTATTCCGCTCAGGGTTACTCACCGAGCCGATTCCAGTATCGGCCAGGGCCAACTCAGGGTTTGTTGAACTAAATGCAGCAATAACCCGCATCCTAAACCTAGGAGAGGAAGAATCGTCATAAGAGGCCTCAAGGACCGCCCCTAACATGTCACCCCCTCTTGTTGAGCGAATTCTTCAAGCAGCACTTCGAGAGAACCGCAAATCGCTCCTTGAGTCTGAAGCTAGGGAGATCTGTCGTGCCTATGGCATGCCAACACCTGATTTCATCGTAGCTCGGAACGCCTCAGAGGCCGTCGAGGCAGCAGAGAAGGTTGCCTTCCCGGTCGTGCTCAAAATCATGTCTCCGGACATATTGCATAAATCTGAAGCGAGAGGAGTTCTACTCGACTTAAGGTCAAGGGATGAAGTTGAGCGCGGTTACCAGCAGGTTATAGATAACACGAAGGTATACAACGATAACGCCCGTGTCGAAGGCGTTATTGTCCAACACATGGCACCTAAGGGATTAGAAGTAATAGTAGGTGGCATCAGAGATAGCCAATTCGGACCGACCATCCTGTTCGGCCTCGGAGGAATTTTCGTTGAAGTTCTGAAGGATGTGACTTTCAGGGTGGCACCGCTGGAAGAGTTGGATTCTAGAGAAATGATCAAGGAGATCCGCTCGTACCCTGTTTTGAAAGGAATTCGGGGGCTCCCGGCAGCAGACGAGGAAGCGATAGTCAGAATAATCCAGGGTACATCACGGCTTATGCTCGAAAATTCATGTGTTGGTCAGATCGACTTAAACCCGATAATGGTCTACGGAACTGGAGCCAATATAGTTGACGCTAGAGTAATATTGACCGAAAATAGTCCGGTTCACTCCTGAGAAAATGTAGGCAACGAATTAAATATGGGCAACCAAATCTCTGGCCTAGTCTCAAATCGCGGGGTCAATTTGAAAGTCACAAGCGTGCCGCAACTGGCATTCCAAGAGTATTCCAGGAAGGTTCTTCCAAGAAGGTGAGTCACTGAGGAGTTACCCCCCATGGATACCCAACAAATTCAAACATCCGTCGAGGACTTATATGGTGAACTCAAAGATCTCACTTCCAAAATCGTTGCCAAGAAAGTTGAGATCAGCTCCCTGAGAAAAGGCATAGATCAGACGATAGCGGAACGTGACTCACTCAACGCAGAGGTAAGGCGCATTTCCGCAGAGGTTAAGGAGCTTAAGTCGAAGAGAGATTCACTAAACGCTAAGGTTAAGGAGCTTAAGATCAAACGCGACGAGCTACAAAATGCAGCAGCTAAGAAAAGGGAAACTCTAGCACAAACGTTAGAGCAGACCCGTAAAATCTCCGAGCAACTGCAGGGAAGCATGTCCGACATTCTAACGCAGATCAAACGGTTAGAGTGGTTCATTCAAACTAATCCGCTAGCACCACAGACCGAAAGGAACCTGATCGCAAAAATAGGGGCCCTGGAAGCCAACTTGGCAAAGCACAAGGGCCTCAAGAACGTCAGGGATAAACTACTCCGCCTTAAGATCGACGTTGGTGCACTTAGGATCCAAGCGCAGTCAGCGCACGAGCAACTGACGAAGATGGCTGAGGAGAGCGAGAAAGTTCACGGAGCAATGCACGACCTTGTGAAAGTGCTTGCGGAGAAGAAGAAGAGCGCAGACATTAAGCACGCGGAGTATATTGAGCTAAGCAAGCAGCGCCGTGAAGTCGTAGCTGGATTGAAAGATAACCTAGAACGAATGGATCAGATACGGGCACAGATTCGTGAGGTCAAACCCTCTAAGGTTGAGAAGGGTGAGAAGGTCAAATCAAAGTACAAAGAAGCAGCAAATGAGAAACTTCGAACTGGCGGAAAGCTATCCTTTGAGGAATTTCAGGCGTTAATGGGGGATTCGCTTTCAGATAGTGACGATTAGCGTAGGTATCTGCGCAAGATGACTAGAATTGCAGTGATAGGAGGAAGTGGTCTTGAGAGGCTTTTGCAAGGGACAAGGCAGGTTAGAATTGGTACTCCGTATGGGCCTGCACCGTTGATCTCAGTCGGAATTATATGTGAACAAGAAATCGCGTTCTTGCCCAGACACGGTCCGAAACATGACCTCCCGCCACACAGAGTCAATTACAGAGCAAACCTGTCAGCACTCAAGCGGCTTGGTGTAGAACGAATCATTGCTACGAATGCGGTGGGGAGCATTAACTCGGAATATGAACCGGGGGACCTTTCGATTCCAGCGGACATAATTGACATGACTAAATCAAGGAGTGCAACCTTCTTCGACAGCTCTCCTGTAACTCATATCGATGTTTCACAACCGTACTGTCCAGAACTGAGGAAGGTAATGCTCGACGCTTCAAAGGGAGGGAAAGTGAAGGTTTGGGACGGATCAGTTCTAGTTGCAACTGAAGGGCCTCGATATGAGACACCAGCCGAAATACGCATGCTCGAAAGGCTCGGAGGCGACTTGGTTGGCATGACGGGCGCGCCCGAAACATTTCTCGCAAGAGAACTCGAAATGTGCTATTCCGCGATATGTTTCGTCTCGAACCGAGCAGCTGGGAAACAGGCGAAGCTGTCTGCCTTAGAGGTTATGGAAATCGGCAGGAAGACGATACCAGAAATTACCAGTCTGATTCGGAGAACAGTCGAGAACATCCCAACCCACAGAACGTGCATCTGCTCGGGAGCAACACGAGAGGCCCAAGTGTGAACCGATGTTACCCACAATTCTCAAGGCCATTGGAGCATACAAGTTCTATGAGAAGTGGCTTGAAGAAGAGATAAGAGCAGGCGAAATGCCCGAACACGTGGGCATAATAATCGATGGAAACAGAAGATGGGCATTCGCGAAGTACCGGGACAGTTTGAACGGCCACATGTATGGCGCAAAGGCCGCGGAGGATTTCCTAGAATGGTGCCTCGATCTGGATATCAGGACGGTCACACTGTACGTTTTCTCAACTGAGAATTTCGTGAGACCTAAAGATGAAATTACCACCATCCTAGGAATCATAGAGGATGAGACTAGAAAACTAATAACTGATCCCAGAATTCACAATCACCGAGTGCATGTAAAGGCGATTGGACGCCTTGAACTCTTGCCAGATTCATTGAGAGCCGTCTTGGAAGAAGTTGAGAAGACAACCGCAGACTACGATCAACACTACATGAACATCGCAGTCGCGTATGGTGGAAGGGCAGAGATAGTTGACGCCGCAAAACGAATAATCGATGAGGTGCAGCGTGGCACTCTGGACGCCCATTCAGTTGACGAAGACGTGTTCATGAAATACCTGTACACATCGCACCTTCCCAACCCCTATCCCGAATTGATCATACGTACCTCGGGCGAGGAACGGCTTAGCGGCTTTCTGATCTGGCAGGCCGCATACAGTGAGTTCGTTTTCCTAGATGTGTATTGGCCCGAATTTCGGCGGATAGATCTGCTGCGAGCTATGCGAACCTATCAGCGTCGTAGACGCAGATTCGGCAAATAAACGAAGATCCCCTCACTGGACGGAGTCGCATATAGCCTAAACTGGGTTTTCTCTCCCTAAACGCTCACAGGCCGTTCCGCTTGAGTTTAGTTGAATTTGTCTTACTCACCCAAGTACAAAAAGCAGCGGCATGCCAACTTTGACATGAGCTTATCTATACAAATCATCATGAAAGTGTAACCAAGGCTTATCTTCACACTTTTGAAGCATGCGCTAACCCACGTGAGTCGCTAGAGTTACAGAATTTCGTACCCACGGTAGCGAGTGTGAATTTCAGATGGTGTATATCAAGCGGATTGATCTCAGAGGTTTCAAGACGTTCGGGAAAAAAGCTACGATTCATCTTGACCGTGGTCTTACAATCATAACTGGTCCGAATGGTTCGGGCAAATCGAACATTCTCGACTCCGTAAAATTTGCCTTGGGCGAATTGAGCCCAAAAGAATTGAGAGGAGAAACAATCGGGGATCTGGTGCACAAGAGCGCGCAGTCAGTCTCCCCGAGGTCTGCCTGGGTGGCGGTACAGTTCGACAACCATGACAGAAGGATACCTATCGACTCCGAGGCGGTCACAATCTCCCGAGAATTCAGGCGGGGAGGCGAGGGCATCTATCGACTCAACGGAAAGAGGATATCCCGCAAGCAACTCACAGACATCTTCTCGTCAGCAGACATCCAAGTATCAGGCTACAACATTGTCCCTCAACATGCCATAACAAGACTAGCCGAGGTCACATCTGAGGAACGACGCAGAATAATCGAAGACATGATTGGGATAGCGGTCTACGATGTGAAGAAGGCTTCAGCACAAGCTGAGCTGCAACAAGCAGACGTCAACCTTCAGGTTGCCTCAGCCAAGATTGAGGAGGTCAGACTCCGAGTTGAGTCATTGGAGAGAGAGAGGAATGACTACCTCAAATACAATCAAATTCGCAACGAAATAACTCAACTCGAGGCAAAGCTACTTTCACACAAGATCAAGAACGCTAGAGAACAGGGCGAACAGCTGGAAGAGAAAATTGCGACCCACCAGCAACAACTCCAGCAGCTCAAGACACATCGAGACGAACTTCTCCAACATAAATCGAATATCGAGTCCGAAAAGAGAAATTTCGAAGACTCCGTGGCAGAAAGAGGTAGCACTAGGCTCCTTGAAGTTCAAACTTCTATGGGCAACGTCAGCGCATCAATCGCAAAGCTCTCCGCTCAGGAAGACGCGATAGAAGCGAATGCCAAGTCACTTCAGAGGCAGAAAAAGGAACTCGAAGAGAACTCAGTCGACATCACCCAAAAAATAGCAAATTCGAAGAGAGAGTTACATGAGCTTAAGGGTCAACAATCCGGACTGTTGGGAGAGATCGCAACAAAGCAAGCAGAAGTTGAAGAATCAGCAAAGAAACTGACAGAACTTCGAGGCAAGCTTGGCGAGAACAATAAAGAAGCAGAAGATCTGGAACACTCCATAAATGCGCTCACGCACAGAATCGTCAAGTTCGATGCTCAGATCAAGGCCACTGTGACGAAGATCGATCTTCTTCAGGGCAATCTCGGAACACTGAAGACCAGGAAAGACGAGTATCAGACACTCCTTCAGAGTGTCACTAAGCACATCGAGGAACTGGCTGAGCTAAAGCGAAACGAAGACGCACGGCTGGTAGATGTCGGCAACAAGGTTGTTGAATACGCCAACCTCAAGATACAAAAAACTGGTGAAACAGAACACGCAATGGAGGTTGTAAAGCGCTCAGGTTCAGCCCTCGTCGAGATTGAGACTCAGAAGAATTTGGCAGAAAGCATAGCTTCGGATGACAAAGCGCTCAACCTCATCGAAAGGATGGTTAGGGCAGGCAAGGTTTCCGGAATCTACGGCCGACTATCGTCGCTTGTCAGGGCGAAAGAAGGGTATGAAAAAGCAGTCGAGGCAGCCTCGGCCGGGTGGATGAAAGCGCTCGTTGTGAAGGACATTGAAACGGCAATCTGCTGCATCGAAGTCCTAAAGAAAGAAAAAGTCGGACGCATCAAACTCATCCCGCTCGAAGACGTTACCCCCCACAAAAAGCTCGACTATCCCGATGAAACACCCGAAATCATAGGTCCGATAACAAATCAACTCGTTTTTGATCAACCTTTCCGAGCTGCGATAGAATACGTATTCGGCGACACGGTCATAACGGCTAACCAGAAAACAGCATTTCTAGCCTCCCTGAAGGGAACAAGAGCCGTCGCGGTAACAGGCGACCTCTATGAACCCGGCGGAGCGATGGAGACCGGCTATTTCAGACAACCCTTCGATATCTCGAGACTCCTTCTGAGCACTCAGACAGTGGCGCTATTGAAGAACACTCTGTCGTCTCTGGAGGTGCTGGCGAACAAGGCCAAAGAGGAAATTGCAAGACTGGATCAGGAAACCATCGATCTGACGAAGAGCAAGGCACAGAGCCAAAATCTAATCCGTTCTACTGAAAAAGAGATCACATCGGTCACTGAGAACCTCGAACGAGCCCGAAGAATTATCGAAGAGACGGACTCACGACTCGATCGATTGAGTCACGAAATTGGCACCGAGGAAGTGGTTTTGAAGGCAAGTACAATTCAGAAGGACAAGATACAGGAGCGTTTGGCCGAATATGAAACGAGTAGGAGTTCACTGAAGCTCCGTTCACGTTCCGCAGCGATTCTTGAAAAGGAGAATGATCACGCACAGCTAACACATGATTTGAATCAGCTCGTTCGACGAAAGATCGAAACAGAGAGTCGAATCGAATCTTTAGGCTCAGCGATAACTGTCATCGAACCCTCGACCGAGCAGACCAAGATACAGGGTTCAGGCATTGACAGGCAAATAGAGAAGTTGGCATCAGAACTAGCGCTGAGTCAAGCCGAACTGTCGAAATTCGAGGGCCAGCTCAAACAATTGGAGGCAACCCGCGACGACATTACAAGAGAACTCACCGGTGTGAGAGCGAAACGCGGCGAATACGATGCTCAACGCGCGAAAATAGATACTGAGATCACCGATCTCCTAGATGCACTTGATCCATTGAACAATGAATTGGCCACCCTCAACGCTTCTAGCAAGCAAGGACAGATGCAGGTAGAGTTCCACATGAACCAGCTCAAAGAACTGGGTTTCACGGAGACCGTGAAGGTTACGAATGAAGAGGTTGAGTACGTCGAAAGAACACTTCCGGTTCTTAAGAAAGAACTCTCATCCATCGGTGGAGTCAACGAGCTTGCAGCATCACAATATGAGGAGGTTAAGGAAAACTACAAGCACCTAGCCTCAAGAATCTATGAACTTGAAAAAGAGAAACTGTCAATTATTCAATTCATGAACAATATTGACAGACAGAAACTCGAAGCATTCATGAAAGCTTTCAACCAGGTTAGCCAGTCCTTCAATGAGATCGTCTCCACTGTGACCGGAGGAACGGGACGTCTCTTCCTCGAAAAGCCAGATAGCCCGTTCGAAGCGGGCGCCGACATCAGACTCCAATTCCCCGGAAAGACGGAGATGACGATTGGAAGCGCAAGCGGCGGCGAAAAGTCTGTAGGCACTGTGTGTTTCATCTTAGCTCTACAAGCCATTCACCCAATGCCCTTCTACATGATGGATGAAATCGACGCCCACTTAGATGTAGTGAATTCCCAGAGACTTGCAGAGTTACTCAAGGCAAAATCAAGAGGATCCCAGTTCATCATCGTTTCACTGAAAGACGTCACGATAGCCAGAGCGGACAGCGTCTACGGCGTGTTCATTCAAGAAGGGACCTCCCAAGTGGTTTCGCTGCCAATGCAAGAGGTGAAAGCGGTTGGAAGAGCTAAGTAAGCCCTTCTGGCTCAGGCCGCCCTACCTGATCCTCTTCGACCTGCTGAGACTTCACCGGATCAAACCTTGGGACGTGGACATAGCGTTCTTGCTGAATAACTTCCTATCGGAGATGAAGAACAACGGCTATGTTGACTTCTCTGCTTCGGGCACGGCCCTACTTTCATCATCAGTCGTACACCGCATGAAATCAGAGCTCGTACTGAAGATGGAAGAACCTCCAAAACCACCAATCCCCAGACCCACCGATGAGGTCCCTCCTCCATTGCCCTTTCCGCTGAGATTCGAATACACTTCAACCTCAGTTGCAGAGATTCTTCGCACCCTTCAGGAAGTTCTGACAAACGAAAAGAACATCCTTGCAAAGAAGCCTTTCGTGCTAAGCCCCCCTTCAGTATTCGAACAGTTAGATGAATTTCTCGCGAACATGGAGGAGAACATCCAGAACTTCTATGCCGAACTAATCAAGCTCAGCATCAAGGAGGTCCCGCTTTCCTTCAGGGAGATGGTCGCAGGCCAATCACTTATTCAAATTGTTCGCGTTTTCATCATGCTCCTGTTTCTAGCCAATCAGAAGAAGATCCTTCTAACCCAGGATGAACAGAGCTCGGACCTCTTCATACGTTTGGGCGAGGTGTCACCACCAATTGCTTGAGATACAAGATCAAACAGCAGAATCACCTCAGAAATTGAAGAATAAGATTACTCTGATTGAGGCAGCCCTTTACGTGACTGGGCGACCAATCGATGTCAAGACATTGGGATCCGTTACTGGATTTCGATCTGAGGATAAGACAAGAGAACTCGCCCGGCAGCTCAAGGCCAACTACGGAAACAACGGGAGCTGCTTGGAAATCCTAGAGTTAAGCGACGGCAGGTTCGTCATGCAGCTGAAACCTCAGTATGTCACACACGTAAAGCGTCTTACAACCAGGCAGTTGTTGACATCAGGCCCGATGAAAACATTGTCCTTCATTGCCTACAGACAACCCGTAACCCAGTCCTATCTCGCCAAGGTAAGAGGTAATCTAACCTACTCGCATGTCAAGCAACTGCGCGAAATCGGCCTTATCGCAGAAGAACGGCTGGGACGAACGAAGGTGCTACGCACCACACCCAATTTCGCCGACTACTTCAACCTAAGCCACGACCTCGCAGTTATGAAAAACCAACTTGAGAAACTATTTCAATCAATCAATAAAGAGAAAAACTCCAAGAAAGTTCCTCACGAAGCCAAGGTTCTCACGCAAGGGGAAGAGCCCGTTCTCCGAGCACAATAATGCTTAAATGAACGGCGCCTTGCCTGTCTGTGAAATCTCGATTCGGAGTTAGATCACATAATGCCTCAATGGCATGGAAATCTGCATAAGCGCAAGAAATCTGGCGGAAAGAAACACATCTTCCGAGGTAAACGTGCCTTTGAGATGGGAAGCGACGCCGCGGAAACAATCGTTGGCGAAACGCACATTACGCGGAAACGTGGGCGCGGCGGAAAGTTGAAGTTGCGCGCATTGGCTGTAAACACGGTCAACGTAACCGACCCAGCTACGGGCAAGAGCCAGAGAACTGAGATCCGCGGAGTTCTGAAGAACCCAGCGAATGTCGACTACCAACGACGCGGCGTCATTACGAAAGGAGCAGTACTCGACACCCCGCTCGGGCAGGCAATTGTTACGTCCAGACCGGGCCAGCATGGAGCCGTGAACGCAGTTCTAGTCCAAGGAACGGAGAAGTAGCTCTCATCTTCGTTAACATAGTCATCGGTCGAAACGATTGAAGAAACCGGGCAAGGTTGTTGTTTGGCCAGTTAACCTAGACTCAACGAAGTCGCGAATCGAAGGCAGGAAAGTTCCAAAAGGACTCTCGGTTCAGACTCCACGACTTGAAGAGATCAACGAAGCTGCAAATCGACTTTCTTTAGAAGCAGAATTAACTCCCGGGAAATCTAGACCTAGTCTATGGTGGGAGAAGGGAGGGTACGCAATCCTCCCCCGAAAGGGAACAAGGACCAGTCTCCTGCGAGCACTGGCGGGAGACATCAAGAAGATTAGAATAGCGAAGACCGAACGCGAGGAACACAACCGCTGACTACACCCAGAGCCTTGTCAATCTAAAGGCCAAATAATGCTGAGCGAATGATCGGAGAAGCGTGGTACAAGAATCAGCCATCTGCGCTAAACCACCTTGTTGGAAATATTGATCGCGGCTGCGATCTCCATTCTAGCGGTTGTTCTACTCTTGATCCTTCTGCGTCTAAGACTGCGACGCACAGCAACAGGAGAACCAATCATAGAACTTGAGAAACTGGTGCATTGCTGGGCGTGCGGGTCTTTGATTCCTGAGGGCGTTCGGAAGTGTGCTTTCTGTGGAGCTTGGCAGAATGCCCCGACCAATCTTTAAATAACGACTTGCAGGCCAGATGCCACGAAAGCCGCCGAAGGCACACGAGCCGCCGTATGCGCACTAGCACAGACGCGAGCTCAGTGGTAAGAGCAGCGGACCCTTCTCTAATCGAAAAGGGGCTGAAGCTGTTAAACGGGAAAATGCAGAAACCCGTTGGTCGCAGGTTCGATCCCTGCCGGCGGCGCCAATTACTAACCTACGGTCTTTTCTGCTCGAATCAAGTGTCATTGCATCTTCACCGCTTAGTAGAGATGCCCTTTACCACTAAACTTCTGAACTACATCTAAGAACTTCTTGGCGAGTTCCTCATCCTCAGTAAGGTAACAAGAGTAGGTGGAGAATTTCATGTCCT
>Ga0182021_10004970_pt1 | contig 15696 bp, 16 predicted proteins | sample 612E3MmetaG_FD_120493 | JGI IMG/M metagenome (GOLD analysis project Ga0182021, IMG submission 120493) | Permafrost microbial communities from Stordalen Mire, Sweden - 612E3M metaG (Illumina Assembly) | ecosystem: Environmental > Terrestrial > Soil > Wetlands > Permafrost | place: Sweden... | reverse complement strand
GCTGCAGATCAGGGAACGCATAGCCGTTGATTATACCTCCGGTGCGGTCTCGCGGTCGCCTCTCAAAGGACAATTGGTATACCGTCTCAGTCTATAGATGACGTGGGCGGGAAAGTAATTTGAGGAGATACTATGAGTTGGGACCCCGTATGGGAAAAAATATACCGGACAAAAACCTGGGGCAAGTATCCAACCGAGGATCTAATCCGATTTATTGCAAGAAACTACTACCAACAGCAAGACCGTAAGAAGATCAGAATATTGGATCTCGGGTGTGGGTTTGGTTCTGCTACCTGGTATTTATGCAGGGAGGGGTTCACCATACATGCGGTAGACGGCTCATCTACTGCCATAACTCTTTTGCAGAAGAGACTTGCAGAGGAGTCGTTACAGGCAGAGCTCAACGTCGCCGATATCAGTCGATTACCTTATCCAGATAACTACTTTGATTGCGTGGTAGATCTCGTCTGTCTGATGCATAATAATTTTACTAATGCGTCGAAGATCGTCGGCGAAGTTGCCCGTGTTTTAAAAAAAGGCGGCAAGTTCTTTTCGTATAATGCACGTGTCGGTTGCTGGGGTGATGGTATTGGTCAAATCATCGGAAAAAATACATTTAAAGACGCAGCGCACGGACCATTTGCGCACATTGGTGTTGTTCGGTTTACGTCTGAAGATGATATTCAAGACCTCTATGCTCCCTTTCATCCTCTCTTGATCGACTACAGCATACGATCGGTAGAGGGTAGAGAGCATGAAATGTCGTTCTGGGTGATTTCTGGCGAAAAGAGCTAATTTTATCTATGCGAGAGACAATGATTGCAGTTGCCAGGAGTGAAATATGAGCGGTCTGCATGACATCGTAATAATGACGGGTAACAAGATACGACATCATTATTTTGCACTGCGGCTATTGGAAGAACTTTCGAATGCATCATTACTGATAGAAAAGCAACCTGGTGAATCGTGGGGAGCGCATGCAATAAATCCCACGACTTTGATCCAGCGCCATTTCGAAGCATTTCACGAGCAAGAAATACGCTCATTCAAAAAGACCATTTCCGCCAACGAGGATTTCATACGTTCCAAAACTTTGTTTGAGGTGGAAGAAGGCAGGATAAATGATCCGGACGTTATTGAAAATATGAAGAGGACAAAGCCTAAGGTTCTTGTTGTGCTGAGCACATCGCTCCTCAATGATAATTTTATTCAGAGCTTTCCAGGAAAAATTATAAATATTCATGCAGGGTTGAGTCCCTATTATAGAGGGTCCGGTACAAATGTGTTTCCTTTTTATAACAGGGAGTTGGAATATGTGGGAGTGACGATCCACTATATGGATGTCGGCATTGACAGCGGGGACATCATAATTCAAGGAAGACCTCACTTCGAAATCGATGATAATTCCCATACGATAGGTTGCAAAAATATCGTACTTGGCGCCGAACTGATGATTAAGACAGTTCGTTTCTACTTAAAGAACGGCCCACCGCAAGGATTTCGTCAGGATTTGAAGAGTGGACGGGTATATTACAAAAAAGACTTCACTGACAAGGTGGTTTCAACAATCCAACAGAATCTCCGGGAAGGGCTGGTTGAATCTTATATCAAGATACAGCCTAAACCCGTGAATATTGTATCCGAGCTCAGGCATGAATAGCAAAATTATTATGTATCACTACGTTCAGGATAACTCCCCGATGAGAGCTTTTTCTGTTTCGAGCTTTCGTGATCAGATTAGATCCTTGAAAAGACGGTTCGAAATAGTTACCTTGACGGAGGCACTGGAGTACAGGGGGGCGAGACAAACTTGTACATTGACTTTCGACGACGGACTCAAGGATTCGGTTGTGACGATCCTTCCTGTTCTGAAAGAATTTGGTGTACGGGGAACTTTTTTCATATCTGCACAGACGATCGATACCAGAAACATCTTAGGGGTGCAAAAACGACACCTCTTACTGTCAAAAATTGGCTCCGGCAAACTTGTTCATGAGCTGAATCGAAGGCTGCCAAAGGAACTCGAGATTAGGGCCGATCAGGCATTCAAAGCTGATTATATTGATGATCTTCTTACATGCAGCATGAAGTGGATGCTCGATTATGCCGATCATGAAATGATGGATGATATTCTAACAGAAATTTTCAAGCTCTACATCAATGATCAAGAACCGATATTCGACCAGCTCTATCTGTCAAAAAATGACATGACCATGCTGCTATCGGAAGGCATGGAATTGGGAGTCCATGGATATTCCCACAGACAGTTAGGTGCTCTCTATTACCGGGATCAAGAGACCGAGATCAAGCAGGCGACGGAATCGATTAAAAGCATTATTGGCGATAGCCCCGTGTATATGAGCTATCCGCTGGGTAGCTACAACCCGCTTACCTGGAGGCTCCTTGAAAAATACGGTTATGCGGCTGCGGTGACCATAAAAAAACATGACAACGATGCGAATACGCCGAGATATGAACTTGGACGCTTTGATTGCATAGATGTCGTATAGAAAATATCATTAAGTATTTGGTAGGTACTAGATGGAAAAACAGACGTTGAATAAGTTTATTATCCGATCTAATCAATCGATCCGTCACGCCATGGAATGCATCGAAAATAACTGGCGGGAGGTGTCGTTGGTATCCGACAGCGACCACCGTATCGTAGGCGTAATAACCGATGGAGATATCCGCAGAGGACTTTTACGCGGACGGACCATGGATTCACCTGCGACGGAGGTAATGACCAAAACGTTCTTTTCCGTGGGGCCTGATGTAGACCGGACCACGGTCCTGGATATCATGAAGTCCCGCTCGATCCGCCACGTTCCCGTGCTCAATGTCCATGGAAAGCTTGTCGGGATTCATTTTCTGGAAGAACTGATCGGGACGTCGGTTAAGCCGAACATTGCGGTCATCATGGCAGGAGGGAAGGGGACCCGCCTCCGGCCCTTGACTGCAAACTGTCCGAAACCGATGCTCTCGGTTGCGGGAAGGCCGATTCTGGAGAGGATTATCCTGCACCTCGTCGGTTACGGTATACGGGAGATCTATCTTTCGATAAACTACCTGGGAAATATGATCGAGCAGCATTTCGGAGATGGATCAGCCTTCGGATGCTCCATCAAGTATTTGCGGGAAGAGAAGCCTCTTGGGACCGGAGGGCCTCTCTCTCTTCTGCCAGAACTGTTGAATCATCCTTTGATTGTCATGAACGGCGACCAGGTCACGCAGGTGGATATTGCGAAGCTTCTCGAATTTCATGATAGCAAACAGGTTGATGCGACCATAGCTATAAAGCCGTATCAGGTGGAAATCCCATTTGGTGTGATCCGGAAGAATGGCGACCGGCTGATCGAAATCAATGAAAAGCCTACTGCCAACTATCTTATCAGTACAGGGATCTATGTGTTGAGTCAGACTACTCTGCCGTTGGTCCCAAGAGACCAGGAGTTTCCCATTACGTGTCTCTTTGATCTCATGATGGACCGTAACATGGCTATCGGTGTTCATTTGATAGAAGAGGAATGGACCGATGTGGGCCGGCATGATGATCTTAAGAAGGCCACGGGCATACTTTAATAGATGATCAGCACGAGGAGAGTTCAATGAGAGTTTTGCTGGTAGTCTATGATAATGATTCTTATATTTCCTGGTTTCCGCAAGGAATCGCATATCTTGCAACCGTACTCAGAAAGAAGGGGCATGATGTTGTCATTTACAATCAGGACGTTTATCATTGGCCTGAATCCCATCTGAAGAGCCTTCTCGACAATGAACATTTCGATGCTATAGGGGTAAGTGTCATTGCCGGCTATTATCAATACCGTAAATTGCTCAAGATATCCGATGCAATTAACTCTTCAAAGAACCGTCCATTCTATATGCTGGGGGGACATGGACCGGCTCCGGAACCGGAGTATTTTTTAAAGAAGACCGGTGCTGACCTCATAGCCATCGGTGAAGGCGAGACAACCATTGTTGAGATCATGGAGGCGCTGGAAAAGAAGCGGGCATTTTCCACGATCATGGGGGTGGCTTATCCTGAGCATGGCAGCGTTGTGAAGACCGAACCGAGACCCTTGATCGGGGACATAGATGAGATCGATTTCCCTGCCTGGGACTTGTTCCCTATGGACCATTATACCCTTTTGCGCAGTTTCCCGCATATCGAAAACAGCGATCGCAACCTTCCCGTTCTTTCGGGAAGGGGATGTACGTTCACCTGCAATTTCTGCTACCGCATGGATAAAGGGTTCAGACCGCGATCTATCGAGAGTATTCTTGAAGAGATACGGATATTGTACAAGAACTATAATGTCACGAGCATCGAATTTTCCGACGAACTCCTGATGAACTCCGAACAACGTACTATTGAAATATGCGAAGGGATTCTGAATTCGGGTTTGCGATTCAAGTGGGGTTGCAACGGCAGGCTGAATTATGCCAAACCCAAGGTGTTGCAGTTGATGAAGAAGGCAGGCTGTGTATTTATCAATTATGGCATAGAATCGCTGGACCAGAGCGCGTTGAACGCCATGAAGAAGGCGCTGACCGTGAAAATGATTCATGAGGGGATACAGAACACGCTCGATGCGGGGATCAGCCCGGGTTATAATATTATCTTCGGCAACATCGGAGAGACGAGGGAGTCTCTGCAAATGGGCGTCGACTTCCTGATTAAGTACGACGACCATTCACAGATGAGGACAATACGACCGGTCACTCCATACCCGGGTTCACCGCTCTATTATTATGCAATTGAACATGGTCTCCTCAAGGATGTGGAGGACTTCTATGAACGTAAGCACTTAAACTCAGATCTGCTGGCTATAAATTTCACGAACATGACAGATGATGAATTCCATCTGGCATTGTTCGAGGCAAATAGCAAACTCATCAATATTTATTATGAAACTTCTCAGGAAAAAACGATCACAAGGGCAAAAAAACTGTACATGGAGAAGGATGCAACATTCAGAGGATTCAGGCATGGATGAGCATCTAGTAACAATATTCAGTTGAGCAGCCATAGCGTGCATATGATGCAAAATCTACTCATATATGTTATTTCACCAACCCATGTCATTGCCTCATTAGCGGCGGTTAAGGCGTTGCATGACAACGGTAATATTTCTGTGACAATGGTTGTGTACTGGCCAGGCGCCGCTGAAGAAATGATTGATGAACTTGGTGATGTCGTAAAGAAACTTACAAGTGAATTCCCTTATATAGAGACGGTTTCAACACTCTCACATGCTGAATTTATGCATTTAGTCAATCCAGTTGGCCCCTTAGATTCAACCAGTGCCGTGAAGGAATTTATAGGCAAGACAGATATACACGAAATTTACTATGCGCATGATGTCGTAGGGGATTTGTATCAATTGCTATGCTCGACTTATCCGGATGCAAAAAGAATCTGCTTCGGTGATGCCCTGGGAATTGTCTACGAACGTGAAGTTCATCTTTCTTACTTGCGTGCTGTGAACAAAGAACTGGCAATCAAACAATCCGTATTGGGTAGAATCAAGCAAGTCGTCAATCAGCTCTTTGGCACGTCACTCGTGCCGGAGCAAGTACCATTGAAGGACTATAAACCCCATAAGGCGGCGCTGATACTACCTGTGGATCAGTCAGGCAACTTTCTTAAAAATACCCCCCTGACGGTCATATCGAAAAATATCGCTAGCGTGGTCATCGGACAGTGCAGCGAATCATGCCGCAGTCTGAATGATTATCTGAACACAACCGTCGAAACTTATTCCAACAAGTGCCTGTATTTACTGCTCACGGATAATTTTTCCGAAGGGAATTTTATCGATTTCGACCGTGAGATCGATATGTACTGCTCGACGATTAGGGCGCACTGCGAACCAGGCAGCGTGGTGTTTCTTAAATCTCACCCCGGGGAAACACTTACTCGTAACCAGAGGATCGTGGATAGCATGGGTGCCGATTATACGGTGGTTGAACTGGACAAGAGATTTAAACGTTACCCCATTGAACTTTGGAAGGAACTGGTTCAGCAGACGACGGTGATCTGCCTGTCGTATCCGGTCCTTTCCCTGAAATATCTTTATGACATTGACGTTGTCCAGCCCATGGACCACGCTTTCATCGAACAATGGTTTCCGGAGTGGACTTGGCGTTCGTACAAAAATTCCTTGACTCTCTATATGGCCCCCCTGAAGAACCTTGCAACCTGGGATGGCAAAAGCGTGCTTTGGTCTGGAAATAAATAAAAGTAAACTGGTGACGCTATGGCAATAAAAATACTGGTAACTGGAGCCGATGGTTTCATTGGGTCTCATCTGACTGAGGAGCTTATCCGCAGGGGATATGATGTACGTGCTTTCGTCCTTTACAACTCATTCAACTCATGGGGTTGGCTCGACCATGCAGAAGCAAGCATAAAGCAATCAATGGACGTTTTTTCAGGTGATATACGTGATCCCCACGGAGTTAAAATTGCCATGAAAGGCTGCGATATCGTACTGCATCTCGCAGCACTGATCGCCATTCCTTATTCTTACCATTCGCCGGACACCTATATCGATACCAACATCAAGGGGACACTGAATATTCTCCAGGCTGCCCGTGAACTTGACCTGAAAAAAGTAGTCCATACCTCGACCAGCGAGGTTTATGGAAGTGCTCGTTTCGTGCCGATCACCGAAGAACATCCGCTCCAAGGACAGTCTCCCTATTCAGCTTCCAAGATCGGCGCGGACCAGCTTGCCCTTTCTTTTCATTCGTCATTCAATACGCCTGTTGCTATTGTGAGACCATTCAACACATATGGTCCCCGCCAGTCAGCGCGAGCCGTTATTCCGACGGTGATCACGCAGATAGCTTCAGGTCAGACTACGCTTAAGCTGGGAGCGCTTCATCCGACTCGAGATTTCAATTATATCACGGATACTGTTGATGGATTTATCAAAGCGATGGAATCAGAACAATCTGTTGGTCAGGTGATCAATATCGGCAGCGGCTTTGAGATTTCTATTGGAGATACTGCCCGTACCATTGCGGAGGTCATGAACGTAAAGATTACGATCGTCACTGACAAACAACGTCTGCGCCCTAAAAAAAGCGAAGTCGAGCGCTTGTATGCAGACAACCAGAAGGCGGTGAAACTATTAGGATGGACACCTGCATATTCCGAGAAAGAAGGATTCAGGCGAGGCTTAGCAGAAACCGTTGCATGGTTCGCTGAACCAAGCAATCTCAAAATGTACAAGTCTGGTATATATAACCTATGAGCAGCGGACTCGCATCAACGGTCCTGTCAATCCTTAAGAGCTGCCATCCCGATCGTCAAAAAATCTCTCTGCATGAGCCGTCTTTTCAAGGCAGGGAGAATGAGTATATCAAAGAGTGTATTGACACCGGATGGGTGTCTTCAGTCGGCAAGTTCGTCGATCGCTTTGAACAGCAGCTTGCTGATTCTATCGGCGCCAAACGAGCGATAGCGGTTGTGAATGGTACCGCGGCTCTGCACATATGCCTCAGGCTTGTAGGTGTTGAGCAGGATGATGAAGTTCTGATCCCGGCTCTCACCTTCGTCGCCACCGCAAACGCCGTGTCCTATTGCGGGGCAATACCTCATTTTGTTGATAGCGAAGAAAGTACTCTCGGTCTCGATCCCCGCAAACTTGCAAGTTATCTCGATTCTATTGCAGAAGTAAAAACAACGGGCTGCTTCAATATAAAGACGGGTAGAAGGATCAAGGCCGTGATCCCGGTGCATACCTTTGGCCATCCTGTTGACATGGATCCGTTGGTGGAACTGTGCGACCGATATTGCCTGGCGCTGGTGGAAGATGCCGCTGAATCGCTCGGCTCCCTCTATAAAGGCCGACATACAGGGAATTGGGGTAAAGTCTCAGCCTTAAGCTTTAATGGGAATAAAATAATCACTACAGGCGGGGGCGGGGCGATTCTGACCAATGATGACTCCCTGGCGGATAAAGCAAAACATTTGACAACAACAGCCAGAGTTCCCCATCGTTGGGAGATCGATCATGACATGGTCGGATATAACTACCGTCTCCCAAATCTCAATGCAGCCCTCGGGTGTGCGCAGCTGGATCAACTCCCCGCGTTCGTCCAAAAGAAGAGGGCGCTGGCAACCCGCTACCAGCAGGCTTTTCAAGGAGTGAAGGGAATGCGCTTCTTCGCTGAGTCCGATTTCGCTCAGAGCAACTACTGGCTGAACGTATTGCTGCTCGACGATGACCACACAGGCGATCGAGATAAAATTATTGAACGCACAAACAGTAATGGTATTATGACGCGGCCGGCTTGGCGGCTTATGCACGAATTGCCGATGTATAGTTCAATGCCAAGAATGGATCTTGCGGTTGCGGAAGAACTGGAAAAAAGAATCATAAACATACCCAGCAGTTCATTCTTGGTATAGAGAGCAAATGATAAGATCAAAGATAATAAACGTTCTCCAGAGAATAATAAAGAGACTATCAATTCAAAAAGAGGCGGCTGTGCCTGCTGAAACAATGATCAGTCCCTGGGAGCTGTATAAGGATTATGTAAGGATACATCCTACGGCCATTATTGACCCTTCAGCCACTATTAAAATATTCAATCTCCCTGTCCCGCCTGCGATATGTCTGGAAATTGGAGAAGGAACTCATATCTTCTCTCATTTTGTGCTGCTTCGTCCACAAGCCAAAATATCCATCGGGAAGCGTTGCCAATTAGGTGCTTCGCATTTAATTTGTGCAGAATCCATTGGAGTCGGTGATGATGTAATCATGTCATGGGGATGCACCGTTATTGATTCTGACAATCACTCCCTATATTGGAGCGAACGTCAATTCGATGTCGACCGCTGTAGGAGAGATTATCTTGATACACACGGAACAGATATCGCGCGTTCTCATGACTGGACCAAAGTTAATATAAAACAAATAACCATTCGGAATAAGGTCTGGATGGGATTTAATGTGACAATATTAAAAGGCACGACTGTCGGTGAAGGAGTGGTTATTGGGGCAGGAAGTGTTGTGACAAAAGATGTACAACCCTGGCATGTTGGAGCCGGCAATCCGTTCAAACACATCAGAAAAATAATCGAACAGCGAGACAGATAATGATAAAAATAGAACGAGAGTACATAGCTGGCCAAGACCTCAATAATCTGGAGCTTCACTGGTGGAACGAGAATGCACAAATTGTGTCGAAAGTTTGGGAGATGCAGAATGACATTTCTTGGACGGCAAGAAAACATTATTTGAATAATGCTAAAAGTTATTTCAAGCAAGGGAATAAGCCAGTCACAATTCTCGAGCTCGGCTGCGGTCAGGCTGGGTCGGTCAGTTTATTGCTGGATCCGATATAAATATTATTGGGACTGATTTTTCGGAGAGCCAGATCCTACTTGCACAAGAAAATACAAGAAATAAAGGGCTCGATAAATTTTGCAAATATGTAGTGTCAGATTCCGACAAGTTACCTGATGCAATCAAAGATGTAGAGGGCATACTTTTCCACGCTTTTCTGCACCATATAGACGGAAGTGATCTTGAGCGTTTACTCACTCGTTTGATAAAACAGTTAAAACCAGGGGCAAAAGTCTGGATTTACGAGCAAGCTTTTTATCGTCCCGCTAGTTGCGGCGGTTCTAAACCAGCTTATCCCGCTGCTGTATGTTTGAAAATTACTAATTTTATTGTATCGGCGTTACCCCTGATCTATTATAAATTTAATCTTATCGATCAAACTATTTCTGAGCCTTTTGCCAAAATGATGAAGCAAGCTGCGGACAACGATTGGTATCTTTCTCCCAAAGAAGTTCCTTTTGATGTCGATGCTTTTTCGGATCGACTAGAAAACTATGTCGTTATAAATAAATCCAACTGGGCGACCATTTATCTTATTGGGTGGAGATATGAAAGCAATTTACTAAAAAATACTTTTTTTAGAAGACTGGTCAACATTACGCTTTTGCCATTTTTTGCGTTTACGGATCATATGCTCACGAAAGAAGCGAACTATCTAAAAACAGTGCTCGTTCCTCCGGTATATGCTTTTCATGTTTAGGAAGGCATTATTAAATAATGAATAACAGAATGATCATTACTGGTGCGTCCGGTTTTGTCGGTGGAACATTCGCAATTTATTTTTCACAGCACGGTTTTGAGGTCACCGGTGTCTCAATTAACAAAGTGCATGGTGCATCATACCCGGTTCGCACTATAACATATCAAGTAGAGGAAGTCGTCAAGCTGGTAAATGAACTCCAGCCGTCTTTTCTTATCCATGCAGCCGGCTCAGCATCGGTAGGGGAATCAGTAATAAATCCTGCCCGAGATTTTTCGAATTCAGTTGCTCTTTTCCGGACCGTGCTCGAAGGTGTCCGCCTGTCCGGACAGAAGCCTGTCGTGGTTTTTCCCTCAAGCGCCGCTGTTTACGGCAATCCGGAGACTCTGCCGGTCAAGGAAACAGCGGCATTGAATCCCATTTCGCCATACGGGTTCCACAAGGTGATGTGCGAACAGCTCGCCCGGGAATATTCAGTTTGCTTCAATATCCCTACCCTCGCGCTCAGGCTGTTCTCCGTGTTCGGTCCGCGTCAGAAGAGACTTCTTGTATGGGAGTTGTTCCGGCAGTTCCGGTCGGCTTCTCAGGTCTTGGTTGAAGGTACGGGCAACGAATCACGGGATTACCTCTCTGTCGATGACCTTGCTGCTGCACTCGCCAAACTGCTTGCAGTTGTTCATAACGGGCACACGGTCGTCAATATGGGTAGCGGCAGATCAGTGACTGTCAGGGAGATGGCTGAACTTATCAAGGTAATCACCCACAGTCCTAAGGATATCCTCTACCAGGGCATGGTTCGACCTGGCAACCCCATGAACTGGAAGGCAGATATATCATATTGGCAAAAGCTGATCGGAAATAACATAAATATTAATTTTGATGAAGCGTTGAAATCCTGTTTAGACACATGGTCAAGTGAGAAATGAAAATTCTCATTGTCACTGAAACCGCCAGCATGCATGCGGCCCGGTGGGTCAACCAGCTCAAGGACACTGGATGGGATGTACATGTTTTCCAGGCTCTCGCTGCCGGCAGTGCGGTAAGTGAGGAATTCATATTCGGTAATTTGCATGTTCCGATAAGTGCGAAAGCGACCGGCAACGCCAAACATTTTAATACGTTGCCTTTGGAAAAATATTATTGGTTTGTTGAACGTGAAAAGAATTATCCAGGTCTCATGCAATATTTACATGAACAGTATTTATTAAAACTCATCAATGAATGGCAACCTGATATTATTCATTCTCTTGGATTGAATATTAACTGGAGTAATATATGCCTACCGGTATTACGTGTTTTAAATAATAGTAAGTTGAAGAAAAGACCGCGATGGCTTTATTCAACCTGGGGAACGGACCTGGACTTTTTCGCCAAAATGTCGAAAGCGAATTATGCGGATGTAGAGAACGTATTAAAGAATGTCGATTACCTTGTTACTGAATGCGAACGAGATTTACGTCTGAGCAAGGAGATAGGATTTAAAGGCAAGTTTTTAGGCTATTTTACAGGGTTCGGAGGTGTCAGCACTGAATTACTGGATAAATTTGATAAAGCGCCGAAAGCTTCAACCCGGAAGACTATTCTATTGAAAGGAAGAAGTCTCGAGGATGGTGATCCGGTCGGCCGTGCAATGACGGCAATAAAAGCTTTTAAACTCTGTGAAGATTTATTAAAGGATTATAGAATTGTAATAGGGTCGGCGATTTCTTCGTTACATATTAATAGCGAAGTTGAACTTCTAAGGGCCACAACAGATTTAAAAATTCAAATTTTGTCTTATCTGCCGTATGATATGCTGATGGATATATATGCTTCAGCAAGATTGTATATATCATTGACCGTCAATGACGGTATTCCCAGCAGCATTCTGGAGGCGATGTCTGCCGGCGCTTTTCCGATACATTCCGATCTGGAACCTATACGCGAAATAATTACCGATGGAAAGAACGGACTGCTGGTTGATCCGGAAGACGTTGTAGCGGTTGCAGATGCTTTGCGGATGTCATTAATAAATAATAAGCTGGTTGACAATGCCCAGTCGATTAATAAAGAAATAATTCAGAATACATTCAGTGAGCGCGTAGTCAAAAACCGGGTTATTAAGATGTATCAGGGCGCTGTTTTAGAAAACAAATTGGAGCAGAATCCAGCAACCAATGATATAAATTTCAGTGAAATTATCCCCATGTTCGAGATTATACATAAGGCTATAGAAATTAACGATGAGCGAGTATATGGGATAGTCTTTCGAGCAATGGAAATCAATAACGAGAGCTTATATTGGATAGTATCGCGTACAATGAATATTAATAATTATACGCTTTATAGGGTAGTTTCGTTTGCAATAAAAAGTCGCGGAGTAAATCCATTCCGGTTATTGTTTTGGCTATTTAAGAGGTCAAAGAAATCGTAGCATTTATAGAATACAATCAGCCCAAAAAAGACACAATGATTACTGCGTTAATGTGATTTTCTCTAGAACAAAACATAAAGAGGACCCATAGGTTATGAAAATACTCCTTTTAACAGATGTCCCACCCTGCAAAGATTTTTCGGGTGGTTTATTGACCGACTCTTTATGTCGTTATCTGCCTTCCGGAGAGATAGTTTGTGTTGTTGTCAGAAACAATTATCTTGCGCATATTAAGACATCTGATGATTTGGGCATTGAAACTCTCTATTTAACAAAACCAAGAGAGAATGCCTCTTTATATTTTAGGAGATATTTCAAGATATATAGAATCATCAACTTTTTTTATGAATTGTATAGTGAATTTATTCTAACTAAAAAGCTTACAAAACAGATTGTAACGTTCGGGCAACTCCACAATGTTGACAGAGTCTGGTGTATTCTCCAGGGGCAGACCACCATACGTCTTGCTATGAAAGTTCAAAAGGGATTAAATGTGCCATTGTTAACGCAGGTTTGGGATCATGTATCTTGGTGGATAGGTCATAATGATATAAACAAACTTACGGCAAAAAGAATTATCAATCAATATGAGCGGGCGCTATCCATGAGTGCTTGCTGTGGCGCAGCATCATATGCAATGGCAGAACTTATTAAAAAGGACGGAATTCCGGCAATTCCCCTCGTTTCATCGTTACCGAAAAACATTACTTATAGAGCTTATCCATCATCGGATAAAAATAGTGATACTATCATTATAGGTTTCGCAGGGCAGACTTATGCAGAATCGACTTTCAATTCACTTCTTGATGGTCTAGATTCAATCGGGTGGAAGCATGAAAATAAAATGGTCAAGTTCAGGATTCTTGGATACAATCTTTCCAATGTTTCACTATTCGACATTTCACTAAAGGGACATATTAACCGTAACATAGAATATCTTGGGTATCGTAGCCAAGTCGAAACTATAGATTTATTATCCGAATGTGATATTTTATTTTGTCCTTATATAATCGATCCGAAATATTCATTAGTAGCACAAACAAGTTTCCCTGCTAAATTAACAACGTATTTAGCTACAGGTGTGCCCGTTTTGTATTGCGGGCCCTCTGATTCTTCTCCTGCAGTTTTTTTAAAGGAACATGAGGCTGGTTATATTTGTGCTGATCCGGATGGTTATAGTTTAATGAAGATGTTCAAACATATAATTTCTGACAAAGAATATTACAGGTATATATCTAAAAATGCTTTAAAAGCATTTAAAACACACCTTGCAGATGACGTGCAAAAAAATTCATTTAATCAGTTTATCCACTATGGAGACCAAAAATAATGAAAGTGGTTCATATAGGTGATAATGTGCTCGGTGGCCATAGATTTAATGGGCATGACCTCGGCAAATACCTGCGAGAAACAGGAGCTTCATCGGACCATCTTGTCTGCGAGAAGAATCACCATGACGAGTATACTTTTGAAATTGCAGGTCATTTAAAGGCACGTGGGGGTTTGCGTGATATATGTAAACGTTTTAATGTCATTTATGGCTCCAATGCTCTTTTCTATCCTTTTTCTTATGACCTGCTTTTTGATGAAATATTTTTAAATAGTGATGTTGTTCATCTCCATTTGATACACAATCATTTTTTTAATATTGAACATCTTCCAATTATATCCCGTTTAAAACCGGTAGTATGGACACTCCATGATCCATGGGTGATTACCGGACACTGCATATATCCGTTGGATTGCAATAAATGGGAGGACGGATGTGATAATTGTCAACGGTTAACAGTACCCTTCGACATACAATATGATAGTTCTGCATTAAATTGGGAAAATAAAAAACTTATCTTTGGAGCAAGCGATCTCGATTTCATTGTCACCTCCCAATGGATGTTTGACCGTATAAGTAAATCACCATTATTTAAAAACAAAAGGTTGCATCTTGTTCACTTTGGATTGGACTTAGATAAATTCAAGCCTGGCGATTCTTCTAAGGCAAAACAATCCTTGAATATACCAAAGCAGAATGTCGTTATTTCTTTTCGTGCAATCGAGTCTGTTTATAAGGGTCTGGGCTATATCCGGCAGTGCTTAAGACAATTAAAATATGACAATCCGATAACTCTTTTGGTGTTTAATGAGAAAGGTTTATTGGATGAATTCAAAGATCGTTTCCAAATAATTGAGCTTGGCTGGATATCTGATGACGAGAAAATGATCGATGCATATAATGCTTCAGATATATTTTTGATGCCTTCTGCTGCCGAGGCTTTTGGAATGATGGCGATGGAGGCAATGGCATGCGGCAAACCTGTGATAGTTATGGATGGTACCTCCCTCCCGGAGGTGGTGAAGCCTGATGAAAGCGGCGGTATCATTGTGCCTCAGGGTGATGTTGATGCAATGGTTAAACAACTGGGAATATTGATGAGAGATCCTGATTTACGTCGCAGCATAGGAGAACGCTCACGTAAAACTGCTGAAAAGTACTATGACAAAGATAGATATGTGAACGAAATTTTACAAGTTTACGAAAAAGCGATAGAGCGCAAAGCCGGAGATAAACGTGCTTTTCAGGTTATTGAACAGCAGAAAAAGATTTGTCGTGCTAAAGCTTATTTGTTACCTGACAATGATGTCTCAGACGGAGAATATAAATTCATTCGTCTGGTCAGACGTATTAAAAAAATGGCGGCAATAAATCTTCTATGGAAGAGCATTGTTAAACCTACCTATATCAACACACGAAATATCTGGAGAAAGTTACGACAGTTTATTGTCTTAACGTAGCGATTATTCCGTATCGAAACAAGAACAGAAACGAGCGTAACTTTCATACGTCATGAGAGGTGGACCCCGGAAATCGGACAGTCGTATAAGGTGTTAAAATATACGATTGACAGGAGGTCGCACCGAGATGAGCAAGACAAAGAGGAACCGATATTCTGGGGAGTTCAAAGCAAAAGTAGCGCGTGAAGCGATGAGAGAGGAGTCGACGATTGTAGAGATCGCAACACGGTACAATATTCATCCCAATCAGGTTACGAGTGGAAGAAACAGGCCATTGAAGGGCTTGCAGATGTATTTACAGGGAAGAACGGTCGTAACGATGGCGCACACGAGGCACAAATCACGGAACTGCATGCCAAGATTGGGCAGTTGACAGTGGAGCGGGATTTTTTAGCGAAAGCCTTCAATCGATGAGCCGCGATGGAAGG
>Ga0182021_10004969_pt1 | contig 15698 bp, 11 predicted proteins | sample 612E3MmetaG_FD_120493 | JGI IMG/M metagenome (GOLD analysis project Ga0182021, IMG submission 120493) | Permafrost microbial communities from Stordalen Mire, Sweden - 612E3M metaG (Illumina Assembly) | ecosystem: Environmental > Terrestrial > Soil > Wetlands > Permafrost | place: Sweden... | reverse complement strand
GGCTTCGAGCACCGGTAAACCAAATCCTTCGTGGTAAGATGGAAATACAAAGACCGTGCATAAATTGTATAGCCGGACCAAATCTTCGTCGGTGACATAGCCGGTAAACAAGAGACGGTCTGGGAAAACACCAAATGATTTCGTAATTTGCTTGAGTTCGTTGATCACTCTCCCGGGCATCTTGCCCATCAACACCAGTTGGCTCTTATCGAGTAGCTTCTTGGGCAAGCGTATATAGGCGCGAATCAGACGATGTAGATTTTTTCGAGCATCAGAGCCGCCGGAATAAAGGATGAACATATTGGAGATATTGAATCGTTCAAAAAGTTGTTGTTTTTCGCTCTCAGAAATATTGTTCGGCCGGAATACATCATCGCAGGCAGCGGAAATATTAATCACTGAATCAGAGGGAAGTGACAATGCGACACGCCCCTCGACTGCTGCAGATTCCGAAATTGCCAGCCATTTATTTGCACGTTTCAGATACTCAATCTTTCGTTGGTAATGCCGTGCAAAATCCGGATGAGGATCGAGATAGGCTTTGGAATTTAGCAGGGGAATGAGGTCATAGAGGGTGATCACCGCCGGAATCTGTGGTGCAAAAATGCCTATGCTGGTTACAGCGTCATCGGTATATCCCTCGAATAAGCTGGAAACATGTAACACATCCGGCCGCAGGCTAGCGAGAAAAGCCTCGCGAATGTGTTCGGCAACTTCACGACGCCAATAGTTGCCTGATTCGCATTCCCTTACCAGGCCGGGAGCGTACCAAACACGAATGTTCGACTGTGGCAGAAGGCCGTCAAAATCAGCGCGGATAGATTCTATTGTTTCCGGAAATAATCCACTCAGGGCAAGAATGATTTCGTGCTCGCCGCGGTTGCGAACGATTGCCTGGACGAGCGACATGGTGTAGCGCCCAATGCCGCGAAAACGGCTTTCGGTTTGTGCGCCTTGCATGTCGATGACAATGCGCATCAGCGTTTATCCTCCCGGCGGTGTTTGACAGCGGCTTTCAGATCGGCGTAAATCTGGCGAGCGCGTGGGGTGAGGCTGGCGAGATCTTCGGGCATATGCGCGGTGGCAAACTGCGGCGCGGTTCCGCCAACTAGAATGCGCGACAGGCGCGATTTCAAGCCGGGTAAGCAGTCGAGAAGCATCAAAGCAGAATTCCTGAGTTTGGGCCGGGCTATGACATATCCGCCTGCATAACGAAGAAATTTCTTGGCATGCATTTTCATGGCGGAAAGAACACCAACGCGTCCCTTATAAGCGATCATGCTTTAACCATCGTTTTAAATGCTTTACGCTATGGGAAATAGCCATAGCACCGAATCTTAACCAAACACCAAATCCAACAATCCACAATAATACACCCGGATACTGCTGACGGAAATATTTACCATAGAAGCGCATCATCCCTTTGTGTTTGTGCCATTCCACAAAAATCAGCCGTGTTTTGCTGCAAGTCCCCTTGTGATGAATTACACGGGCATCTGGTACAAACATTATTTTCCAGCCCCTCTGGCGAAAACGCATGCACCAGTCCAGGTCTTCACAGTGTAGAAAATAACCCCCATCCAGGGGACCGACATCCAACAACGCATCGCGTTTTACCAACATGCAGGAACCGGAAATGGCTTCAACCTCAATGGAACCGTCCGGTAGTGGTTGTTGATGAAGCAGGAAATCCGAGAAGAGCCGGGGATATCTTTCACGAAATCTGGACAGACCAAAGGCGCGAATGAAAGACCGCCATGGCGTCGGTACGGCACGTCGCCCCCCTGCTTGCTCTGTTCCATCCGGATTGAGAAGCAGTGGCCCAGCCATTCCCGTTTGCGGTGATGATTTCATATACACCAATAACGTCTCCAGAGCATTGCTATCAACAAGACAGTCCGGATTCAGAAAAAGCAGATAATCGTTTTCTCCGGCGGCAACTATGGCGATATTACAGGCCTTGGCAAAACCCATATTTTTATTATTGTGAATGCACACCAGACGTGATTGCGAAACTGCCAGGCGCTCAATCTCATCCATGCTGTGATCTGTAGAACCGTTATCAACGACGATCGCTTTGGCGACAGACGCTGAGCCCAACAGCAAATTTACAGCCTCATTTAATATAAGACCGGCGTTGTAATTGACAATTATGGCAGACACTTTCGGCATCTATAACCACCTCCGCCGGAATGGTGATAAGCGAGGCAAGAAGCTTTTATCCAGCGCCTTCCAAATTTCACCTGCAGAAGCGGTGCGACACCCCTGGATATCGCGCCGTTTCTTCCACATGCGGGAAGTACCGCAAAGCGCGTCCCATTTTGCCTTCACGATTATCGCACCTTGCCCTCGAAGAGAAAACCAGACAATGGTTACAAGATTGAGGGCGATATGCGCAGGAAGCAGCAACCAGAAAAGCGCGCCGGGCATATTTTTCATATACGTCCAGACTAAGTTGCGATGACCGTGATAAATCGCGAAGTCACTATGACGCCCGCCCGTTGACGCAGACCCGATATGATAGGCTATTGCATCCGGCACCAATAGACAACGATGACCGGCCAAACGCAACCTGAAACCCAGATCGACATCCTCGAAATAGCAAAAGAAATCTTCATCAAATCCATCCACCGCGTCCAATACATCTCGCCGATAAAGCGTTGCCGCCGCGCAGGAAGAGAATACCTCTCTGGGTTCAATTGCACTCTGCGTTATTCTTCGACCATGACCTTGACGCCACGCCAATCCAGATAGATGCATCGCGTCTCCATCGCCGTCAAGTATTTCATGATTTGCATCCTGTACAAGACGAGATGCAAAGAAGGAATATTCAGGACGTGCAATTGCAGCAGAGAGCATTTTGCTTAACCAATCTGGTTCCAGAAACGCATCTGGATTTACCAGCGCTATCCACTCATATCCTTTTGTTTTCTGGAAGAGCAGATTGTTTCCTGCCGCAAAACCAATATTTTTTTCGCTTTTGTGAAATTGAACTGAAGGAAATCTGCTTGAGTAATCGTCCAATATCGAATTTTTATCGCCATTATCCAAAACAAATATTTCCGATATTATGAATTCTTGCCTGACAATGCACTCCAGACAACGCAGAAGCATAGTCGATGATTTCCAATTGATTATGAGAATAGCAACGCTTTTTTTAAACAAGATTATGTGTCCTAATAGTTAAAATGTCGAATTTTGCAAAGATCGTATTGTAAACTATCGGTTTACGGATTAAACTTAGGCGACGGCGTGTTCAAAATTGTTTCTCACGAGTGGGCAGAGCCAGAAAACCCTTAATGAGAGAAGCCATCAACGTAACACCTCCTAGCAAGACCAGCGTTGTTGAAAAACTAATTGTCCGCAACAATGCTCTTGGGGAAAGAGGACCGAATTTGAATGCGTTCCAAGCCATCAAAGCATCAAATCCAAAAAACAGCCCGGCAAGCATCATCAAAATGCCAACTGCGCTCCCAATCTCAAGGACAGGGGAGGTTTCGCAGTTTTTCGAGTAAAGAATTCTCTTGCATCAATCCCTCACGAAGCCCGAACATCCTGATTACAACGCCAAGTGTTGCAGCCAAGAAACCTAACACCAATCCGGCCTCAGCAAAAAATAAAGTATGCACATCAAAAATCACCGCACCAAACTTAACTGGGCCAGATAGTAACGCTGTATAACTAACCATGCTGATTAGAAACAAAGTAGCCCCTGGTATAAAAAAAGCCAGAGTGGACTGAAAAGTAACATAAAACGAAGATGTCTCCACCCGTCGCGCCAAGGCCGCAGATGGGGTGGCCGAGAACGTCCATCTTTCGACAGAGTTGTTGGCACTTCTGCTATACGCATACCAAATAAATTGGCCTTGATCACCATCTCCGAGGCGAACTCCATTCCGGTAGTGCGCAAATCCATCCGTAAAAAGGCATCTTTCCTGAACCCTCTTAGCCCACAATGAAAATCTTTAGCCCGACATTTAAAAAGCAATCGGCCAACCCACGTAAGAATTGGATTGCCAATATATCTATTTTTCCATGGCATAGCTCCTGGAGCGATTCCACCTAAAAATCTATTACCCATTACAAGATCAAAACCTTCGCGTAACTTCTGAATAAAAGAGTCAAGATTGCTGAAATCATACGAATCGTCGGCATCACCCATGATAATCCATTCACCTCTAGCAACCATGCAGCCATAAAACAAGGCAGAACCATATCCACGCTGCTTAACTGGGATAACGCGTGCGCCTAGAGATTCAGCAATAGCTTGTGAACCGTCAGTACTACTGTTGTCTGCTATCAGCACCTCCGTTTGTATCCCCGAATGCAAGGCCCAGGCATTGGCTTTATTAATACACAAAGCTAAGGTTTCCGCTTCGTTTAGACATGGCATTAAGATAGTTAACTTCATTTAAAACTTCCCAAACACAAAAACAGTTATAATTTTTTTTGTCAGCAAAAAAACGATTCAATCCCACGCCCGTCATCAAGAGAAAAAGCCAGGCGGCAATATGCAAATAGCGAACTTCAGGCAGTGCCACTAAGAATATTGACACACTGATAGAAATTGAGCTGATCAGACACAGCAAAAGAGCCCTGCGGCATTGAACGCCATTGCGCAGGACGACTAACAAAAGACCCCACCCTATGGAGAGAAACAACAAAAGCAGGAACCACGTTCCTGAATAGAGAAAATATCTTCCAGTGGGCGTTTGCAAATCTAAAGCCGATGATCGGTCCGACGGATAATGAAAATGTGCAGTCATCAACTCCTGGAATTCGGTATCCAGACGGCGGTTACCCAGATCAATCTTTATACAGGACTGAAGATAGGATCGATCAAAATAGTCCGTAAAGGTATGCCATCTCAAATTAAGAAACGAGAAAGGCTTTCGCGTGATAGCATGAAGGACTACCTGATGGGCGATCGCGTCTGCTTTCATCCGGTCCGGTTCAATTTTCTGCAAGCGGTCGACAGCTCCCCCTTCCATCCAGCGTTGCGCAGAACGAGCACGTCGGTCGTTGACCGGGAATGTTAAATCGCTCAATAATCTGTTGCCCAGATTGACATCGGGAAAATCTTCCGGTTCCAGAATTGGCATAACAAAAGTCATGGCAAAAAAACCGCTGTCATAGGAATAGGCGGGAGGTTTGTTTTGCAGATAACCATGGATTTGCTTGTATACAGTGGTAAAAAGAAATAACAGAAAGACGGACATGACGACGTGCAAGGCTATCCGGCTTATGGTCTTTGCACCGGCAAACCGCGCCTTGGCGGCAGTCACGGGAAGGGTCAAAACAGGGATCGCGGGCGCGCAAATCCAGACCATCGGTATAAAAGCGAATCGCACGCTGATCATGAGCGTCGCAATAAATTGAATGACGACGAGCCATTTGATCCGGTGATTTTCCAGATAATGAAGGGCACACCATACATAAAAGACAAAGATCGTCAGCGCCAGAGTTTCCGTCATCACATAACGGGCATAAAGCAACTGCAATGGCTCCATAGATGTCAAAAGAGCCATCGTAAACGCGATCCATGGCCGAACCTGGAAATAACGGATGAGCAAATAGGCCATGATCACAGACGCGACACAGGTCAGGGATGCCTGTGCTACGACCAGTGGCAGCAGTGATTTCGTACTGGTGGCCACGAGGCGGATGAAATAGCCATAGACAAAAGACCGATCCGGCGGCAGCCATCCAGTTAAAGCCGTCCATATATAGCTGGTTGAATCGCCCACGCCCAGAAAAAACATGGGGTGGTGATCAATCCATAATAAAACTCCATTTATGCTAATCAACAGCACAAGAAAAAGGGGCCAGCCTGATATGCGGGCAACTAATGTTTTTCCCCATTTTGCATGCAAAGATTTAGTATTCTGTTTGTTTATATTGAGTAAAGAATTGTTATTCACTATCTGCAGGCACATTGCGGTAAGCGTTTAACCGATACTCCCGCAACAACCGCAGGGAATCACGAACCAGTTGGGGACGCTCTTCAAACTTCGAAAGTTCCTCGGGCGTGGCTGTGTCCACGCGCATAGCGATGGCCTGGATTTGCTCGAAATAGATTTTTCGATGGGGTTGAATGCGCCATTCAACAACAGCGGTCAGGAACATACCGGCGAAAATAATCACGAAGCCCGTACAGAGGGTGCCCTTCAACAGGGCGTTTGGCCTCACAGGTCGGGCGAGGAGGAATATGAATATCCATGTGAGGGCTACGAGTCCGTAGACGCTGACACAGGTATAGCGGGACGCCATGCCGTAATCTATCCCATAGACGAACCGCCCCATGGTCATGAACACTAAATAGAAGAATGTTTGCATGATGAGAAATAACGGCAGATAGGTTCTCTCATACATGCGTGATCTGAAAAAGAGAACCAGTGCTAAAGCGTAAAGAAGCACGACAATCAGTCCAATTACGACAATGATATGGAATGTAAAATAGGCGGCGTCAACACCGATAACGCTGGCGCCAAATGCTGCGAGAAGGAACTGTAAGGATTCTAAGGGGCGGGCGAAGACCTCCGCCGCGTGATATGAAGAATTCGGGAAATAGTCATTATGGTGGATTCCATACATATAAAGAAACGCAATCACAGAGAGAAAGACACTAATCAATAATACGCGGCACCAGAAATCTTTCGTCAGGCGGGAACGGCGGGTCAATAAGTAACACAAAAAGGTCGATCCCAGCGCCGGTGCAAAAGAGAAGCTATGTGTCCCTCCAAAAACCAGCACAGCCAAGGCAGGCAGAATAAAGACCAGCGCCCAGTATTTGCGCCGGGCACCTGTCGTCAGGAATAATTCGAGACTGACAAAGCTTGCGATGAAGAACGGCATGGGTGACTGGAAGACGAATCCATATCCGAAGGTGAGCCCTTCCCATTGGATGACATTGAAAATAATCAAGGTGAGAACAAGAAACGTTGCCGCGATGAACTGGGGTGAGCGCTCCGGCACCAGGCTTTTCCGGTAGTCCCGGTAAATTAAAAGGGCGGAACTTAGCATAAGGAAGGGAACCAGCAGAACTATAATCCTGGAGTTCATGGAAAACCATTTGATATTGGCAATCTGTAAGACATTGTAACCGAGTATCCTCATGGCGGCGGCCGGCCGCCATAGATCGGCAAAGGTAAGAGTTCCTTTGAGGTAGCTTTCAACTAATCCGCCCTTAATCATATACATATCATCGCGAAAAACCAAGTCAGTGGCTGTGGTCCATACGTAGGTAAAGATAACTGCAAAGGGAATGAGCACGGATAGCGTTAGGATTCTCTTGGCTTTCATAGGCGTTCTCTCTCTAATTCAATGATTGATTCACCCTTCAGCAATGTCATTTTCTTCAGCCTCTTTCTTTTGGTCTTCCTTTCGATATTCAGTATAAAGTTTCAACGGATACCTACGTTGCGCGATTGTAAATCCTGCATTCCGCATAATCGAAGCCAGCGTATTCCAGCCAGCGTCGATTCCCCAGGCTCTTTCGGCAAAGGCGATCCCCGCACGACTGAGCTGACACCAGAGTGTTTCATCGTTATATAGACGGCTGACCGTCTGCGCAAAAAATTCCGGATCATCGGCAATCAGAATCGTCTCGCCGTCGGTCAGCGACATCCCCTCTGCTGCCAAAGATGTTGCCACAACAGGCAGGCCGGCTGCCAAGGCCGTGCCGATCTTGCCTTTAATACCGGCACCGTACCGCAATGGCGCAACGGAGATGCGCATGCGATCCAGCAAGGGATTAAGATTCTCGACAAACCCTGTCACAATTACGTCTTCGGCAGCCAGCAATTGAAATTCCGCCGGAGGTTTACTTCCTACGACATAGAAACGTACCCCAGGCAGTAACTTGCGCAGATGTGGCAGAACGTTGGACACAAAATATTTGACCGCGTCAACATTCGGCAGGTGCTGATAACCGCCGATAAAAACAATATCGCGACGGTCGGCAAATCCATTCCTTGTTCCGATAATGTGTCTGGAAAACGGCATCAGACATAAGTTCGCGGCGGGCAGATCCGACTTCAACAGTTTAAGCTCTTCCTCGCTGATCACCGTTGCGACGTCCACGGCCCGAATGGCCGCGTATTCTGCGTTCTTTATTTCACGGGCGGTCTGCATTTTTTCATCATCATTTAATAATTTCGCTTCTCTCTCCAAACGGAGATAATGTAAATCGACCATATTGAGTATGACTTTAGCCTTCTTACAATATTTTCTGACCCCCTTGATATGCCGCTCCACGACATCGAAGCGGAACATAAAAACGAGATCATAACGTTCCCCGTAATCTTTTAAGTGTTGCTCAACATTGATGACATAAGGCGCATACAGCATCTCGATACCAGATCGCTGTAGTGCAGTTGTGTATCCCGGCATGTAAAGGAAGTTATCTTCAGGAATGAATGTCACTTGAAAATCCATTTCTCTTAACAAAAGCATTATATTGTAAGCATCAATAGATCCTGAATCTTGATTTGGCGTTGGAGTGCAATGATCAAGCAAGAGAACTCTTCTTGTCGCTCGCCGGTCTTTAGCGGCATCGACGTCTTTACCGTTGATCTGATAAGTTTTTAACCGCTGCTGCCAGCGATGAAAAAGCTTCTTTGTATTCTCAACCTGATGCGCTTTCACACCTCGGTTGGTATCCGTACCCGATGTTATGCCTTCGAAGTGAAAGACCATAGAAAGAGGTTGATAGATCACCCGATAGCCGCGATCACGAATCTTCAGAGCGAGGTCTGCATCCTCGCAATAGGCAGGCAAGTAGTGTTCGTCAAAACCACCCAACTTATCAAAGAGCGTCTTAGGCACCATGATAGAGGCACCAGAGCAGTAATCGACTTCTCTAGCATAGTTGTAGACCGGCAGCGATGCATCATGGCGGCGGCCGAAGTTACAGGCGCTGCCGTCACGCCAAATGATACACCCCGCCTCTTGCAGGCTGCCATCCGGATACAACAGCTTGGAACCGACCAGTCCCGTGCCGGGAAACTCGTGAAACGTTCTAACCAATTCATCAAGCCAGCCGGGGGTGACAACAATATCATTGTTGAGGAAATATAAATATCGTCCGCATGCTGCTCCTGCGCCGATGTTGCAGGAATGGATAAAACCTTTATTCTCCGAATTGTCGATTAACCGAATGTTCTGCATACGCCGAAGCACTTCAACAGAACCATCTGACGAGCAGTCATCAACAATAATCACTTCAAAAGGCGATGCTGGTGGATAATCGGCAATCAAGGCCAGACAGCGCAATGTGTAGTCGCAATGACCATATACCGGGATAATGACCGATACAACCGGCTGCGATGATGTTTTAATCTCAAGATTCGAAGCAAACGCGGTCATGTCCGCTATGGGATAAGCGATGGACCAATCGGTCACATGGCTTACGCTCAACCCTGCCGGTGCAGTGCGCGACGAATTCGTGAGCCGTAAAACTCCGGGAAAATATTTCGCAAGAATTAGTCTGTGCGCTGTCTTTGTCTGGTGACTAAGGGGCAGGCGCGCGTAAAGCTCCCTGCTCCATCCGGCAATTATCTGTAAATATCTTCGGGCCTGAGATGAAGGATGCGTCAGCCAGCGCCGGAACTCCCGCAGCGGCCGTGTGATCTTCCATGAATTGCTTGAGGTGATTTGGACGATTTTGGCTCGCGCCTCCTTGAGTTGCCGATCTAGCCCCAATGCCCACTCGCCGCGCGGATAATTATCCTCCTTAAATTCCGCGATCTGCGCATCGCGCTCGGCTAATTCATTGCGCATAGTGGAAATTTCGGCGTCTTTTCTCTCAAATTCGATCCGCATTGCATCAACCAGGAAATCGAACCCGAATAATACCTGCACGCTGTGACTTGTCTCAATTTTTTTGCCTTTTAATTGTTTTAAACGAGACTCAATTTTCCCGGAGTAGTTTTCCGGACTAAAGTTCTTCAACACATATTCTTTTGCAGTTTTCACTCTTTGCTTCGTTTTGTCGGGGTGATCCATTACAAATAATAACTTTTCGACAAGACTATGTTCATCAGCGCATTTATAGGCCAAACCGTGTTCTTCATCGGTAAAGATTTCCTTTGGACCTCCCGAATCAGAATAAACAATGGGCTTATCTAACAATATTGCTTCAAATAGCGTCCTTCCAAGAGCCTCGTTCCTTGAGCACGAAACAATAATATCCATTTCCTTCATATGCTTAATCGGGTCGTTAACAAAATCTTTGATAATAAAATTTTCTCTATAAACGCTGACGTCGATGAGATCTTTAATAAAAGCTGAGTACTGCGGGTCAGAATATCCGAAAATATAAATTTTTACCTTCCGCCCTCTTTTCATCAGCTCAATGCCAGCCCGTACTATATCTTCCTGCCCTTTCCCCTCATGGATCGTTCCAAAAATTGCCATTTTTATCTCGGATTTATTCTTGTAGTTGTAATCTTGCGGCTTGACATCAATATCGTTATTTGGCACCAGCCGAACACTGCGGTAAACAATTTCAATCTTTTTGTCTTTATCACTGATCCCCTTGAAAACTACGTTCTTCACCGATTTCGTAACGCTAAAAATTGCCTGACTGCTGTCATATAAAGCTTTGACACTCTCTTGGAAACCAAAATAAAATTTAAATTGATGGTCGAGTTCGCCGTATTCACAGACCGAAAGCACGTGCGGAATCGACAATATTTCAGCGCACAACGCTCCCCACGGCGCGACAATCGTCTGCGTATAAATAACATCCGGCCTAAGGTGCCTCAGAACCGGCAAGGCACCAGTAACCATGACCATCATGGCCCGGGCAAGTCGAGGTTTTTGGTTCTCTTTACTAAAAATATTTTTATTGTCTACCCACCAGCAATCAGAGTTTGGCAAAACATAGACAGCCGCGCCTTTATCAAGAAGCACATCTTTTAATGGACCATCAGACGGTAATAAAACAGAGCACGAGACAGAGTCATTACACAAATCCTCGACCAAATCGACCAAGCTTCTTTCTGCCCCTGCCAGACCTGAACTATGGGAAAAAAACGCGACCGACAATGCTTTTTCTTTTTTATTGTACTCGCGTGGATACTGTTTCGCATCCGCGCGCGTAGTGGAAATACTTTTGTGTTCCATATTAGTATGCATTGTTTGATAGTAAAAACATTTACTGCATGGAATATCTTCTCGAGGAGGCTCTTGGCCCATAAGCATTTGACGCGCATAATTTATCTTTTCATTATTAATGCATTCCAATAACCCCTCTTCAAATACATTCCCATAGTCCTGTTTATAGTTTGTGCAGCAGCCTAGCAATCTGCCGTCTGCGTGAATATGAGGGCTTTTCCAGAGCTGTGCACATGATGCTTTTTGCAAGTAGCGTTCCCCGTGCTTTTTTAAATATTCTTGGCGGTCAGCACAATCAACTCCACTTTCTCTGCGTATTAGTTCTCGATTCTTAATTGGCGAAAATATTTCGCCTGTATATAGATCGCCAAAAGATATTTTTACGTAAAAGTCCATTTTTAGTTCAACAGCCATATTTCTTGCCTTCGCAATTTCGTGTTCATTATGTCCAAAAGCAACAAATTGCCATACCATTTTTGGTAAATGTGTTTGGTAGCGCTGCTTAAATGCATTAATGATACGAATATGAGCAATTACTTTTTCAAAGTCGCCACCAACACGATATATTTTATATGTATCATTTGATGCACCGTCCAAAGAAACGGTCATACCCTGAAATTGATATTTTACTAGAGCCTCTAATATGTCATTACTGACTGTATTTAAATTCACTCCATTGTAGGCTTGCAAGGCAATATTCTTTTTAAATCCATATTCGATAATGGATATTATTTCTGGATTTAAAAAGATCTCTCCCCAATTAGAAAGTTCAATGGCGCTGATCCATGGATTTGCGTCTATTAAGTTTTTGAAATCGATAAATTTCAAGAACTTTGCCCCTAAGGTCTTTAATGTCATTCCTTGGCCTGTAGGACATGAAGGGCATCTAAGCTGACAAGCTGAAGACGCATCAAGAATAATCAATGATGGTTTAATGTTTTTGTTCTTTTTGAGGCTAGAAGTTTTTTGCAATAGCTTTAAAGAATGCCGGTGAAATTCAAAAACGAGATATTTGGCCGTATAGCCTGTGGGGTTTAATATGCCATGAGGCTTGCCGGTTTCATAAAAAATCACCCCGGGAGCTTTGATGTTTTGGCCAATCGTCTGCACCTCTCCTTCCAGCAGAAGAATAGCTACATCATAAGAATCAGCGTGCGGCGAATAACCAGCCCCGGGCGCAAGACGCGTAGTATGGCAGTGAAGCATTTCCAGATACCGGGTCGGCTCTTCAAATATAAATTGCGGCGAAACGGCCTGTCTGTTGTTTGCCTCATGCCGGATTGGTAAAGAATCAAAAGAACAAAAATTCAACATGTTATTTTTAGGAAAAGAGGATCCGCACCATCTAAACATAAGATAGGTTGCCGGCTCTTTACTAGTCGTTTCAAGACTATGTGCGAAGTTAGCTGGATAATAGGCAAATTGATTTTTTTGTAAACGTTTCCGATAGAAACAGGTTTGAGCCGGCACAGTATAGTCTTTCAAAATAATATCCACCTCCCCGGATAATACGATTAAAATCTCTTCTTCTTTGTGCTCATGAGGGGGGTGGGGACTGAAGTCATACACCAAAGTGGAAACATGACAGGAAAGATCCTTCAGCGCAGTCGTGGAGCCATGAAAGATCGGATGAGGCTTCCATTTTTCCTCAGCTTCCAGATGTAGGGGAAATTCGAAGGAATAACATCCGCTCTTTATTACCGTTTGATTCGTCATTTTAAAATTTCATTTAATTATCTTCGCCATTCAGAAAGCGCCTGGGCGGAAAATTTTATATGTTATAGGCAGTCTGGATGAATTACCATGTCAATTTTATTATTCAATCTTAAGATTCTGCCAATCTATATAGTCATTAAAGCACCGCCGTCTAATCGGATGGTCCGGTTGCACACCTGTGCGATCAGATTCGGTGAATGCGTTGCTATCACCAGGATACTTGTTGGGGGGTATCTCGTTAAGTCTTTGATCAGCTTCAAAAACCGAATTATTCAAAAAAACGACAAGGCCTTCATAATATCTAATCTATAAAGCGGAAACGGATAATCTGGATAATAGCCGATATCGCGTCCTTCCAGCCTATTTTCTTGCCTTCCTCATAGGTTCGCCCAGCATAGGAAATACCGGTTTCGTAGACTCGCAACCTTTTACCGTTTAAGCGAAGACGCGCAATTTTTGCGGTAATTTCCGGTTCAACTCCGAACCGCAGGCTTTTGATTTTAATCTGATCGATAACATCACGCACAAAAACTTTATAACATACTTCCATGTCTGTAAGGTTCAGATTAGTCAGCATGTTAGAGAGAAGATTTAGCACGTTGTTAGCAATCTGATGCCAGAAATACATCACTCGATGCGGTTCGCCTATAAAACGGCTGCCGTAAACAACATCGGCTTTCCCGTCCAGAATAGGCTGCAATAATTTGGGATAATCCGCGGGATCGTACTCAAAATCGGCATCCTGAATGATAACAATATCTCCCGTGACTTTGGCAAAGCCGTCCCTTAGAGCCGCGCCCTTGCCTTCATTTACCGTCTTATTAACCAATTGAAAACGAATTGACGGAAATTTATCCGGCAATGACTGCATGATGTCCCGGGTAGCATCTTGCGAAGCGTCGTTAACCAGAATCAATTCACATTCAAGACCGTCAGGAAGCGGTTGTGCGATCACCTTGCTGATGACAGTATCGAGATACCGATCTTCGTTGTAAACCGGCACAACAATTGATAACGTTTTGAATGTGCGTTTTTCCATTGGGCTGACCTCTTTTGATATGCGCGAATTAAATTTAACCATCCTTTATTATGCGCCCATGATCCATTGTCAGGACACGAGTGCAAATCTTTTTTATTTGTTCAGCATTATGGGAGGCCAGAACAAGTATCGATGATTTATTTATAAATTCCAGCAGCCTTGCTTCAGCCTTTTTACTGAAATCAGCATCACCAACAGCAAGCCACTCGTCCATAAGAATAATATCTGTGGAAAATGTCGTGCATATTGAAAAGGCCAGACGCATAGACATTCCGGTAGAGTATGTCCTCATCGGCATTTTTATATATTCACCCAGTTCGGAGAATTCGATGATGTCTTCGATATGTTTATTGACCTCGGATCTTGTTATACCCATAAGAATGCAACGCACAAAAATATTTTCATAACCGGTAAATTCCTCATCCATGCCGAGGGAAATATCCAGCAACGAAGCTATTGATCCCCTGACAACTAAACTGCCATGGGTTGGAGCGTATACTCCGGCGAGAGCGCGAAGGAGAGTCGATTTTCCTGCCCCGTTATGCCCCACCAGCCCTATCCTTTCACCTTCACGAAACGAAAATGAGACATCATCAATGGCACATATACTAATCCCGTGCGCATCGTTTGCGATTTTTCCTCCGGTTGCCGCGCGAATGAGCGTTTTTTTGAAAGAGCGGCTTGATGAACCAAAGATGGGATAATCTATTGTAAGATTTTCCACTTTTATTGAAGTCATAATAACACCTATAACCAGTACGCTACTTTATGTCGGAATCGTTTCAGAAAGTAGAAAGCTATGGCTGCCGATACGGCAATATATATTAACATGTAAATCCAGTGATAAGCTGCCGGCGCGACTCCCAGTAAGGGAGTACGGATCAACTCGATCATATGGAAGAAAGGATTAAAATCAGTAACCCATGAGTATTTAGCAGGTAGAATTTTTCGCATCCAAATAATAGGGGTGAATAAATAAGCGATTTGAAAGAAAACCGCTACGATCTGGGTTATGTCGCGGAACCTGGTACAAATAATTCCGAGAATTATAGATAGCAGAAAAAGCAGCGAGAGAATAAGAATAAGCGCCGGTATTGCATATAATGATTCCCACGAAAATCCATGTCCGACAATGATTAATACGGCTATGATAATGAGAAAATTATGCAAAAAAAATATGAAATTATACCATAATTTTCGCAAAACATGAACCGTCAGAGGAACCGTTATCTGTTTGATAACAGATTGATACTGAACAAACATGGTGCAGGCATCATTTAATTGCAAGGAAATTAGAAGCCACATTATCTGACCAACAGCGAAGTATGGAAGGAATTCCTTGACTGGAGACTTAAATAATGTCGAAAACATCAGGCCTATACTGCCTACCATAATCCCAGTGCTGATTGTGGTCCAGAATGGACCGATTAGTGACCGGCGATATTTTTGCTTGATATCATACCACCCCAGCAATGACCACATATTAAAATATCTAACTATTGTCGTTATTTCGTTCATCATCTTATTTTCGGAAATTTTCATTTAGTTTGAAATATTATAAAAAGTTAAGATTTCTCAGATCCAAAATTATTCAGCATTGTCTCTACGGCATCCTGTACTTTAGCAACAGACAAATTGTCAAGACACTTGCTTCGGCCATTTCCATCGCAACCCTTTTTGTGGCAGGGAGAGCAATCCATATCCGGCAGGACAACCTTATTTCTATCTCCTGGCGGCGCCCAATCACGCCAATCGGAAGGGCCATAGATTGTAATTGTTGGAGTGCCGACTGCCGCAGCAATATGCGGCGCCGCGCTATCTACTC
>Ga0182021_10004968_pt1 | contig 15699 bp, 7 predicted proteins | sample 612E3MmetaG_FD_120493 | JGI IMG/M metagenome (GOLD analysis project Ga0182021, IMG submission 120493) | Permafrost microbial communities from Stordalen Mire, Sweden - 612E3M metaG (Illumina Assembly) | ecosystem: Environmental > Terrestrial > Soil > Wetlands > Permafrost | place: Sweden... | reverse complement strand
GATGCCGAGGATCGAGCCCGGACCTTCGCACAGGACGTAGCCGCCGAGAGTACCGAAATCCACGCCGAGGTTCTCGACACACGCGAAAATGGCCACGCCCGCCTCTTGCTCGGAAGCCTGCCACCGGGCGTCGCCGGGGGCGGACCACACGCCGATTTGCACGCGGGCGGACGCGGCGTCGATGAAGAGCAGCGGCGCATGGGCGGCAAGAAGAGCGCGGAGACTCGGCATGGCGATGCGCGACACAACGCCGCACGTTGCCCCGGTGCAAGCGCGCAAAATCTTCACCCGCTGGCGGCGGCGGCACGGCGGAGTCTCGCCGTTTTTTGCTGTCCGGGGATAACGCGGGGTGTGTAGCGGAAGCGCTTTCGCTTCCGCGCGGAACGGGAAGCCGTTCCGCTACTCTGGTCGACTGTCCTGCCTCGTTCCGCCTGCCGCACGGTCTCCGTAGAATCCGGCATTGACCGCGCCGCAGCGGCTCATAAGCGTCAACCCTTCATCAACACAAAATCCGCTCGCAACGCCCGCCGTGAACATCCAACTCACCGATCTTACTGCAACCCGTAAAAGCCTCGTCGTGACGCTCGAAAAGAGCGAGGTCGACGCCGAGCATCAGGCGGTGGTGGCCGAGTTCGTCCGCCAGGCGCGGCTGCCGGGTTTCCGCCCGGGCAAGGCCCCGGTCGCGATGATCGCCAAGCGCTTTGCCAAGGACATCACCGACGAGTTCAAGCAGAAGGTGGTCGCCAAGGCCTACAAGGAGGCGATGGACAAGCAGAAGCTGGACGTGATCACGATCGCCAAGGTCGAGGAGGGTACGCTCGAGCCCGGCCTTTCGGCCGCCATCACGTTCACGGTCGATGTGCAACCGACCTTCCAGTTGCCCGAGTATGTCGGTCTGCCCACCGAGGTGGTGCCGACCGAATCGACCGAGCAGGAAGTGGACCGCGTGATCGAGGGCATGCGGGCCGAGCGGGCCGATTTCAAGGTCGCCGAGCGCGCCGCGCAAAAGGGCGACTATCTGAAGCTTGCTTACGAAGGCGCGATCGACGGCAAACCGATCCTCGAACTGGCGCCCGACAAGCAGATTTACGGCAAGGTCCCGCAAACGTGGGAAGAGGTCGAGGGTGAGACGGAAGGTGTCATCCCCGGGCTGGGCAAGCACCTCAGCGGTTTGAAGGCCGGCGACAAGAAGGACGTCACGGTCAAGTTCCCGGGCGATTTCGCGCCGGTGCCGGTGCTGGCGGGCAAGACCGCCGTGTACGCGGTCGAGGTGCAGGAAGTGCGCGAGCGCGTGTTGCCCGCCATCGACGCCGAGTTTCTCAAGGCCCAGCAGGCCGACAGCCTCGACAAGTTGAAGACCAGCGTGCGCACCAGCCTGAAAATGCAGAAGGAGGCGCAAAACCGCTCCGCCCAGCGCCGCCAGATCACCGAGGCGCTCGCCGGCAAGGTCGATTTCGCGCTGCCGGAGGCGCTCGTCGAAGCGGAGACGCAGCACGTGCTTCGCCAGTTCATCGAGGAGAACATGCGCCGCGGCGTGCCGCAGGAACAGTTCGAGAAGGACAAGCAGGGCCTCTTCAACGGTGCCCAACAGGCGGCCGCGCAGCGGGTGAAAGTGCGGCTCATTCTCTCGCGGATTGCCGAGAAGGAACAGCTCAAGGTCAGCGAACGCGACATTGACTCGTTCATCTATCGCGAGGCGATGCGCACCGGGCAGCGGCCCGACAAGATCGTGAAGGACATCGCCAAGGATCGCGGCATGCTCCGCTCCATCCAGGAATCGATCATATTCGACAAGGCAGTTGATTTCCTCGTCGCCAAGGCTACGGTGACCACTGTCCAGCCGAAGACCTGATCTTCGCGCCCCGGGCGCATCTAACTGTGAGCAGCTACTCCGTCCCTTACATCATCGAGAACACCGGTCGCGGCGAGCGCGCGATGGACATCTATTCGCGTCTGCTGAAAGACCGGATCATCTTCATCGGGACGCCCATCGACGACGGCGTGGCCAACGTCGTGATCGCCCAGTTGCTCTACCTGCAGATGGAGGATCCGAAGAAGGACATCCACATCTACATCAATTCGCCGGGCGGCATCGTGACGGGGGGCATGGCCATCTACGACACGATGAATTTCCTCCAATGCGACCTGGTCACGTACTGCGTGGGCATGGCGGCCAGCATGGCGACGGTCCTCCTTGCCGCCGGCACGAAGGGCAAACGCTTCGCCCTGCCCAACAGCCGCGTGATGATCCACCAACCTTCGGGCGGCGCGGGCGGCCAGGCGGCGGATATTGCCATCGCGGCCAAGGAGATCATTCGCTGGCGGCGCACGCTCAATGAGGTGATTGCCAAGCACACCGGCAAGACCGCCGAGGAGGTGGAGAAGGACTCCGACCGCGATTACTACCTGAGTGCGGAGGAGGCCAAGACCTACGGTATCGTGGACCACGTGGTCGCTTCCACGCGCGAGGCCCAGAAACTCGTCGTCCCGAGCGCGGCCTAGTCCGGTCCGGGTTCATTATCGCAGTTGTTTGTCGTCGCCCGGTTTAAGCGCGGGCTGCTCCGTGCCGATGTAGTCAAAACCAAATACCGCCTCGACTCCTCCGCTCCTTCCGAAACAATCATCCGCCATGGCCAAGTCGTCCCGCATGACGCTCTGCTCCTTCTGCGGCAAATCCCAAGCCGAGGTGAAGAAGATCATTGCCGGGCCGGGCGTGTACATTTGCGACTCCTGTGTCAACGTTTGCAAGACGATCATCGACCGCGAGGTGAAGCCGCCGGTCGCCGACAGCCGGCCGGCCTTCCGCCTTCTGAAGCCGTCGGTCATCAAGAAGACGCTCGACGACTACGTGATCGGCCAGGATCACGCCAAGAAGGTACTCTCCGTCGCCGTCTACAACCATTACAAGCGGCTGATCTTCGATGCCGACCAGTCCAAGAACGCCGACGCCGTATCGCCGGAATTCCACGACGTCGAGGTCGAGAAGAGCAACATCCTCCTCGTCGGTCCGACCGGTTCCGGCAAGACCCTGCTGGCCCGCACCCTCGCCCGCACCCTCGATGTGCCCTTCGCGATTTCCGACGCCACCACGCTGACCGAGGCCGGCTACGTCGGCGAGGATGTGGAAAACGTGGTGCTGCGCCTCCTCCAGGCGGCCAATTACGACGTGAAGAAGGCCGAGTGCGGCATCATCTACATCGACGAGATCGACAAGATCCGGCGCACGACGGAAAACGTTTCCATCACGCGCGACGTCTCCGGCGAGGGCGTGCAGCAGGCGCTGCTCAAGATCCTCGAGGGCACGGTGTGCAACGTCCCGCCGCAGGGCGGCCGCAAGCACCCCAACCAGGAATACATCCAGGTCAACACGGCCAACATCCTTTTTGTCTGCGGCGGCGCTTTCATCGGGCTGGAGCAGTTCGTGAAAAAACGCATCGGTTCGCGCTCGCTGGGCTTCCACATCAATCCCGCCGACCACGAGATGACGCCCGATGAGATGATGAAGGCGATCGCACCTGAGGATTTGGTGCGCTACGGCATGATCCCCGAGTTCATCGGGCGCCTGCCGGTGATTTCCGTGCTCGATCCGCTCACCGAGGAAGATCTCGAACGGGTGTTGCTCCGCACGAAGAACGCCCTGGTGAAGCAGTATGCCAAGCTCTTCGCGATCGACGGCGTGCGGCTCAAGTTTACGCCCGATGCCGTGAAGGCCATCGCCCACCAGGCGGTCGAGCTCAAGACCGGGGCGCGCGCCCTGCGATCGATCATGGAAAAGACCATGCTCGAAGTGATGTTCGAACTGCCGCAGCGCGACGATGTCACGGAAGTCGTGATCGACGCCGGCGTGGTCGCCGGCCGCAAGCGTCCGACGCTCCGGCGTGCCGGCAAAAACGAGTCGCGGGCGGACGCCGCCTGAGCTTGTTGTAGGCCCGACCGCTGGTCGGGCGATTCCGACTCCCGCGTCTTTTTGTAGGTCTGCACCTCGTGGCCAGGCTGCTCACGTCAGCGTGTCTTGACGGAGGACTCGGGTGCGAGTCTGGGCCTGGATCATACCGGTCGTGGCGAGCCTTTTTTGAAAATTTTTAACCCGATGAATGTTCCATTGGGTTCGCTGAGCCGCCAGAGTCGCCCCCTGCACGCCCATGGTGCCGTTCCCCCCAACCCCGATCGCCCCTTCGACTTGTCCTGCGCGGGCTCGCCGTCGATGGGATTTTCCTGACCAATCGATTTGATATTGCCAACCTGCCCGACGCGTGGTCCTGCTCGTCGCACCAGCCGAATCAGTTTTACCCTTATACCCCGCGATGTCGGTAGCTATCCTTCAAGCTTCGCAGCGTCTGCACGCCCCATCCGTACCGATTACCGTGATACGGCAGGATTACTCCATCGCGCCTTCCCGGCCCTGATTTCTTCTTCCCGTTTTCCCAATTTCAGCCTTTTTGCCCCACCCATCGGCCCACGCCAACTGAACCCCGCACCCGCTTCGTCGTTATGAAAACGCTGCCATTGCCGCTTTCGCAAATCAAAGCCATCATTTCTGCCCTTCGCCCTCTCGGCAAATCACTCAGCTTCGGTTTGCTCTCGCTCGCTTTTGCCACCCATGGTGTTGGGCAGAGTGCGCCGCCAATTCGCCTCGCGTTGCAGTACTGGCAAGCTGGCGATCATCCCAACTACGACAACGGCGGGCATTACGTGGATGTATGGGTAGAAGCAGGATGGGTGGACGACTGGGATTGGGACGATAACGGCGAATGGAATCCTACCGGCAGCAGCCACTGGCAAGACGGTCGTTGGGAAGCCCAGTGGGTCGAAGACTATCTTCCCGACGGCCAGTACGGCTCACGTTGGACTACAACCTGTGGAACGTTCGGTAATCCTGTCAGTGACAGTTCGGGTGCCTACAGCCCGGCCAATGCAAATCGCGGCTACCTGCCCAGCACCTATCCAATTGGTTGGAACTTCTACCTGTGCGCGTGGGGTTATGCGCCGGGAGGGAATTGCACCAGCTTTCAAGCCACGCTTTACAATCCACGGGGAGCCGTTGTTGCCAGCGGTACCTTCTCTTCCGGTTCCTCATGGTACAATTCCGCAACTTACCTCTCGACCAACGGCGTTTACCGGCTCGATATCAGCTATTCGAATGCTACAAATACAATCCCGGTCAGTGGGATCGTTTCTTACTACATTGCGGTGGGCGTGCCGGTTCCGCTTCCGCCGACCATCACTGCGCAGCCGAGCCCGGTCAGCCAGACGGTAAGTGCCGGTGCCAACGTCAGCTATACGGTGGGGGCATCCAACGCAATCTCTTACCAGTGGCAAAAGGACGGCGTCGCGATTGCCGGAGCTACAGCTCCTACACTTGCGCTCAGTAACGTGCAGTCCGCGAATAGCGGAACCTATACTGTCGTTGTGAGCGGTAGCAGTGGATACGTCACGAGCGGCGGCGCGGTTCTCACGGTCAACCTGGTTGCGCCCGCCATCAACAGCGCGCTCACGGCCAGCGGCGCCTACGGCACGCCATTGAGTTACAATATTACGGCTGCGAATTTGCCGACCAGCTACAATGCGAGCGGATTGCCGGGCGGGCTCACGGTCAATACAACAACAGGCCTAATTTCGGGCACGCCGACGCAAACCGGCAACTTTTTGGTGACAATCGGCGCGACGAATGCTGCGGGCACGCGCACGGCGACGTTGGCGCTTACCATTTCTTTGGCGAATCAGACGATCACCTTCGGTGCGCTTCCTAATAAGACGTACGCCGATCCATCCTTTACGATAAGTGCGGCGGCTAGTTCCGGTTTGCCGGTCAGTTTTAGCGTTTTAAGCGGACCCGCCACCTTGGCCGCCAACACCGTAACATTGACTGGGGGGGGGGCGGTGACCCTCCGCGCTTCGCAGGTCGGCAACGCCAATTACAATGCTGCACCGAACATCGATCAATCTTTCACTATCGCCAAAGCCGGCCAGACGATCGCCTTCGGTACGCTGCCCAATAAAACGTACGGCGATCCGCCCTTTACGACAAGTGCGGCGGCTAGTTCCGTTTTGCCGGTCAGTTTTAGCGTCGTAAGCGGACCCGCCACCTTGGCCGGTAACACCGTAACATTGACCGGAGGGGGGACGGTAACCCTCCGCGCTTTGCAGGCCGGCAACGCCAATTACAATGCTGCACCGAACATCGATCAATCTTTCACCGTCAGCCTTCCGCCCGTTGCACCCACCATTACCGTTCAACCCGCGGGCCAGACGGTGACGGCCGGACAAAGCGCCTCACTTGCCGTTGTGGCCACCGGCAATCCCACGCCGACCTACCAGTGGCAAAAGGGCGGAGCCAGTCTTAGTGGGGCGACCTCCGCCACCCTGACCCTGCCCAACGTGCAGGCTGCGAATGCGGGCAGTTATACCGTCGTGGTAACCAACAGTGTGAGCAGTGTGACGTCGAACGCGGCCACGTTGACGGTCAACGCGCCGCCAGCTATCTCGACCCAACCGACGAGCCAGACGGTGAACCTCGGGGCTAGTGCTGCGTTTACTGTGGTGGCGACCGGCACGGCACCGCTGAGCTACCAATGGCAAAAAGGCGGGGTCAACCTCAGCGGGGCGACCAATGCGACGCTAACCCTGACCAATGCGCAGGCCACAGATGTCGGCAGCTACGTGGTCGTGGTGACAAATGCTGCCGGTTCGGTCAACAGCTCCATGGTGACACTCACAGTCAATGGTGCAACAGTGCCGGGGGTGTATGCCTTTACTACGTTGGCTGGCTTGGCGGGCAGCTACGGGAGTGCCGATGGCACTGGCACGGCTGCCCGCTTTGGTTACTCAGTCATAGGAATCGCGGCAGACGCCGCTGGAAACCTGTATGCTGCAGACTACAGTAATTCCACAATCCGGAAAATCACGCAAAGCGGCATCGTCACGACTTTGGCGGGCTCGGCGGGTAATTCTGCGTATGTCGATGGGACAGGGGCGTCTGCTCGCTTCAGCTCCCCGTTTGGCATCGTGGTCGACAGCCAGGGCAATCTGTTTGTAACCGACCCCCCCAATCGGATTCGCAAGGTGACTCCGTCCGGGGTTGTCACCACGTTTGCTGGTCCTGGCCCTGGGAATTATACGGATGGTGTTGGCGCGGCGGCCAGCTTTGGGGGAGTGGGTGGCATCGCTATTGACTACGCTGACAACCTCTATGTGTGCGATACCGCATATAACACGATCCGGAAGATCACCCCAGCTGGCGTGGTGTCGACCTTCGCAGGGCCGGGGGCTGCGGCAACGACCGGGAGCACGGACGGCCCTGCTGCCGCAGCGCGTTTCAACATTCCTAGAGGAATATGCGCCGATTCGCTAGGGAATGTTTATGTAACTGATGCCTACAACCAGACGATTCGGAAAATCACTCCGGCGGGAATCGTGACGACTTTGGCTGGGCTACCAGGGGTCTCCGGCTCTGTGGATGGTACGGGTATGGCCGCACGATTCTATTTGCCCCTCAGTATTACTAGTGATGCCGGCGGCAATCTCATCGTTGCCGACACCTACAATCAAACGCTTCGCTCAGTAAGCCCAGCCGGGGTGGTGACGACGATTGGGGGACTCGCCGGCGATCTGGGGAATGCCGATGGAGTCGGATCTAAGGCCCGATTTAGATACCCATTTGGGATTGCGGCGGCGCCCGACGGATCGCTCATAATAGCTGACACCTACAATTATACCATCCGGCGAGGAGGACTGGTGTCCCAAACCCAGACGCCCGTGGTCACCAGCGGCCTCACTGCGAGAGGGGTAATAGGCGTGCCGTTCAACTATGTCATAACTGCCACGGGTTCTCCCAACAGCTTTGTTGCTAGCGGGTTGCCTTCAGGATTGTCGGTCAACCCGGGCACTGGCTTGATTTCTGGTACCCCAACGACGGCTGGAACAACGAATGTATCGATCGTTGCGACGAATGCCTACGGGGCTGGCAGCGTAATCCTCACCATTGCGATCGGGGGACCGACGCCGGTAATAACCAGCCCGACGACTGCAGTTGCCACGATCGGTAGTCCTTTCACCTACCAGATCACGGCTTCGAATTCGCCCACCCGCTTTGACTATGGGAATCTGCCTGCCAGCTATTTTTCGAGCACGTCTTATAGCTCGGACACGGGCCTGCTTTCCGGCATGCCGAGCACTCCCGGAACCACGAGTATGACGGTTTATGCCTCGAATAACGGTGGCACAGGAAGTGCGGTCGTTACGGTGGTTTTCCAACAAGCTCCACCCTCGATCACGACCCAGCCGGCGAGCCAGACGGTGGCCGCCGGTGCCAGCGTCACGTTTACGGTGGCCGCTACGGGCACGGCGCCGCTGACCTACCAGTGGCAGAAGGGCGGAGTTAATATCGCCGGAGCGACCAACCCCTCGCTCCTATTGGCCAATGTGCAATCGGCCAACGCGGGTACTTACACGGTTATCGTTACCAATGGCGCCGGATCAGTAGCAGGTACCGCGTTGCTTACCGTCGCCAACACCAGCCCCAACCCGGGTGATGCGGGCTCACCTCCGCTCATCATCAACCAACCGGTGAGTCAAAACGTGACCGTTGGCGCCAATGTTACCTTCACGGTCGCTGCCACCGGCGCAGCTCCACGGAGTTATCAGTGGAAAAAGAACGGCAGGAGCATTAGCAGCGGAAATGGCACCGAGTTGGCGCTAACCCATGTGCAGTCGAGTGACGCCGGTTCTTACACCGTCACAGTGAGCAATGGCGCGGGCAGTGTCACTTCCAATCCGGCAACGCTCGCGGCAGGGCCCTTTGCAACGCTCGATTGGGACGACAACATCAAGGGCGTTCATCAAGTCCAAATGGGCAACCCGTACAGTTCCGACCCAAATTCCGACTATGCCATGTTGGTCGCCAAAGCACAAGCGCACGGTACGAAGCATGCTGCCTTGGGCATTTGGGTCGAGGGCCTTCTCCCGCAAAACGTTGCCGAAGGGGATGAAATGTGGTATCAGGATGACCGCTTTAGCGCATCGCGCTACTGCTTTAGCGCATCGGCCGTGTCCAGTTTGGATAATATCGTGAGGGATTTTACCAGTAGAGGAATTAAGATCACCGCCGTTCTGATTCTTGGCAAGGGGAGACAGACATTGGCGGACGGCACAACCATCGAACGACCCGCTTTGTCAGCTCTATACTATGACAAAGCTTTGGCTGACGCTCCATTGTACGCTTTCAATATGTCAAGCGACAAAGGGAAAGAAATATTCCGCACCCTTATTAGCTTCCTCGTGTCCCGATATTCCACCGAAGATGATCCCAACGATCATAAGTTGATTTCCGGCTATGTTATTGGCAACGAGATCCAAGGACATGGGACCTGGTATAACATGGGAGACCCCAATAGTTTAACTGTCGAGCACGTTGCTCATGAATACGGTAAGGCAATCAGCATCGCATGGGACGTCGTAAATTCGTATAATCCAAAGGTCAGAGTTTATATTTCCATGAATAAAGATTGGGCTGCCACGCCCAACGGTTCTTCTTTCAGTGGTGTTGCATTCTTAAACGCATTCAACAGCAGCACCAACACCGACGACAACGATCGGCCGCTACGGAACATCGGTTGGCATGTGGCTTTTCATCCCTATCCGGACGGCGTGGCCCCTTGGGACGATACGGTCACGCCATCGTTTTCCAGCCCCGTAGTCACCATGAAGAACATTGAAGTTCTATATTTCTTTCTGAATCAAGTGGACTTTCGGTACAATGGCCAGGTCCGCAGGGTTGTCTTGTCTGAGCAGGGGGTTAAAGACGGGGGCGATATGGATCGCCAGGCGGCGGCGTATGCCTATTATCAAATACGTGCCGCTCGCACCCCGAATGTGGACGCCATGCATTGGATGTCACATCGGGACGTGGACTATAATGACGGTAATGGCCTATGTACGTGGGGCCTCTTGAACACTGATTCGACGGAAAAGCCAGCATATAGCGTCTTTGACGCGGCGGAGAATCCTGATTGGCAAATAACTTTTGATAAATATAGAAAAAAGATATGGAGTAGCGACAAATGGGATTGGAACGACCTAAATCCCTATGTGGCGCGCCCGGTGGCCGGCGTTTCGTCAATGACGAGCTTGTCTCACCGAGGCTTGGTTCGGCCTGGTCAGACCATGGTTGGCGGGTTTGCCATCTCAGGATCGGGCAGCAAACGAGTGCTTATTCGTGGAGTAGGCCCGACACTGGCCAATCCACCTTACTATGTGAGCAGCGCGCTACGAAAGACACACATCACTGTGTATCAGAACGGGATCCAAATTGCAGCCAATGAAGACTGGCAGACCAATTCGAATTCGCAGGATATTTCACAGGCGGAAAGCCAAGTGGGTGCGTTTGCTTTGGGCGAACATGATTCGGCAGTGTTGCTGGACCTCGAACCGGGAGCCTATACCGTTAGTATGGATTCAGCCGACAGCAACGACAGCAACGGTGGCATCGCGTTATTCGAGGTATATTCGGTGGCTGATTTCAACGGAAACTCCAAACTGACGAGTTTGTCGTGCCGAGGACAGGTGGAACCAAATGGTGGTGAAGGCATCGGGAGCTTCGCAATCTCTGGAAGTGGCACGAAGGAACTACTCATTCGTGCCGTCGGGCCGGGTTTGGGTTCGTATGGCGTCACCGATTATTTGCCGCATCTGAAGATTTCGATCAAGTCCGCCACTACCGGAACCACTCTGGCAACCAATATCAATTGGGGTGATGCCATGAACAAATACGACACGGATGATGCCACCAATCCCCAAAAGACTGGGGCCTTCCCCCTTGCCCCAGGCTCGGCAGATGCGGCTCTTTTTGTTCGACTTTATCCGGGGGCTTACTCTGTAATTGTGGAATCCTCTGATGGCAGTTCAGGCAATGTCTTGTTTGAAGTCTATGAAGTAAGAAGCGCGAACTAGGGACTTTACCGATTTGCTACCGTGTCGGGGCGTTCAGTGGAACGAAAAAGCCCGGCGTTGCGGCCGGGCTTTGGGATCGGGGAAAGGCGATGACTACCAGTGCGCGTAGTCGCCTTTTTCGAACGCTGGGCCGTTTAAAAGGGACAGGTTAAAAACAGATTGACACCACACCGTAGCCGCGCCTGCCCGCCGTAGCTCGTCGAGCGGAGGCAGAAGTGTGAACGAGCGGGGGTTCCATTCTGAAATCTCTGTCATGCTGAGCCACGCGAAGCATCCATCCTCTTTCGCACGGCGGCGCGCAACAGCGAACGGATCTCGGGATCACGATCGACGATTAGCAGGGCTTTTTTGAGCATGGGGTACCTATCACGCCAGCGTGTCTTGATGGAGGACTCGGGTGCGAGTCTGGGCCTGGATCACATCGGTCGGTGGCGAGCCTTTTTTGAAAATTTTTAACCCGATGAATGTTCCATTGGGTTCGCTGAGCCGCCAGAGTCGCCTCCTGCACGCCCATGGTGCCGTTCCCCCCAACCCCGATCGCCCCTTCGACTTGTCCTGCGCGGGCTCGCCGTCGACGGGGTTTTTTCGGTTCAGCCGGCTCGGTGCCCCCTTTCGACCCCACTCGCCAGACTCAAATATTACATTATCCGAAGATTTTGTTTATAGTAAACGCTAACATCCAATACAAACACAGATTGCCATGAAGAAACTCTGCTCGTGCCTGTTTTTCCTCACGCTATTCATCTATATTGCGCCGGTGACAGTTCGCGCTGACCCGCCCAGCACAGCCGAATATATTGCCACTTGGGTTTGGGTGGAAGGGCATTGGGAGAATACTTGGGTGCCTGCGGGGTACGCTTTGGAGTGGTTCGAGGGGCACTTTGAAGTGTCTTGGGATGAGGAGAATGGATGTTGGGTGGAGTGTTGGGTCGATGGCTTTTCCGATTACTGTTGGGTGGAGGGTCATTGGGAAAGCATCTATATCGAAGGCCATTGGGAGCTCGTGGAGCCGCCGCCAGGCAGAGAAGATTGAAAAGGCCAAGCCGGGTAGTAGCAGCCCAACGGGGTCACGCCGGAATGGCACTAAGTTAAGATGGGTGATCGTTGCGCAAACCGAAGCTAAATTGTTCATCTGCAAGACGGATCTTTTCTTGACTTAGTGCCATTCGGGTCACGCCGCTGATTGTTGATTTTCCTCTCGGCCGACAACGATCCCAACGCCCCGGCGGCACACATCGCGCCAGCACCGCTTACACGCCGTCTGCCTCCTCGGAACAAATCACGGGGGGTATCTTAAAAGGGATAGGAACAAGACATGTTTTTATCCGCCGATGAGTACTGGGCTGGCCGCGGCTGGCAGCGCCGAGGGGACTGCCGCCGCCGCCGCTGCGTTCGGGATGCTCACCCTGAACCAGGCGTGGGGGGCACCGCGCGGCGTCAGGTAGGAGATGCTTCCGCCGATGGCTCTCGTTGCCTCCAGACAGAACGACAGGCCCAAGCCAGTACCATCCGCTTTCGTGGTCGCCCACGGCGTGAACAGCCGATCATATACATCCGCACGAACTCCCGGCCCATTATCAATCACATCGATATGCACAACATCGTGATCGGCTGAGACGCGAAGCGTGATCGCCGGGGCTGTCCCCGCCGTCACCGCAGCCTGCAGGCCGTTACGAATCAGGTTGAGCAGGACCTGACGCAACAAACGCTCGTCCGCGATACCCTGGACGGAGCGGTCCACGATGAAGAGATCCAATCTGCCATTGGCTTTCCTCGCAACCCGCTCATAGCTGGCGGCAACACTCTCCAGCAGAGCACCGATTGCGACAGCCTTGAGTTCAACCCGGCTTGGTTGGAGCCGGGTGATCTCCAGTGCCATGGCATGGTTGGCCGCGAGCGCGAGCGTTTCTTGATAAACGGCCTCGCGATATGCGGGGGGGAGTTTTCCTTCCTCTCCGTCGCGTACGGCTTCAACGAGCGTCTGTATGGCGGCAATCTGGTTGCGCGCGCTGTGGCTGAAGTCGGCCGCGAAGCGTCCGACCATGGCCAGACCCCGCGTCCGAAAACTCTCCTCGACCGCCCGCACGCGATCAATGCCCGTTCCCACGATCGAGGCGAATTCGTGCAGAAAGTCCATTTCTTCGCCCGTGATTGGTTTGCTGCCGCCCGCCCGCTCCGAGACAAAGAGCGCGAGGGTCGCTTTTCGGCCCGCATATTTCACCACCGCGCCTAGGCGTTCCGCCCGAAAGGCTTCGAGAATCGGATCGAGCTCGCGGCTCCGAATCTGTCGTACCGCGCTTTCCGGTGACAGCCAATCCCGGCGCGTGTTGACCAAGAGGAACAATCGGCGGTCGTCTTTGGCCGGCAACATGGTCGCTGATGCATAGGCGACGATGGCGACGTCGAGTCCGCCGAGATATCCTTTCGCGAGCCCCTGCGCGCGATCGATGATCTGCGGTTCGTTTTCCGTCGAAGCGGCCATGGCAATCGCGGCTTCGCGTACTTCGGCCGCCGCCTTCGACGCAAAGGGTCGGAGCAATCTCCGCAGTGCCCACTCGCCTACGGCGTAGATCGGATAAAGCATCAATGCCACAAATAACACCAACGGCCACGTCGGCGTCTTTCCCTCAAGACCACCAAGGATTCTATAGAACTCCAGCACCGGAGCCAAAACCAAGATGTATATCAAGAATCGAAGCACGTGGCCGAAGGCGATTTTGGCTGTACCACCAGCGTCGAAGACCCGCTCGGCCAGCAACAGCCAGATTATGATGCTTAGAAAGGCGATCGTCAGCAACGTGTTCAACCGCGAACCAATTGGCGTCCGAATGAGAACGAACACCGCAAGTGTTATGCTCCAGAAGATGGCCGATATGCGGAATATCAGCAGCTCGTAGGGGTTGGCCCACTTGGCCGCTTTTCGTTGCTTCCGTAGATCGTTAATCCCCAAGATTATAATAAAAACAGCAATATAGCGGAACGAAAGCGGAAACAGATCCGGAACTATATTTCTGGCGTGAGCCAAAATCGCTCCCACCGTGTAGGCCAACGCGGTCAGCCATGCGATTCTGTTCCGGGCGAGTCGCTTTCGTATTGGCACATGGGGGTCGACGATTGCGTCGTGCAATATGAATAAACAAAAGGTCGAAATCCCGCCTGTAGGTGCCGCTACCGGCCCCCATAGCGACACGTTGTGCGTCGTTCTGGCCATAGCCACGATAACCTGCCAAAGCGCGGTACTGAGCAGCAAAGCGGCGAAATATCGATTTACGGCGCGTAGCGGATTGGCGCGATAACATGTAATCGCGGCGAATACGGCCATCGCCGCAGCGTAAATGCCCAGGTCATGGGCGAGTGCTTGAAGTAATGCCATGTCAGGCTTGCCTTGGCAGATACAGGTTGAAGAGCGTGACGCCTTTTTTCGAAGGGATGGCGTCAAGAGCCAGGGGATCGTGGATCAAGGACGTTGGAGTTTGCGACGGGGACGCTGACATTCGGCTCGGGGACTGACGACCCTAAATTGCGCCAAAGAAAAAGCCCGGCGGGGGCGCGGCCGGGCTTTGGGATAGGGGAAAGGTGGTGATCACCAGTGCGCGTATTCGCCCTTTTCGAGCGACCGGGCGAACTCGACGAACAACTTCACGCAGTTTTCCACGTCGGCGAGGTCCACGACTTCGCTCGGCGTGTGCATGTAGCGCAACGGCACGCTGACGAGTCCCGTGGCCACGCCGGCGCGGCCCATCTGGATGGCGCGCGCATCGGTGCCGGTGGGGCGCGGGTCCGCCTCCAGTTGATAGGGAATCCTCAACTTTTTCGCACAGAGCACGAGCCGTTCGTACACCTTGGGATTGATGTTCGGGCCCCGGCAGATCATCGGGCCGCCGCCCAGCTTCGTCTCGCCGAACTTGCGTTGGTCGCAATCCGGATGATCGGTCGCATGGCCGACGTCGACGGCGACGGCGATGTGCGGATTGACGGCATAAACCGCCGTGGTCGCGCCGCGCACGCCGATTTCCTCCTGCGTGGTCGCCACGCTCACGACCTTGGCGGCGAGTTTCTTCTTCTCCGCCGCCAGGCGGATCAGCGTTTCGCCAACGATGTAGGCGCCCACCTTGTTGTCGAAGGCGCGGGCCGCGCCGATGGAACCGTGGAGCAGTTCGAACTCATGATCGTAGGTCGCCACGTCGCCGATGGCAACGCGCGCCAGCGCCTCCTTCTTGGAGGATGTGCCGATGTCGATCCAGATCTCGTGCTTCTTCGGCACTTTCTTGCGATCCTCTTCATCCATCAGGTGGACCGCGCGTTTGCCGGTGACCCCTTTCACGAGGCCCTGCGCCGTCTGGATGACCACGCGTCGCCCGGAGATGATGCTGAGATCGTGGCCGCCGATCGTGTCGAAATAGAGAAACCCGTCCTTGTTGACGTAGGTGACGATGAGGCCGAGCTCATCCATGTGGCCGGCATACATCAGCACCGGGTCGCCGGAGGGATGGAGGGTCGCCAGGCGGTTGCCGAGCGCGTCCTGGTCGTAGCGATCGGCGTGGGGCTGGACGAAACGGTCAAAGACCTTCTGCGCCTCGAACTCGTAACCGGAGGGCGAGCGGGCATGGAGCAGTTCGGTGAGGAAGGGCGGAGCCTGGTAGGTTTTGGGCATAAATGAACAGTTGCTTTACGATGACCGTAGAATCGAAAATCGAAAATCTAAAATTGCATGACGATTTATCCGGCCATCGACATCAAGGGAGGGCGCTG